>SXGQ01277792.1_pt1 | contig 17475 bp, 16 predicted proteins | sample 3178371 | NCBI WGS metagenome assembly SXGQ01 (sample SAMN11356859, study PRJNA531348) | freshwater metagenome | isolation source: freshwater sample F1-20 | place: China: Fuxian Lake, Yuxi | collected 2017-12-25 | reverse complement strand
GCCAAGGGCACGTTCCTGGCGGTCAATTGCGCGGCCATCCCCGAGAACCTCATCGAGTCCGAACTCTTCGGCCACGAGAAAGGCGCCGTCACGGGTGCAGCCAACCAGAAGCTCGGCAAGTTCGAGCTCTGCGACGGCGGCACTATCTTCCTCGACGAGATCGGGGATATGGCCCTCGCGACCCAGACGAAGATCCTCCGCGTCCTCCAGCAGGGGGAGATCCAGCGCGTCGGCGGCACGGAGATGATCCGCGTGGACGTCCGCATCCTCGCGGCGACGAACAAGGACCTCGAGGCGATGGTCCGCGACAAGACGTTCCGCGAGGACCTGTACTACCGCCTCAACGTCGTGCGCATCCGGATGCCCGCCCTCCGGGAACGCGGCGAGGACATCCCGCAGATCGTGGATTTCTGCCTCCAGAACCTCGCCCGCCAGCGCAAGACGCGCGTGACGAAGGTCTCGCCCGAGGCCCTCGCGCTGCTGCTCCGCCACGGCTGGCCGGGCAACGTCCGGGAACTCGAGAACACCATCTACCGCAGCGCCGTGGTCGCGCAGGGCGACGCGATCCTGATGAAGGATCTGCCGGCGGAACTGGGCGGCGGGCATTCGAGCGCGCCCTTTGCCGCGCCCACCCCCGCCGCGATCCCCGCCCCGCCCGCGGAGCTCGCCCCGCCACCTCCAACGGCCCCCGACCCCGCGCCCCGCCCGCTGGCTGAGCTGCTTGACGAAGTCTTCGCCCGCCTTTCCGCCACGGGGGAACCGGTGCTGCCGTTGCTTGAGCGGGAAATGGCCGCGCGCGCCCGGCAGGCAGGTCAGGCGGAACCCGCCGCCGCGTCCCCGCTACGGCCGGGAAAAACCGCCGCCAAGCGCGGAAAGGCCCGCCCGTGAGGTCCCCGCCTGATTATCCCCTGCGTTTGGTCCTCGCCTCCGGCAACCCGCACAAGGCGGCCGAGATGCGCGCCCTCGCGGCTGATTCGGGCCTCCCGCTCGAGATCCTTTCCGCGTCCGCGTTCGGAGGGATGCCAGCTGTGGTGGAGGACACCGGCACGTTCTCCGGCAACGCCCGCCGCAAGGCGCACGCGCTGCGCGCGCGCCTGCCCGCGGGCCATTGGTCCCTGGCGGATGACAGCGGCCTCTGCGTCGACGCACTCGACGGCGCACCCGGGGTCGAGTCCGCGTACTACGCCGGCCCCGCCGGCGATGCGGCCGCCAACCTCGCCAAGCTGGTCGCGGTGATGACGGAGGTGCCGCTGGCCCGCCGGGGCGCCCACTTCGTCTGCGTGCTGTGCCTGCTCGATCCGGAGGGCCGCGAGAGCCTGTTCGAGGGCCGCTGCGCGGGGCGCCTGGCACTGGCGCCCGACGGCGGCGGCGGGTTCGGCTACGACCCCCTCTTCATCCCCGAGGGGCAAGGCGCGACCCTCGCCCGGCTCGGCGACGCGGCGAAGAACAGCCTGAGCCACCGGGCCCGCGCGTGGTCCGCGCTCACGGCGGCCTTCCGCCACGGGATGCTCGGCTCCGCCTGAGCCGCGCGTTCGTCAGCGGAGCAGCCAGTCGAGCGCCGCCGCCAGCTCCCCTTCCGGGGCACCACGGTGACGGTGGAGGTTCGCCGCCCCGGCAGCCGCGGCAAAAGCCCGCGCGGCGACCGTCTCCCCTTCCGGTTCCCCGGCGACCCACAGCGGATGCGGGGCGCTGAGGGCCAGCAGTCCCGGCACATCGAGGTACTTGGCTCCGCCGGGGAGGAAACGCGGATCGCGGTAGTCAAGTAGCGAGGCGAAGCGGAAGCCACCGGTGGAAACGGCCGCACGGGCGATCTCCCCGCCCGCCAAGGCGCGCGCCGCGGCGGCCACCGGCCCCAGCTCCCCAAGACCCAGCAGGTCCACCTGGCGGACGCCGGGACGCTCCCGCGCGAACCGGGCGAGGGTGAGCAGGTCGTGCGTACGCTGCGCGAACAAGGACGCGTTGTAACCGTGGGTGTAGGCCGCGGATTCCCGCGGGTTGCGCACCACCCGGGTCTGCCGCGGCGGCTCCCCCTCCGCGAGGAAATCGCCTTGGAACAGCAGATCGGCCGCGAGCACCGCGTGACCGGCGCCGAGCAGCCGGGCAACCTCCGGGCGCAGGCCACCTTGGGCATCACGAAGCCCGGCCTTGCCCGCAGGATCAGCCCAAAGCACCACCCGTCCGGACGGCTTCGCCGGCTCCAGCAGCACCGCCGGCAGTTCCTCCCGGTGAGTCTCGTTGCGCACCCGGCCCGCGAGCTCCCGGAAGGCGCCGCGGTCGATGCTGGTCGCGACGATCCAGCGGGTCGTGCCCGCCGTGTCGCGGTCGCGCCCCAGCGCCGTCGCGAAGCCGCCCCCGACCAGTTCCCGGAACCGCTCCGGCTGCGGGAGGGTCGCCTCGAGCTGGCGGCGCGCATCCTCCGCGAACCAGCGGAGCAGGCCGCGCTCGAACTCCGGATCCTCCTCCTTCGGGCCGAGATGGCCGGGCCCCCACACGGTCAACTGCTCGCGCGTGAGCGGGAGATAGTCGCGCTCGATCACGGGTTCCCTCTGGCCGAGCTTGAAGTGCTGGTTGAGGAAGGTATGGAAGGCCGAGCGCGCGACCGCGTTGTAGTTGTGGGGGAAATGCTCTCCGCGGTGCAGGTGGACGTGCTTCGGCGCGCCGAGCAGCGCGTACAGGCGCTGCAGCTCCGGGAACCCCTTGGTCGACATCTCGCGCGTCCAGTCATTCGCCGTGGTCATCCCCTGCGGGCCGGGGGCGAAGAGGGCAGCGAACTCGACGTTCCCGGTACCGATGCGGAGCAGCGAGGAGTTCTCGCAGGTGCAGCCGCCCTGCATCGCGGTGCTGACCATCACCGCGGGGAAGGAAAGCTTCACCCGCGGGTCGATCGCCGCTAGGAGCATCGTCTGCGTGCCCCCCCCGCTGGCGCCCGTGATCGCCACGCGGTCCGGGTCGACCTCCGGCAGGCCGAGCACGAAGTCCAGCGAGCGCACCGCGTTCCACGTCTGCAGGCCCATCACGCTTTGCAGGCGTGACTCGGCGGGCGTGCTGTGCAGGCCCCAGTTCTCCACCGTGTTCATCTCCGGGCGCTGTTTGGCGAAGCGATGGATCACCTGCGCGGAGAACTGCCGCGCGTCGGAGTCGCTCAACATGTCCCATTGCCAGACCACGCAGCCCATCCGCGCCAGCTGGACGCACATCGCCTGGAAGCGGCTGCGCCCACCCTGCTCGAAACGTTCGGCGCCGGTCGCCAGCTCCACCCGCAGCTTGGCCTCCGTCTCCTCAGAGAGGCGCGCGTCCTTCCAGTGCCCGTGCGCGAAGAGGACCGCGGGAACCCGCCCCGCGGGGCGGAGCGGCCGGTAGAGATTTCCGGTGACAAAGAAGCCGGGCGCGCTCTCAAAGTAAACCTTCTCCACCGCGTAGTCCTCCCGCTCAATGCGCCCGTGGATGACGGCCTTCAGCGGCCCGCGCGTCGGCATCGGCCAGAGGCCCTGGGAGACGAGGATCTGCCGCCGGACGACAGCGCTCCGCGCGGCCCACTCCGCCACCGTGGCAGGCGGGGTGAACGGGAAATAGCCGTCGAGGTCCTTCAGCGGCTGCAGGCGGATGTCGTCGGGCAACTGGCCCGGCGGCAGGACCCGCGGCACGGCGGCCGGCAGGGAGGCGAGAACGAGGCAGGACAGCAACAGGGGCAGGCGCATCGGCGGAGGGGTTGCCGGAGCAGAGCAGGAGCCGCGCCCGCGGGCCAAGCGAATTCACCGTCCGTCCGCCCTTGCCGGCTGGGCGGACCCGGCCTTTCGTCTCCGGATGCCGCTGCCTCCCGACGAAGCCTGGTTTCCGCCGAAGACCTACGGCTGGGGCTGGGGCGTGCCCCGCCGATGGCAGGGCTGGGCCGTAGTCGCTGTTTTCGTGGCTGCGCAGGTGGGCGCCGCGGCGCTGCTGCCCCGGCACCCGGGCTGGTTCGTGGCTGCGGTGGTCTTGAATGGAGCCGGCCTGATCGCGGTGTGCTGTTGGAAGGGAGAGCGCCCCCGCTGGCGCTGGGGCCAAGAGTCGTGAGCGGTTGCTCCTTGGCAGCCGCGAATCCCCCGGCTCAGATCCGGGCGCCCCAATGACCGTCCGCCGCCTGCTCCCGCTGCTGCTGCCCCTTGCAGCGATCGCCGCCGCCCCGCCCGCGCCGCGCCCCAACGTGGTGCTGATCGTCGCCGACGACCTCGGCTACGGGGAACTCGGCGCCTACGGCGGCACGGAGATCCCCACCCCGCACCTGGACCGGCTGGCGGAGGAGGGCGTGCGCTTCACGCAGGGCTACGTCACCGCGTCCGTCTGCGCGCCGTCCCGCGCGGGCCTGCTCACCGGGCGCCAGCAGACGCGCTTCGGCTTCGAGGGCAACGCGATCGGCGCGGTGAATGCCGACCCGAAGGTCGGCCTGCCGGCCGGCGAGCGCACGCTCGCGCAGCACCTCCGGGCGACCGGTTACGCCACCGCCGCGATCGGCAAGTGGCACCTCGGCGGCACCGCCGCCTACCACCCGCTGCGCCGCGGTTTCGACGAGTTCTACGGTTTCCTCCACGAGGGCCACTCCTACGCGCAACGGCCCTGGGCGGGGGGCGTGACCTGGCTGCGCCGCCTGCGCCTGCCCGATGGGGGCGAGGGCCGGTGGACCTCGCCGGACGGGCGCACGGTGTGGACCACCCATATGGGCACGCAGGAGCCGGACTACGACGCCGACAACCCGCTGTTGCGCGGCAGCCAGCCGGTGGACGAGCCCCAGCACCTGACCGACGCCTTCACGCGCGAGGCCTGCGACTTCATCGAGCGGCACGCCGGCCAACCCTTCTTCCTTTATGTGGCGTACAACGCGGTGCACTCGCCGCTGCAGGCCACGGACCGCCACCTGGAACGTTTCCAGCACCTGCCGGACCTGCACCGCCGGATCTTCGCCGCGCTCCTCGCGCAGCTGGATGAGGGCGTCGGCGCGATCCTGACCCGGCTCCATTACCACGGCCTCGACGGCAATACGATCGTCGCGTTCCTCTCGGACAACGGCGGCGCGACCCGCGAGCTCACTTCCCGCAACACGCCCCTGCGGGGCGAGAAGGGCACGCTCCTCGAGGGCGGCATCCGCGTGCCGTTCCTCGTGCGCTGGCCGGAGGGGCTGCCGGGCGGCCGCGTGGAGACGCGGCCCGTCGTTTCCCTCGATCTCGCGGCGACGATCCTCGCGGCCGTCGGCCGCCCCTCGGCGGAGCTCGGGTTGGACGGAGAGGACTTGGCGGCCGCGCTGCGGCAACCGGCGCGGGAGCGGACCCTCCACTGGCGCATGGGGCCCCGGGCCGCGCTGCGTGCCGGGGACTGGAAGCTGCTGCGCGACCCCGCCCGCGGGCGTTCCGGCGCCTGGCAACTTTACCACCTCGGACGGGATCCCGGCGAGACCGAGGACCTGGCCGCGCGCGAACCCGCGCTGGTCCAGGACCTGGCCGCGCGCTGGGAGGCGTGGAACCGCACCCAGGCCGAGCCCCGCTGGTGACTCTTTCCCGATGAACCGTCTTCACCTCCTGCTGTTGCCTTGGCTCGCGCTCGCCGCGATCGCCGCCGCCCCGATCGAGATCCGCCCGGAACCGCTGCCCGGGGCCCGGCCCCGCAACGTCATCCTCATCCTCGTCGATGACCACCGCCACGACGCTCTCGGCTTCCTCGGCCACCCGCTGGCGGAAACCCCGCACCTCGACTCGCTCGCGCGCAACGGCGTCCACGTCCGCAACGCGCTGGTCACGACCTCCCTCTGCTCCCCGAGCCGGGCGTCCATCCTGACCGGGCTCTACACCTTCCGGCACCGCGTGATCGACAACAACCGCGCGATCCCGCCGGGCACGGTCTACTTCCCGCAGTACCTGCAACGGGCGGGGTACCGGACGGGATTCTTCGGCAAGTGGCATATGGGCGGCGAGGGCGACCAGCCGCAGCCGGGCTTCGACCGCTGGGTGAGTTTCCGCGGTCAGGGCGAGTACCTGCCCCCGAGCCCCGATTACACCCTCAACGTCGACGGCCGGCGCGTCCCGCAGCGCGGATACATCACCGACGAGCTCACGGATTACGCGCTGGATTTCATCCGCGAGCAGCCCGCCGGCGGGAAGCCGTTCTTCCTCTACCTTTCCCACAAGGCGGTGCACGCCAACTTCACCCCGGCCGCGCGGCACGAGGGCCGCCTCAGCCACAAGACCTGGCGCCGGCCCGCGGCCGCCACCGACCCGGCCACCCAGGCCGGCAAACCCCGCTGGCTCCGCGACCAGCGTAACTCCTGGCACGGGGTCGACTTCCCCTACCACAGCGACCTCGACATCGAGCGCTACTACAAGCGCTACTGCGAGACCCTCCTCGCGGTCGACGACAGCGTGGGCCGCATCCTCGGCGAACTGAAGGCGAAGGGGGTCCACGACGACACCCTGATCCTGTATATGGGCGACAACGGCTTTATGTTCGGCGAGCACGGGCTGATCGACAAGCGCGTCGCCTACGAGGCGTCGATCCGCATCCCGATGCTGATGCAGTGCCCTTCCCTCTTTCCGGGCGGCAAGGCCATCGACCAGGTCGTGGCCAACCTCGACGTCGCCCCGACGATCCTCGAGGCGATGGGCCTCGCCACGCCTACCCATATGGACGGCCGTAGCTTCCTGCCGCTGGCGCAGGGACGCTCGATCCCGTGGCGCGAGCATTTCCTCTACGTCTACTACTGGGAAAAGAACTTCCCCCAGTCGCCCACCGTGTTCGCGCTGCGCGGCAACCGCTACAAGTACATCACCTACTACGGGATTTGGGACACCGATGAGCTCTACGACCTGCAGGCGGACCCCGACGAGCAGCGCAATTTGCTCCACGATCCGGCGCACCGGGAGACGGCAGTCACGATGGAGCGGCAGCTCTACCGGATGATGGCCGACCTGGGCGGGATGGAAATCCCGCTGAACCCGCCGCTCGGCGCCTCGCAGAACAAGCGCCTGCGCGGGCGTGGCGGCGACCGAGCGGCCGACTTTCCGGCCCCGTTCGTCGTCGAGCGTCCGATCAACGACAACGCGCGCTGAGGCCGCGCGCGCGGCTCCTCACGCGCGGACGTCCAGGACCTCGGCGCGCGGGAATCGCACCTTCGGGGCCGCCGCGTACTTGTCCCCGGGGGAGCGGTAGCCCGCCGCACAGGCGACGACCGTGCCGTAGCCCGTCCCGGCCAGGCCGAGGATCTCGTCGTACCTGCGCGGTTCGATACCTTCCATCGGGCACGTGTCCACGCCGAGGAGAGCTGCCGCCAGCATAAACTGGCCGAGGGCGATGTAGGCCTGGTGATCCTGCCAGGTGTCTAGCGTGCCCTCGCGCCGCGCCCGTTCGACGCTCCCCTCCATCATCCCGCGGAACTTGGCCAGCGACTCCGCCGCCACCCCGCGCACCGCGGCGGTCCGCGCGACGTGCCGGTCGATGTGCGCCGCATCCAACCCGCGCCGGACCGCGAACACCACGAAATGCGAGCAATCCCGGGGCTGGCTCTGCCCGTAGGAGGCCGCCTGCAGCGGCTCCCGGAGCTCCGGCTGGGTGACCACCACGAACCGCCACGGCTGGAGCCCGAGCGAGGACGGCGTGAGCACCAGGCTCTCCTCGAGCGCGGTCCAGGTCGCCTCCGGAATGGAGCGAGCCGGATCAAACTGCTTGGTGGCGTAGCGCCAGCGGAGGGTCTCGACCAGGTGGGCGGGGGAGGACGGATTCATCGGTTCGAAGTCGGCGACGGTGCGCGGCGCGACGCGCCGGCGCAAGCCGCCGGGCTCAGCGCTCCTCGCCCCAGCGCCGCGCCAGCATCCCGCCCACGACCAGCTGGACGGTGTGATAGACCATCAGCGGCAGCAGGATCATCCCGAGGCCCGGATGCGCGCCGAAGATCAGCTTGGCCATCGGCACCCCGGCGGCGAGGGACTTCTTGGAGCCGCAGAACACCAGCGCGATCCGATCCTCGCGCGCGAGCCCCGCAAGCCGGGCGACGACGGAGGCGGCGCCCAACATCGCCGCCAGCACCGCCAGGCTTAGCGCCAGCACGAGCGCGAGCGACCCGGGACCCTGCCGGCCCCAGACTCCCTCCTGGAAGGAATCGCAGAATGAGGTGTAGACCAGAAACAGGATCACCCCGCGGTCGACGTACCCGATCCTCGCCTTGCGCGCCGCGAGCCACGCGCCCCACCACGGTCGCAGCGCCTGCCCGGCCGCCAGCGGCAGCAGCAGCCACCGCACCAGATCCCAGATCACCGGCCCGAGGGGCCGGGTCTCGCCCGCTGCCCCGAGGACCGCCGCGACCCACAGGGGGGTAAGCACGATGCCGAGCAGGCTGGAGGCCGTGGCGTTGAACACGGACCCGGCGATGTTGCCCCGCGCCGCGGCCGTCATCGCGACCGAGGAGGAGACCGTCGAGGGTGCGGCGCACAGAAAGAACAGGCCGAGGCGCAGCGGCTCCGCGAGATGGCCCGCCAAGGCACGGTGGAGGATCAAGCCGAGGAGGGGGAACAGCACGAAGACGCAGCCCTGCGCCAGCAGGTGCAGGCGCCAATGCAGCATCCCGGCCCGCAACGCGCCGAAGGAAAGCGCCAGCCCGTGCAGGAAGAAGAGGAGCGCGACGCCGGCCTTGGTGAGCAATTCCGGGTGGAGAGCGCCCCCGGTCGCCCCGGGGGCGGGCCACAGCCACGCCAGCGCCGCCGCCGCGCCCATCCCGAGGAGGAATCCATCCGGCCGGAATCTCACCGCCGTCCCCCCATTCGCGCACGGAGCCGCTCCCCGATCGCGGCCAGTTCTTCCCGGCCCTCCAGGCGCAGCAGCCAGAGGAGCGCGACATAGCAGCCGGCCCCGAGGGCAATCGTCACGCCTAGGCCAGCCGCGTCCGCCGCGAGCCCCGCGGGTGCCAGCCGCTGCCACGTCAGGTGCATCACCCGGACCAGGCCGGCCATCGCCGCGGTGGCGAGGAGGATCTTACCCAGATCGCGCCGGAGGTGATGAAACGCCAGACCCGGGCGGCGGCGCGCCAGGATCCCCTGCAGGTGCACGGCCTGGACCGCCAACGCGAGGTTGCTCGCCACCGCGAGCCCGAGCGTGCCCCACCGGCCCATCAGGATGAGGCTGAGACCGAGATTCACGATGAAGCTGAGCGCGGCGGCCCGCACCGGCGTCGCCGTGTCCTTCTCCGCGTAGAAGGCGCGCAGGACCAGCGTGGTGAAGGCGAGGAATGGCAGGCCTGCGGCGAAGATGGCGAGCACCGGGCGCATCGCCGCCGTGTCCGCCGGACCAAATTCACCACGCTGGAAGAGCACGCGCACGATGGGCTCGGCGAGGAGCGCCAGCCCGGCCGCCGCGGGGAGGTTGATCACGAGGATCAGCCGCATCCCCTTGCGGTAAGAGGCCGCCAGCGAGTCCCACTCCCCCGCCGCCGCGTGGCGCGCGATCAGCGGGAACACCACCGTCGAAACCGCAAGGGTGAACACCCCGATCGGCAGCTCCATCAGGCGCGTCGCCAGGTTGAGGATCGCGACCGCCGAGTCGTTGAGCGATAGCCCCACAAGCCGCGAGACGGAGATGTTGATCAAATGGATGGCCGAGCCGAAGACGGTCGGCGCCAGCAGGTGCAAGATCTGCCTGAGGCCGTCATCCACTCCGAGGCGGAACCGCGGCCGCCAACCTTCGCGCCGCAACGCTAGAGCGGGCACCACCAGTTGCAGCATTCCTCCCAGCAGGGTACCCGCGCACAGCCAGAGCATCCGACCTTCCGGACGCGCCGACCAACCACCAAACGCGGCGCCGCCGAGGCAGCCAATCATCGCAAGATTCAGCCACACCGGAGAAAGTGCCGGTTCTAGAAAGCGATTGAGGGTCTGGAGCGCCGCGCTGAAGACGGCTGCGAGGCAGATGCAGATTAGGTACGGGAGTAGAATTACCGCGAGATCCGCCGCCACCAGCCACCGTTCCAACGCCGGAGCGACCTCGGACCAGCCTGCACCGCCTGCGAGCCACCGCGGCACGAATGTCAGCACCAGCATCCCGCCCGCCACGATACCGCCCGTGACCACCAGCAGCCAGCTGGCGACACGGTTCACGAGCAGGAAGGCCGCCTCGCGATGTGCCGCACGGATCTCCTGCTGCAGCGTAGGCACTAGAGCCGCAGTAAGCGCCCCCTCGCCGAGCAAGCGGCGGAACAGGTTCGGCAGGGTGAATGCGGTATAAAATGCCGAGGCTAGCGCCTCGAGACCAAACACCGCCGTCACTAGCGCGTCCCGCACCAGCCCGAGACAGCGGGACGCAAAGGTAGCGCCCGCCACCACCCCGATGTTCAGAAAGCTCTTGGACACGTCACCACTCTGCGGAACGGCGGCGCTCCCCCGCAAGACTTAGGGCGCGGGCCCACGGCGGCGGGCCTCCCAGCGGTCCAGCGCCTCGGCGGTCGCTGCCTCGAGCGCACGGCCTTCCGCCCAATCTCTTTCCCACTGGGCCACAAGGGCCTCTCGGCGGCGGTGGATCTCCCGATGCGCCCCCAACGCGAAAGCCTCCGCAAGGGTCAATGCCGCGTTACGATAGAACGGGTGCATCGCGGCAACACTTCGCCCGAGATCCGCGCCGCGGCGGGCCAGCTCCGCGGCCACCAACGGCTCGGTCTTCCGGGTCAGCACCTCCGCCAAGGGCACCAACCGATCCGCACCGGCCTCGTCGGCGAACACGAAGCGCACCAACGTTGCCAGCAGCTCCCGGGCCTCCTCCGCCTCGAGGCTGGGAAGCACCCGCTGTCGCAAGTGATGGTGCCATCCGGTCTGCCACCAGAGCTCGCGCTCGTCCGGTCCCCCGAAACGACCAACGTACGTCTGCGCCAGCATCGCCTGCGGATCACCACCGGCCAGCAGGCGGGCGAGCAGCCGGGGCCATTCCCCACCCCGGCCCGACTCCGCAAGCAGAAAGGTAAACAGCCACGTCGCCCCCGCCGCATCCGCGTCGGGTAAGGACGCAGCCCGCGGACCGTCGAGCAGCTGGACCAGCCCGGGTGGCGACCGGCGTCGCGAAGTCTCGCGCAGCGCATCGAGCCTCGCCCCGTCAATTCGAGTTTCCCACCACCCCGCGGCACCGAGCACCAGCCAGGGCGCGACGACCGGCTGCACCATCGCCCCATGCAGGGCCACGCCGAGACGGTGCAGGAGGGCATCAACGAGCGCCACCCGCAGCGCTCGGCCTTCCTGCGCGCGCGGCCCGAGCCAGAGGGTCACTAGGCCACCGGTTTCGACTGCGACGTCGTGCGTCGGGGGCGCGCCAGGAGTCCCGGACGGCACTACCCGCACAAAGACCGGCGAGGGGAATGTCGGGGGCAGGCCCAGAGGCGCCGCGAGCAATTGCCACCCCTCCTCCGCCGCGGCCGCGACCCGATGCGCGAGGCTGGCGTCGATCGACGCCACCTCGAAGCGTCCGGCGAGACTAGCGGCCAGGACCGGCGCCGCGCCGCGCAGCGGTACGGTAGCCAGCAGGCCGAGGGCGAGCCACCGGAAGCAGTTCACGGCCGACGCAGCCGGAGTGTGGCCCCAGCGACCTCTAACTCCCGCGCCGCCGGCAAGGCCGCGCGCAGCTCCGGTGGTAACAACGGCTCCAAGGACTCCTGCCACGCGACCTCGGCCAGCACCGGCAGGCGATGCAGCGCGAGCCCGCCCAGGTAAGCCTCACGTACTTGGAGCGCCCAGCCGGCCCCGGCTCGCACCGGCACCGCTCGGGCCTGCAACACCGGTCGGACCTTGGCCGGCCAGGCCAGCACGTGCGCCAACTGGACGCGTCCCTCGGCGAGTCGCACGTTCGACCTCTCGCCCGCCTTCGTCCGCCCGAGCAGCGCGTTCAGCTCGGGTTCCGTAAAGGTCACATCCTGTCCCGCCCGCAAGGATTCGCGCCGGACGGGCGCCTCCCGAGCGCGCGCCGTATCCACCGCGCCCGCGACGTACCGCGCCGTCCCCGCCACCGGGCCTTCGCCCGCGCGAACCGGCCGCAGCGTGAGCACCAGCCCAGCCAGCACGATTCCCAGCAGCACAGCCCCGGCCGCGGCCCACGCCACTCCTCTCCATCCGGTTTCCTCCGCGTTCGTCGGTTTTGCCCGCACGGAAAATCAGGACTTTCCGCCCGCCGGTTTAGCCGGGGTCACGGCTTTCGCGTCGCCGCCCTTGCTCTCCCCGCCGCCCTTGCTGTCGCCTCCCTTAGGTGCGCCACTCTTGCGGTAATCCGTGATGTAGAAACCGGATCCTTTGAAGATCAGCCCACTACCGCCGCCGAGGAGGCGTTTCAGGCTCTTTTTCCCGCACGAGGGGCACCGAACCAACGGATCATCGCGCATCGACTGGAACTGCTCGAACGTGTGGTCGCACTTCTGGCAGGCGTATTCGTAGGTGGGCATGGCAAAAGCGCGGAGGCAATCCCTTGGATCAGCCGGAGGCGAGGTTGGAGTAAGGTGAGCCGGGGCCGCGTGGCAATCCCGCGCCTAGGAAGGGAGCGCCGACGCCGCCAGCACCCGGCGATAAAGAGCCTCGTATTTGGGCACCACCGCCGCCGCTGAAAAGACCGTCTCCGCCCGCCGCCGCGCCGCTTCCCCCAGCCGGCGCCGGCGCTCCCCGTCCTCCAGCAACGTCGTGACCGCCGCCGCCAGCGGCTCGGCCCCGCTCGCCGCCACCAGCAGGCCAGAGCGCCCATCCTGCACCACCTCCGGGATCCCCCCCACCGCGGTCGAGACACTCGGGCAGCCGAACCACATCGCCTCCAGCACTCCCAGGCAGAAACTTTCGGACTCCGAGGTGAACAGACCCAGGTCCGCCGCCTGCAGGAAATCCTCCACGTCGAAGACGTTCGCGCGCACCACCACCCGCGCCTCGAGGCCCAACCGGCGCACCAGCGGGACGTACGGCTGGAAGTCCCCGCCCGCGAGCACCAGCAGCTTCCACGGCCGCCCGGCCGGCACCAGCGCGAGCGCTTCCAGCAGCAGGTCGAACCGCTTCAGCGGCCGCAGATTCGACAGGTGCACCAGTAACGGCTCCTCTCCCACCCTGAGCTCCGCTCTCACCTCGGCGCGGGAGCGCGTGACCGGCCGCGGCGCGAAGAAGTTCGGGATCACGTCGATCGGGCGGTCCACCGCCAGCAACCGCCGCGTCTCGTCCCGCAACCAAGCCGAGACGGTCGTCACCGCATCGGATTGCTGCAGCGCGTGCCGGATCGCGGGACCGTATCCCGGGTCGCGGCCCAGGAGCGTCGTGTCGGTCCCGTGCAGGGTCGTCACGACGCGCGGCGGCCGCCCCGGGCCGGCCATCGCCCGGGCCAGGATCGCCGCGGTGGCGTGCGGGACCGCGTAGTGGACGTGCAGGATGTCGAGCCCGTGCTCGCGGGCCACCTCCGCCATCCGCACGGAAAGCGGCAAGGTGTAGTCCGGGTAGCGGAACAGCTCGTAGTCGTTGATCACCACGGGATGGAAGTGGATACCCGGGGTGGCCGCGGAAAGGCGGAAAGGGCGCTCGTAACTGATGAAGTGCACCGCGTGACCACGCCGGGCCAGCTCCTCGCCGAGGGCCGAGGCCAGGATCCCGCTCCCACCGACCGAGGGGTAGCAGGTGATGCCAACGCGCAGGGGACGCTCCGCGGCCATCTCAGAACCGGCGCACCGCGCGCGTCAGGCCTTCGAGCCCTGTCACCAGCGGGGCGCTGGCGGGAAACAGCGCCTGGGCGTGCTCCACTCCGGCCCGCAGGCCGAGCACCCGCGCCCGCGCGAGTTGCAGCTCCACGTAGTTGCGGGTCCGCAGCTGCGAGCCGTGCGCGGCCATCGCGGCGGTCCACGCCGACATCACCTCCGGTGCGGAAACGTCCACCACGATGCGATTCCCGCCGGCGGGCTCGGCATCGGGGGTCACCGCGTAATGGAAGAGTTGCCCGATCGCGTGCGGGGCTCCGCGCACCCCAGTAAGACCTCCGTATCGCGCCAGACGCGCCGCATCGCGCGTGATCCGGCCGAGCGCGGCGTGGTCGGGGTGCTGTTGCCCCTCCAACGTCGGCGCCAGGACGATCTCCGGCCGCAGGCGCCGGATCAGGCTTGCCAGCGCCCGAGCCGCGGGAGGACGGGCTTCGAGGCTCGCGTCACGTCCCAATATCAGGAACTCAAACGTGGCGCCAATTAACGCGGCCGCGCGCCGGGCCTCGCGCGCGCGCCCCCCGGGGGTGCCGTTGCTGGCCGCCTCCCCGCGGGTGCAGACGACGATGTGGACCGGCCGGCCGGCGCGGGCCGCTTGGCCCAGCACCGCCCCGCACCCGAACTCGACGTCGTCCGGATGCGCCCCCAGGGCGAGGAGCGGGGCAGGCTCAGACGAGGGCTTCTTCCGGTCGGTCGATGGCATCGCGGGGCACGAACGTGATCTCAGGCGCCTCCTCCCGGCGCAAGTACGCTTGTTCCCCGGCGCCCGCCACGTAATGCGTGCAGCGGATCACCGACTGCATCCAGCGCAGGCGCGTCTCCCGCGTCGGCGAGACCTGCACCGAGCCGAAGGGCGCGTCCGGCAGCTCGACGTAGGCGTCGCCGCCCTCGTGCAGGCGAAACCCACCCGCGACCCGGCGCGCCCGCACCACCTCGCCCCCGTGCGGCACATCGACGAAACAGTCCCCGATCGCGCAGGCGGCGCGGCGGAACGCGGGATCGGAGGAGCGCACGACGCGCACGCCCTCGAGCAGGCCCAGGCCGCGGTAAACCGAGAGGCAGAAATCGGCCACGTTCGCGCCCTCCGCCGCCTTGAACGCCGCGAGCGGTTCCGCCGGCACGTAGGCGCCCAGCTGCCGGATCATCCCCGCCTGCCATCCGGCCGGGATCCGCTTCAGGTGCAGCGGGGACCACTTGCGCTGGAGGCGGTTGGCGAAGGCGAAATTGAGGGTCGCGACCTCCCCCGTGCGCCGGTGCCGCAGCAGGGTCTGGGTCTCCCGGGGGTCGTGGTCGCTGTCGTGGTAAAAGAGGACGATCTCGCCCCCGAGCTCCGCCTGCAGACGGCGCGCGGTCGTGAACTTCGCCGCAAGGAAGCGCCGGGGGAAGAAGCCGCACGGCTGCTGCCCGAAGCAGATGACCGGGCCCGCGCTCACCGGCGCTCCTCCATCCGCCGGGGCAGCAGCGCCTGCAGCAGCACGCTCAGGCCGAAGCAGGCCCCGCAACCGATCAGGTTGTACCAGAGGTAGGAGATGCTCAGCGTCCGGAACAGCACCAGCACGAGCACCTGGGCCGCGATCGCGCCCCAGAAAACCGCCGTGCCCCCGACCCGCCGGGCGAAGAACGCGACCAGGAAAAGCCCGAGCACCACGCCGTAGAAGAGCGAGCCCAGGATGTTGATCGCCTCGATCAGGTTCTCGGAAAACCGCGCGAACAGCGCGAAGCCGATCGCGAATAGGCCCCAGCCGGCCGTGAACACCTTCGCCAGCCGGACCTCGCCGGCCTCGTCGGTGCCGGCCCGCGGCCGCAGGTGGCGCCAGAAGTCCACCGCCGTGGTCGTCCCGAGGGCGTTGAGCTCACTCGCCTTCGAGCCAAGCGCGGCGGCGAACATCACCGCGACGAGCAGGCCGATCAGCCCGTGCGGCAGCTGCCCGAGGATAAAGTGCATGAAGACGTAATCCGAGTCCTTCGTCTTGGCCCGCGGATCCGCCGCGACGAGCGCCGCCTTGGCCTCGCGCCGCACGGCCTCGACCCCGGCCTGCGCCGACCGCAGGGCCTGCTTTGCCGCGGCCTCCACGGCGGGCTCGGTCTTTTCCCGGGCCGCCAGCCACGCCCGCGCCGCCGCCTGCCGCTGCGCGTGAGCCGTGGCGTGGCTTTCCTCCAGCTCCCGGAACCGCGCGGAGGCGGGCCCCGCGGCGTGCCGTTCCCACTCGGCCCGGTTGAAGAACACCGGCGCGGGCTGGAAATGGTAAAAGACAAACATCATCGTCCCGAGCAGCAGGATCAGGAACTGCATCGGGATCTTCAGCAGCGCGTTGAAGACCAAGCCCAGCCGTCCCTCGCGCAGGCCCGCACCACCGATGTAGCGCTGCACCTGCGACTGGTCCGTGCCGAAGTAAGAGAGCGACAGGAAGAGCCCGCCGAGCAGGCCGCTCCAGAAGGTGTAGCGCCGGTCCGGATCGAACGAGAAGTCGACGGCCTCCAGTCGCCCGAGCGCCCCGGCGACCGCCAGGCCGTCGTCCGGCAGGCGCTGCCAGAGGAGCACGAACGCCGTCACCATCCCGCCAAAGATCACCGCCATCTGCCCCTTCTGCGTGAGGCTCACCGCCACGCTGCCACCCGTCACGGTGTACGCGACCACCAGCAGGCCCGTGCCGATGATGGTCGCGTCAATCGGCCAGCCGAGCACCGTGGACAGGATGATGGCGGGCGCGTAGATGGTTACCCCGCTCGCCAGCCCCCGCTGCAGCAGGAACAGCGCGGCGCCCAGGAGCCGCGTCTTCCCGTCGAAGCGCCGCCCCAGATACTCGTACGCCGTGTAGACGCCCAACTTCCGGTACACCGGGAGGAACACCGCGCAGACCAAAATCAGCGCCAGCGGCAGGCCGAAGTAGTTCTGGACGAACCCCAGGCCGCTCTCGAAGCCCTGCCCCGGGATCGACAGGAAGGTGATCGCGCTGGCCTGCGTGGCGGCGACCGACACGCCGATCGTGAACCAGCGCGTCCCCTGGTTGCCTCGCAGGTAGGCGTCGAGCTGCTCGGTCCGCCGCGACTTCCACGTGCCATAGGCCGCGATGCCCAGCATCGTCCCGAGCAGGACCAGCCAATCGAGGGCGTTCATCGGTAATGCGCGGTGAACCACGCGAGGCCCACGACGAGCAGGGCGAAGACCACGAGGATCAGCGCGTAGACCTGGCTCCAGCGCGAAAGGCCCGGCAGACCGGGCGGCTCCTCCGCGTCAGGGGCGCGCGCCGGGGGGACCGGATCGGCGGGGCGCTTCATCGGGCGGGGGAAAGGAGGTTGGCGAGCAGGCGGTAAGCGCCCGGCACGCCCGCGGGCAGCTGGCGGAAGAAGGCCAGCCCCGTGTAGACGTAGCGGCCGCGCCCGTGCGTCGCCACCAGCAGGCCGCTCCGCAGCGGCGCCTCGCCGGGGTCCGCGAGGGCCAGCACGGCCTCCCAGCGGGCCTCGTCCCAGCTGCTCGGGAAGTAAGCCCCGCGCTCCTGCACCCAGCCCGCGAAATCCTCCGGCCCGATGCGGTTCGGGGCGTTCAGGACGGGATGCGCCGGCAACAGGAAGGTCACCGGCGAACGCTCATCGGTCACCCGCAGCTGCGGCGCCGGCCCCTGGATCGAGAGCGGATGCGGCCCGAGGTTCGCGGCGGCGAGGCCATTGGGCCGGTTGTACTGGGCCACGACGGTTCCGCCCTGTTCCACCCAGGCGAAGAGCCCGGGCAGGTTCGCGGCGAGATCGTCCCGCTCATTGAAGGCGCGCACACCGAT
>SXGQ01215260.1_pt1 | contig 17475 bp, 13 predicted proteins | sample 3178371 | NCBI WGS metagenome assembly SXGQ01 (sample SAMN11356859, study PRJNA531348) | freshwater metagenome | isolation source: freshwater sample F1-20 | place: China: Fuxian Lake, Yuxi | collected 2017-12-25 | reverse complement strand
GGAGGCAATGCCCAGCGACTCTACGATGAGGGCGGCGTCGCGCATTTCTTCGGGCACCGCGCCGAAGAGTTGCACCGCGAGCCGTTGCTCAGCCGGAGCGGTGCGGATCATTTGCAGGGCGCGCGGACTTTTTTCGATCAGCGATCGGGCGTTAACCAAATCTGTTGTGGTCCAGTCCAGTCCACCAATTTCGCGCACGACCAGCCGGAAGGGCAGATTGGTGTAGCCCGCGAGAGGCGAGAGAAAGAGACTTGAACCGAATTCGTAAGGCCCAATACGCATAGTCAGCTTGAGTCGTTATCGCGGGTGGCCTCAGATGCAAGGATGGGCCGAAATTGCGTGCTATCGAAGTGCCTCGATGGGGGCGGCGGGCTGCATCTGGCCATTGACCGGCGAGATTCTTCGGGCAAAATTATCGGTATGAATGGAACCATCATTTTAGCGCTAATCGTGCTCGGGTTATTGGCGGCGGCCGCTTTAACTTTTAAGCCACTCAGAAAAACCATGGGTCTGTTGCTGGTGATATTGGGGGCAATCGCTTGCCTGACTTTCTTCGGTTTAATCATCGGCGTGCCCATGATCATCGTCGGCGGCATCTTACTATTTATATAAAAAAATGCGCCCGGCGGCGCATTTTTAAGCTCAGGGCCCGATTGAACAAATCGGGCCGTGGCAGGAATTAGGTTAACGTCACGGCGGGCCGATTGCGGCGACCGCGCGTTTCATGCGCTGCAGGGCTTCCTCGAGGGTGGCGCGAGGGCAGCCAAAGTTCAGGCGGACATGGCCGCCGCGCGGTTCACCGAAAAACGAACCTTCACTTAAACCGACGCCGTATTGTTCAAAATGCGCAACGGGGTCAGTGAGTTTCAGCGCAGTTACATTAAGCCACGCGAGATAAGTTGCCTCAATGGGCGCCTCGATAGTGATGCCGGGTAGCTCGCGGGCGACAAAATCAAGAATGAGATCACGATTGCTCCGAAGCGTTTGGAGCAAAGCTTGGCGCCAAGGCTCGCTGTCACGATAAGCGGCCTCGCAGGCGGTAAAGCCTAAGGCGTTCACTTCGGCCATAATACCGGCTGAAGCGCGGATAAATTTGGCGCGCAGGGTGGCATCAGAAATAATGGCCATCGAAGTGCACAGGCCGGGAACATTATACGTCTTACTCGGTGCCATCAACGTGACGGTGCGTTGGGCCAGGGCCGCGCCCAAGGAAGCCGCGGGAACGTGCGGGAGATCGTCCAGAATCAGACCGCAGTGGATTTCATCAGAGCAAAGCACCAGATTATGGCGGATACAGAATTCGCCGAGGCGCTCGAGCTCCGCGCGGCGCCAGACGCGCCCGACGGGATTGTGCGGGTTGCAGAGAAAAAATAGCTTGGTGCGTGGCGTGATCGCTCGTTCGAGCGCCCACCAGTCAATTTCCCAGCGATGGGCGACGAGGCGTAGCGGCACCGACGTAGAAATTCTTCCGCTATTTTTCGGCCCAGAAATAAAGGGAGGATAAACCGGCGTCAGCGTCAGGACTTCTTCGCCGGGTTCGGCGTAAGCTTGCGCCGTTAAATTGAGCCCCGCCACTAAGCCCGGTAGCCACACGATCCAGGCGGGATCAATCGTCCAGCTGTAATGCTGAGCCATGGCATCGACAAAAGCATTGACCGTAGAACCCATTGGGCGGGCGTAGCCGTAAACACCATTTGCTACGCGTTGCTGCAAGGCGGCCACGATGGCGGGGGAGGCCTTGAAGTCCATGTCGGCCACCCACAGGGGAAGGATATCGCGGCCGGCATATTTCTGCCATTTCTGGGAGTCGGTGTCCAGGCGCTGAGGAACATAGTCGAAATTAAAGGTCATGGATTAAGTGGGTAAGTAAAATGATGGGCCGCTGGGACGCCACGGAAATTTTAAGTGGGGCGGCGGGGCGCCAGGCTGCCCCAGCGGGCGGGGTTAAGGCGAGTGATCGGTTAAGAACCAATGGGTTGAAGCTCGCGGGCGCCTCCAAGGACCATTGCCCCTTACTCCTTTTTAGGTTGGGCTTAAGTATTCCGCTAGTCGTCTTCACCAGTAATTTGTTGGCGAAGCTCATGGATCGTTATCCGGCGATCATTTGCGTGGGGGCGGCCATTTTGGGTAAAGTGGGCGGAGGGATGATTATGACCGATCGATTGGTCGAGGAGGTTTTTCAGCCGCCGCGGTGGTTAACTCATGCCGTTGAGGGCTGGCTCGCCCTGGGGGTGATTTTAGTGGCGTTCGGTTGGCGCCGGACTCGCCGCTCAGCCAATCATTGACCAACGCCGCGCGGTAGCTTTTCTAAATTCATGAATCTCCGTCGTTATATTATATGGGTTAGTTTATTGCTGAGCTTAATGCTCGTACCTCTGGTGCGGGGGGAAGCCGCGGCCGCAGGAGTCGGCGAGGTCGCGCCCGTCGCTGCGGGCACCGGCAAAGCAGCCGCGCCTGATCTGCACGAGCATTTAGTGGCCGCGGTGCTTGGGAAGTTTTCCGTCCGGAGCGGCGACAATACTGCCGCGCACTATGGCATCGCTGCTTTATTTTTAATCGGCGCCGTGCTGTTACGCCGCGTTGCGGCCACCATTATCTTTAATCAATTAAAAAAACTGGCGGCGAAAACTGAAACGACGCTCGACGATAAATTGTTTCCCGCCCTGAAGGCTCCCGTGGCGACCTTTATTATGTTGGTGGGTATCTTCAGCGCGCTCAAGGTGCTCAAGCTTTCCGAGCACACCGATCTTTATATCGGCTATGGCGCCACCGTCTCTTTCTCCCTCGCCATTTTTTGGGGCTTGTTGCGCGCGCTGGATGCGCTGCTTGATCACGCGCACGAGGTAGCGCTCGAACGGCAGATGAGCGTGGCGGCCTTCATGCCGTGGATTAAAAAATCCTTGGTCGCCATGTTTGTGGTGCTGGGCTTGCTGCTCACGGTCCAAAGTTTGGGTTATAATGTTTCCGCCATCCTGTCCGGTCTCGGGATCGGTGGTTTGGCCTTCGCCCTTGCCGCGCAGGATACGATCGCGAATCTTTTTGGCTCTATCGTCGTCGCGATTGATCAGCCTTTTAAGCTCGGGGAGACGGTAAAAATTGGTGCGCATGTGGGCACCGTTGAGGATATTGGGCTCCGTTCCACCAAGCTGCGCCTAGTCGATAAATCGCTCATCATTATTCCGAATAAAACGGTTTCTTCCGAAGCCATCGTAAATCTTTCCCGTTTTACAGGTCGCCGGGTTGAGCAAGTGCTGGCGCTGACTTATGCTACCAAGCCGGCGCAGTTGGAGGCGCTGGTGCAGGAGATTGGTGATCTCATTCGGCGCGAAGCGGAGGTGAATCCGACTTCGGTCATGGTTTATTTCCGAGACTTAAGCCCATCCTCGGTGGATCTTTGGTTAGTCTATGTCGCCCAAGATGCTGATTTTCAGAAACACATGGCGTTACGGCAGCGGTTAAATTTGGCCTTCATGCGCGCGGTGGAAGCTCGAGGGTTGGCCTTCACTTTCCCGGCTTAGACCGTTTACGCGGCCACCATACTAGCTGAGCAAAAGTAAAAGACCGGCGGGCTGGGCGACCGCCGATTGCTTCACCGGACAAATTTTCATGGCGGTAGCATGGCGAATGTTTCAATAAAAAAGCCGGACTAAGTCCGGCTTTTGAAAATCCTCAGAGGCAAGGAGCTTGCCGTGGTGCGATCAGTTATTCGCGACCGTAGCCGCCGCCATCGCGTTCGCCGCCGCCTTCACCGCGACCGCCGCGATAACCACCGCCATCGCCGCGACCGCCACGACCGCCGCGATAACCACCGCCATCGCCGCGACCGCCACGGCCGCCGCGACCACCACCACCGCCGCCACCTTCGCCGAATGAACGGGGGGCGCGCTCTTCGCGGGGACGAGCGATATTAACGGAGAGGGCCCGGCCTTCGACTTCGTGGCCGTGAAATTGCTCAACGGCCTTCTGCGCCTCGTCGCCATTGGCCATCGTCACGAAGGCAAAGCCGCGGGAGCGGCCAGTGAATTTATCGAAGATGATTTCGACGACGTTGACGGTACCAACTTGGCCAAACAGGGCTTCGAGGTCCTGGGCGGTACTAGCGAAGGGCAAATTCCCGACGTAGAGCTTACTGTTTTCCATGGGATGATGAGAGCTGATGATGTCGCCCGACCGCCCGTCTCCGAAACTCGGATTTCAAATCATCACTGAACTCAACGCTCACCTGACAATTCTCCGTAGCGATAGAATCTAACAAATAACCAACTCAACGAGGCGCAGGCTGGAGCTTTAGGCATTTTAGGCAAGCGATTTTCCCGCGCGTCGCTGGTGACCAGCGATCTAAAGGGGAAGGCGGGCGCGCGCCGGTTGACGAAATATTTCGTGCACCGTCCCGCAGTTTGCCTAAGATGGAATTTCCATGTCCCGCCCCGACCCCATGACGTTACTCAATTCAGGGAACGGAGTTTTGGTGCGACGACTTTTCGGCTTAGCGTGGCGTTATCGCCTCCATTCGCTGCAGGTGCTCGGGATTCAGCTGATTTTACTGACCCTCGGCATCGGTGGTCTCAGCTTCACGGGAGTAGGGATCGACTATATTCGTCATCAACTTGACCACACGCCAGTGGTTGGCTCGCTGCCTAGGCTGCTGCCCAGTGACTGGCCGCCGATGCACGTGCTGGCGCTCTTGGCGGGGCTGATTTTGCTTTTCGCCCTCGTGCGCGCGGGGCTGAATTATATTTACGCCGTTTCGGTGAATCAACTGGTTCAGCAAAAACTCGTCGTCGATCTGCGCGGAGAAGTTTATGATAAGCTCCAGCAGTTAAGCTTTCGGTTCTTTGACGCGAACACGACCGGTTCAATTATTACGCGAGTAACCGGTGATGTGCAATCGGTGCGCATGTTCGTGGATCAGGTGCTGATTCAGAGCGTGATCATGGTGATTTCGCTGACGGCTTATGTTTTCTACATGGCGAGCCTGAGTCCTAGTTTGACGCTGGCCTGTTTGGCGACGACTCCGATCTTGTGGGTGTTGTCGGCGTGGTTCTCGCGGAAGGTCCAGCCGGAGATGTTACACAACCGGACGCTCGTTGAGAAAATGGTCCAGATTTTGGCCGAGAGCATTCAAGGCATTGCGGTCACGAAGGGTTTTGGTCGTGAGGCGGAGGCCCGCGCAAAATTTGCGGCGGCGAATAACGCCGTGCTCGCGCAGCAGCGGGATATTTTTTGGCACATGAGTTTGTTTTCCCCAGCAGTTGGCTTCCTGACGCGCATTAACATGATGGTTTTACTGGGCTATGGCGGTTGGCTGGTGGCCCATGATCGCCTGCCGCTCGGGACTGGGCTCGTCGTCTTTACCGGACTCCTCGAGCAATTTTCTGGTCAGGTCAATAACGTCGCGGGCATCGTGAATAGCGTCCAGCAATCGCTGATTGGCGCGCGTCGGGTGTTTGAAATTCTCGATGCGCCGGTCGAAGTGAAGAGTGCGGCGGACGCGGTGCGGTGGACTAAGTTCGATGGGGCCGTCGAGTTTGTGAACGTTTCTTTTGCCTACGACGGGGCGGAAGCGGTGGTGCGCGATCTTAATTTAACGGTGAAGCCCGGCCAGTGCGTCGCGATTCTCGGAGAAACCGGCGCAGGGAAGAGCGTCTTGATGAGCTTGATTCCGCGCTTTTTCGATCCAACGGCCGGGCAGATATTAATCGATGGCCTCGATGTTCGCCGGCTCAGCCTCGAAGATTTGCGGCGTAATATCGGTTTGGTTTTTCAGGAAAGCTTCCTGTTTTCTAACACCATTGGGGCGAATATTGCCTTTGGGCATCCGCGCGCGACTCGTGAGCAAATTGAGCGGGCGGCCAAAATTGCCGCGGCTCATGATTTTATCACGGCCCTCCCGCAGGGTTACGATACGGTGTTGGGGGAGAGCGGTAATAGTCTTTCGGGCGGACAACGGCAGCGGCTAGCGATTGCGCGGGCCGTCTTGCTCGAGCCAGCAATTTTATTGCTCGATGATCCGACCGCGGCGATCGATAGCGAAACCGAGCATGAGATCTTCGAGGCGCTCGACCGAGCGATTACGGGTCGGACCACTTTTATCGTGGCCCATCGCCTGAGCACCTTGCGGCGGGCTGATTTTATTATCGTCATGGAAGCCGGTCGCATTGTGCAGCGCGGCACGCATGAAGAATTAATGCAGCGCCCCGGTCCTTATCTGCGGGTGGCTAATCTGCAGTTAGTCGATGGGCGTGATTTGCAGCTGCTCGGTTTAGCGGGTGGGGAGGCCACCTCATGAGTTCGCCCAAGCCATTAGCCCGGGCCATGACCCTCGTGCAGCATCCGCGCGATGAAGATGCTGATGATGAGCAATTCAAGCCGCTCGAGTGGGGCCTAATTCGCCGCCTCTTTACTTATACCGCTCCAATCAAAAGTAAGGTCATCATCTTGGTGATCATGACCATTGTTCGCTCGGCGCAATTACCGGCGCTCGGCTGGCTCATGGCTTTAATTATCAAAGGACCAATTACCGGCCGAGATTATGCCGGCCTCGCTTGGGGGGTGGCGGGGTACGGGGTCCTCGCGCTGACAACCGATGGACTCTTTCACTTTCGGCAGCGTTTTGCTTTAGAGATTGGGGAGACGGTGGTGAATGGTTTACGCGCGGAGATTTTCACGAAGCTGCTCCGTCAGCCGATGAGCTTTTTCCATCGCATCAAGCTCGGGCGCATTATTGGCCGGGTCACGAGCGATGTGGAGGCCGTCCGGACGGGGATTCAGGATGTGCTTTTTGTCAGTGTGATCCAATTCGGCTCAATGATATTTTCCGCTATTGTGATGGCGTGGAGCGACTGGGTGCTTTTTCTCGTCGTACTGGCTTTGGCGCCAATCTTGTGGCTCATCAGCCGGCATTTTCGTGCGCGGCTTAGTCAATACTCGCGGGCTTCGCAGGAAAGTTTTAGTCGGGTCACGGCAACTTTGGCTGAGTCAGTGAACGGCATTCGCGTGACTCAAGGTTTTGTTCGTCAGGAAACCAACGCCGGTTTGTTTCGCAGTTTATTGGCTGATCATGCGCGGTACAATATCGCCCAAGCGCGCACCTCGGCCATTCTCACCCCGCTCTTGGAATTGAACAGTCAGTTTTTCGTCGCTATTCTCCTCTTGGTTGGCGGCGGGCGGGTGTTTCACGGTGACATGTCGATGGGCAGTCTCATCACCTTTTTTCTGCTGGCTAACCAGTTTTTCGCTCCCATCGCCATTATTGGTAATCAATACCATCAGGCGCTCATCGCGATGGCGGGAGCCGAGCGCGTCTTCCGCTTGATTGATGTCGTGCCCGATTGGGTCGACGAACCGGCGGCGCTTGATTTACCGGATCCGCGCATGGTCAATCCAGCCAGTGGTCGTGGCGCGCGGGTCGAGTTGCGTGGGGTGACTTTCGGTTATGACCCCGCGCGCGCGGTTTTGCATGACGTCAATTTCGTCGCTGAGCCCGGTCAGACCATCGCGCTGGTTGGGCATACGGGCAGCGGCAAGAGCTCGATTATTAATCTGGTCGCCAAATTTTATCTGGCCACTCGTGGCCAGGTGTTGGTCGATGATCGAGACATGCGGACGCTGACGGGCCAATCGCTGCATCGCCAAATGGGGATGGTCCAGCAACAGAACGTGCTCTTTAGCGGCACCGTGATGGAAAATATTCGACTGAGTCGTCCGGAGGCCACGGATCAGGAGGTGCGCGCGGCGGCCGCCTCGTTAGCCTGTCTCGATCTGCTGGAGGCCTTGCCACTTGGGCTGCAAACTGAGGTGGGGGAGAAGGGCGCGGGGTTGTCCGTTGGTCAGCGCCAGCTGATCTGTTTTACGCGAGCGCTGCTCGCGGATCCGCGCATCCTCTTGCTTGATGAGGCCACCAGTTCGATTGATGCCCTCACGGAAGCGCGCTTACAGCAGGCGTTGCAGAAATTATTGGTGGGCCGCACGAGTTTAGTGGTCGCCCATCGCCTGAGCACGATTCGGCATGCGGATGTTGTCCTGGTGCTGGATCAAGGGCGGATTATCGAGCGTGGTTCGCATCATGAGCTCCTGCTGCGCCGCGGACATTACGCCGCCCTGTACCGTCAATTCGTGCAGGTCGACGATCAAGGGTGAGTCGGCTTGGGTGAATTACGCGGAAAGGGCAAAAATAAATTAGGGGAAACCCTTTCATTTCCCCTCTGAAAAAAGATGATTCTCCTCTAGAAAATCGTTGCATTGCCCTAAAGTACCGCTATCAAGAATATCACTATGGCAAAAAAATCCGCTCGTAAACCAAACGCCGCTTTCATGAAGCCGGTAACTCCCGATGCCAAGCTCGCGCTTGTCGTTGGTTCCAATCCGCTGCCCCGCACGGAAATGACGAAGAAACTCTGGGTCTACATTAAGAAGAATGGCCTCCAGGACAAAAAGAACCGCCGCATGATCAATGCCGACGACGCCCTCAAGGCGGTCTTCAATGGCAAGACTCAAGTGAGCATGTTCGACATGACCAAGTTGGTCAGCAAGCACGTCTCGTAAGACTTTTGCTCTTTAGCGAAATTTAAGAAACCGCCGCGGAGTAATCCGCGGCGGTTTTGTTTTAATGCGCCACGCCGCGCGTAAATTAGCCTTCCATTAAGCCCTGCGGCTCGCGTGAGTCGTCCGCGGCTGCGGGGGCGCCTGGCTAACTGTTAACTGATTTTATGGTCGCTGATCATTCGCTGCACCGCCGAGCCGTTGGGATGCTCCTGCTCGCCAACTTGTATTGGGGGCTGAGTTTCCCGTTGGTTAAGTCGATCGCTTTGGTCCATGCGCAGCTGGTGCCGGCGAGTAGCACTTGGTTTATTGCCGCCTATACGATTGCCCCGCGATTTTTACTCGCGACCTTGGGGCTCATTGTAGTCTTGGGGCGGAGAATCCGCACCATCACGCGGCGAGAAATTGAGCAAGGCAGCTGGCTCGGGTTAATGGCCGGCGGCGGAATGCTCTTACAAAATGATGGACTCCAATTTACCTCGGTCTCGGTTTCATCTTTTTTGACCCAGCTTTACGCGATCATGATTCCCTTTTACTTTGCGTTGCAGGTCCGGCGCTGGCCCTCCCCGCTGATTCTGGGTTGTGCTGCGCTGGTTTTTGTCGGGGTCGCCGTGCTGGGGCGATTTGATTTTCAGGGCCTGCAGATTGGGCGGGGTGAATTTGAAACGCTCCTTTGCTCAGGATTTTTTATGGCGCAGATTTTGTTGCTCGAGGGCAAGCGCTACACCGCGAATCGGGCGCTGCCGATTACCTTGGTCATGTTTGTGGTGGAAGCGCTGGTGTTTTCAATCGTCTCGGGGGCCACCGCCCCGCAACTCAGCGATTTGCTGATTCCGTGGACCAACGGTCCTTGGCTCCTGTTTACCGGATTGCTCACGGTCTTCTGCACGCTGGGCTCTTTTATTCTGATGAATCAATGGCAGCCAAAAATCACGGCCACCGAAGCGGGACTCATTTACTGTTTGGAGCCGATCTTCGCTTCAATCATGGCGCTATTTTTACCAGCCATCTTTGCGGCGTGGGCTGGGTTCACTTACGCCAACGAACAGCTGACTTGGCATTTGTTGCTCGGCGGTGGGCTGATCACGCTCGCGAACGTGCTGCTCCAGCTTAACCCACCGGCTAAAACTTAAAGCGCGCTGGGGCGTGTTCGCCGGCCGAGCCTTTTTAACTAGTCGCGGAGGCAGGCGGAGTGACGCGGCGCAGGGAATGAAGCGCGCGCCAGGTGACGGCCCCGACCACGATAGCTCCGCCGACCAGGGCGAGGCGGCTGGGTCGTTCGCCGATGAAGAGCAGCACCCAGAGTGGATTTAAAATTGGCTCAATAATCGGAATGAGCACGGCTTCAAGGGCGGTGACCTGCTTGAGCGCGCGGGCATAGAAAAGATAGGCGAGGCCGAGTTGCACCAAGCCGAGTAAAAGTAACGCGACCACGCCGCTTGGGGCGAGGGCCGGGGCCGAACTCAGGGCAGGCAAGCCAATGAGCAACGCGAGCCCGTTGCCTAAAATTATCGATTCAATAGACGAGCCGTTCTTCTGCTTGCGGAGGAGCAGAATCATGAGACCAAAGCAGAAGCCACTCGCGATCGAGACGGCGATCCCGGTAAGATCATGGAGGCGGAGGCCATCAAAAAGAAAAACGCCCATGCCGATAAAGGTGGCGAGAATTGTCCACCAGTCGGCCCGTGAGGCGCGTTCACCCAGCAGCCAGGCACCTAAAAGTGCCACCCAAACAGGCGCGGTATATTGCAGCAGTATCGCGTTGGCCGCCGTGGTAAGTTTATTGGCCGCGGCAAAAAGGATGGTGCAGCCGGCAAAAGCCACCGCGGCGCCGAGTTGCAGGGGCGACCACGTGAAGCGCAAGGTGCGCCAACATACGATGAGTAAAAATAGGGCGGCAATACCTCCGCGCCCACCCGCCACGGCCAGGCTCGGCCAGTCCACTGATTTAAGGAGGACTCCGCCTAGGCTCCAGCAAAGGGCCGCCAATAGTAAGAGGCCGACAGATTTTCGATGAGCAGGATCGTTCACGCAGAAACCACCCATGACGAAATTCGAGCGGGGTGGGAACTCTGAATAATGGCCGCAAAGGCGACCGTGTTCAGAGGGGATGCTGCCCTGAATAACTAATCGTCTTAGCGCTTAGTCTCCGGAAATTATTTGCCGGCTCGAGCGAGAGCCTCGAGGACAATCTGCGGGGTGAGCAGTTCGGGCAGAATAATCGGTTGGATTTTACCAGGAGCGTAGATCAAATTGAAAGGCACCGCGGAGCGGTGCCAGCGGGCGAGCTCGGCGGTGATAAGAGGATCACGATTCGTCCAATCGGCGCGAAGCAACACAGTCTGCTGCTGGGCCAGCGCGGCGAGCACCGCGTCATGGTGAAACACGGTCGCCTTATTCGTTTGGCAAGTGGCGCACCAGCGCGCGGTGAAATCTACATAGACAAATTTGCCCGCGGCTTGAGCTGCAGCAATGGCCGCGGGACTCCATTTCTCCCAAGTGACTTGGTAGCTGCCAGCCGTCGTGGGGGCGGCGGTTGTTTGAGGCCAACCCGTATAAAGACCGCTCGCGAGCAGGAGCGCCGCGCCGATCCGACCGGCTAATTGGCGCTGAGGTTTTCCTGATGCCTGACCAAAACGGCCGTAAGCCCATGCGGCCATCGCGACGAGCACGAAGCCGAAGGAAATTAACAACAGGGCATTGTCATCATCTTTAGTCTGGCCGGCGAGTACCCACAACAACCAGCCGACGGTCGCGTAAAGGGGGAAGGCCATAAATTGTTTAAATGTTTCCATCCATGCGCCGGGCTTGGGGAGCAATTTGATCGCCTGCGGAAAAATTGAAAACAGCAGGTACGGGAGCGCGAGCCCGAGGGCGATCGCGGTAAAAATCAGGAAAGCTTGTCCCGCGGAGAGGGACAGCGCCGCGCCCAAAGCCGGCGCCAGAAAGGGTGCACTGCAGGGAGTCGCGACGAGCGTGGCTAAAGCGCCGGTGAAAAATGATCCGGCAAAACCATCCTGCATCTGTAGATTACCACCGACACTCGTGGCGGACAGTCCCACTTCAAAAAGCCCACTTAAGTTGAGGGCAAAAATCAGGAGGAACACGGCCATCCCAAAAACAAAAATGGGCGATTGGAGTTGAAATCCCCAGCCGAGTTGAGCGCCGCCGGCGCGGAGCATGAGAAGCGCGCCCGCTAGGGCCCAAAATGAAACCAGTACGCCGAGCGTAAAAGTCAGACCATGCGCGGTGATTTTTTTACGGTCATTACCCGATTGGTTAACAAAGCCGAGAATCTTGATGCCGAGCACAGGGAAAACACAGGGCATCAGATTTAAAATTAAGCCACCCATGAAAGCCAAGCCGAGGGTGGCGAGCAAACTGGTGGGGGCGGCGAGTGCAGTGGGCGGTGGGGTTAGGTTTGAGGTGGGGCGCGTGACCGTGGGAAGGGTCGGCCCTGCATCGTTACTAAAGGCCACATCGATCACCAGACCACCGTAGCTAGCACCGGCCGACCAGCCGTTGGCTGAGGCGAGCACTCCGGTTAGGCGCTTCGTGGCTTTATCAGCGGCGGCATCAAGCGGCAGAATTAATACCCAGCCGTCATGGTCAGCGGTCACTGTCGCAAGCTGAGTATAATCGGTGAGAGCATCGGTCGCGAAGAAATGCAGCTCCGTCGGCTTGTGCGTATTACCCGATTTTGGGGTGAGCCGGAGGGTAACATTTTTGTCGTCTTGCGTAGCGGTGAGATTCCACTCGGTGGCGGCGATGGGCAGTTGCGCGCGGGCCTGAGTAATCGGCTGGGCCCACTGGGCGTCGGGTTGGGTGGCGGAGGCGACGTCGAGAGCGATTTCCAGTTTCGCCTCACCGGGCATACAGACGTCTTGGCACATGAGCCACTCGGTGGCGGCCGCTAGTTTGATTTTCGTGCCGGGCGCCAGGGGCGCGGTAGCGGCCGGTTGGCTGCTTGATGTTGGGTCTAGATTCTCGCCGGCACGAAGCTCAGGCCGAGCTGGCGGCGTGATTTCCACAAGGAGAAAGGACTCGTCGCTGTAGCCATTGCCCACAATTTTTCCCGAGGAGTCGCGCAAAATAGTGGGGGTCGGCCATTGAATTTCGCCGGCTTTAAAACCGGGCGGTAAGGTCCAATTGATGGAGGTCGGGTAACCGGTGCCCGCAGCGATCCAGTAACTGTGCCAGTGCGGGTCGTGTTGCATCCGCAGGGCAATCGTAAATGGCTTGCCCGCTTCGATCGCGGCAGATGCCGCTACGAGAGAGACCCGGACCGAGCCATTTTTTACCCCTGGGGATTCAGCGGCCCAAAGCAGCGCGGGCAGGAGAAACAGAACAGAGAGGTGGCGAAGAAAATTCATCGGGCAAGTAGCGGGGATAGAAATATTTTAGCGAAGGCTAAGCAACAAGATGCGCGAGTCGGCTCCAAAGACAAGACTCTGCCGATAGGCCGATCGGATTAAAGGATGGATTTATTTGGGCTGGTTTGCCGCGCGCGGGAAAGCTAGAACTCACTCTTTAGATTTGTGAACCTACCCCCTAAACCCCCGGCGCCACCTGAGCAATGGTTCAAGGATGAGGTGCAGCCGCACGGCACCTCCCTGCGGGCTTACGTCCGCGGGCGTTTTCCGGGCATCCGGGATGTGGACGATGTGGTGCAGGAATCTTTTCTCCGCATTTGGCAGGCGCGGGCGCGGCAGCCCATTCAGTCGGCGCGGGCCTTTCTATTTCGGATCGCGCGTAATCTCGCTCTCGACACCGTCCGCCATGATCGCCGTTCACCGATAAAGGTCGTAACAGATTTAGCCCACCTGTTCGTCATAGATGATAGACCGGATGCCGCCGCGGCCGCTGCTCGTCAGCAGGAAATTGCCCTGCTGGTGGCCGCGATCGATGCGCTGCCGGCTCGCTGTCGTGAAATTTTTATTCTCCGTAAACTTCGTGGGGTCTCCCAAAAAGATATCGCCGCTCGGCTCGGGCTTTCCGAGCAAACGGTCCAGGTGCAAGCCGCCCGTGGGTTGCGGCGCGTGGCCGATTCACTCCGCCGGCAACTGAGCCCACCATGAGCACTGCTTCGACCTCTGGGCAAATTTCGCCGCCGGCGATTGAGGCGGCGGCCGCTGATTGGGTGACGCGCTGTGATGCGGGGCTGACCTCCGCCGAGCAGCAAATTTTTCAAGATTGGCTGGGCGCTGATGCCCGTCATGCGGATGCCTTTGATCGGCTGACCGAGGCTTGGTCTGTATTTGATCGAGTTCAAGGCGGCGGGGCGATCAGCGCGGTGCTGGCTGGCTTGGCGGTGCGGGCTAGCCAACGGCGTCGGCGTCAGCTACAAGGAGCGGCCGCGGTGGGGATCATTTTAGTCAGCGGATTATTTTTCCTGCGCTCTCCTCTTGGCGAAGCCGAGCCAATGAGTCGCCCGGCAGCAAAGGCCCCGATTCAAGAAATCTCAATCGTGGCTAATAATGCTATTCGTCAGTTGCCAGATGGATCTATTGTGGAGCTGAAAGTGGGGGCAGAAATTTCGGTGCATTATGAGGCGGCGTCGCGTCGCGTAACGCTCATTAAGGGCGAGGCCTATTTTCGCGTAATGAAAGACGCGGCTCGCCCATTTTATGTGGAAGCTAACGGCATTGCGGTCCGTGCCGTCGGGACGGCTTTCTCGGTGCAGCTGCAGCCGTCGGCCGTAGAGATTTTTGTGAAAGAAGGCGCGGTTGATGTCGGGCACACCGCGGTCGGACGAACGCCCGCGGGCGGCGATCACCGCGTGGTGCGGGTCGTTGCCGGGAAGCGATTTGTCGCTTTGACCAAATTAAGATCGCCCAAATCGCTTAAAGGAACGGCCCCCGTTCGCCTGGAATCGTTGGCCGAGCCGCAGTTGGTCTCTGCCGCGGAGATGGCTCACCAGCTGGCTTGGCGGGACACGCGGCAAGACTTCAGCGGCACCTCATTAAGCGAAGCGGTGGCGTTATTAAACCGACATAATGTAACGCAAATAATGATTGAAGATCCGGTGGTGGGCGCCTGGCGCGTCAGCGGGAGTTTTCGCTCGGATAATCCTGAGGGATTTGCCCGAATCATCGGGGAGAGTTTTGACCTGCAGACTGATAAGCAAGGCGAGCACTTGCTTCTATTACGGCGTGCGCCCTGAACTTGAGTATCCCAGGGCGGCAGAAATAATTGTAACAGATTTTGCCGGCTGGGACGTGGTGTAGGCAACCCCTGTGGTCCTCCCTTGGGGGATTTTTAAAGCCGAATGCTTACCCCTGTCATATTTAAAAAAATATTTGCGACCGATTAGGCAGGGGTATGTTTGTTTCCTTTATTCAACAACTAAGGCTAAAATTTTAGTTAACCTTCGCTCAATTCGGTCATCCACATTCTGTGGGCGGCCAATAATAACCCACCATGACCCCAGTAATCTCGTTTCCCCGTCTACGAAATCATTACGCGCTAGCAGCGCTGTGCGCTCTGGCGTTAACCCTAGTATCTCACGCAGCTGAGGTTAAGCATTTTAGCATCTCTGCTGCTGCCGCGACCGCCGCGATTAAAGATTTTTCCAGCCAATCAGGGAGCGAGGTCTTGGTGCCCACGGACGCGGTGGCCGGCATCAGTACCCATGCGGTGGCAGGGGACATGACGCCGCGACAAGCGTTGGAACAGATGGTAGCGGGCACGGGGTTGGTTGTCATTGAGGACGAGAAAACCGGAGCACTGGGGTTGCGCCTTAATCCAGCTCGCGAAAAAAATACCGAGAACCGTCAAACGATGGTCCCGACGGCCAAGGTCACAAAAAGTGAAACAGGCGCCCTTAAGCTCGAGACTTATTCGGTCCTCGGATCCCGCATTCGGCAAACCGAGACCGCTGGCCCTTCCCCCGTTAGTTCATATGATAAAGAATATATTCGGGCTACTGGCTCGATGACGTTGTCAGATTTTCTTAATCAAATCCCGCAAACCTATGCGGGTATTGCCTCTGGTCGCGGGAGCGCGCCGAACGAATTGAATCCTGAATTCGGGCAGCGCACGGAGACGAGTACTCCGGCATTCAATTTGGTCTTAGGCTCTTCCGCCGCTCCTCCCGGGCAGACGGGTGTATCCGGCGTCAGCTTGCGCGGCCTCGGTTCCGGCTCGACCCTCGTGCTGGTTGACGGTCGGCGGGCGGCGCAATCCGGCAACGGCAATCGCTCGACGGACACGCGGCAGGGTTTCGTTGACTTGAACACGATCCCGTTAGGCATGGTTGATCGCATTGAGGTCATTACTGATGGGGCCTCGGCCATTTATGGCGCTGATGCCGTGGCGGGGGTTATCAACATCATCCTCAAAAAGAATTTCACCGGCACCGAATTATCAGGCGGCTATAAAGTCTCCCAGCATGGTGGCGGCGCGGAGCGGAATGTTTCCGTCATTAGTGGATTTTCTTATGGAAAATTGAGCGGCTCGGTAGCGATCGAGTATTATGACCGACAAGATCTCAAAGCTTCTCAGCGTGCGTTCTCTAAAAACCAAAATCACACCGGCATTCAGGCTGGCACGCTGACGGCAACTGGCTTGCCTAAATACGGCGTCGATTGGCGGCTTAATTGGGGCTTCCCAGCTGTAATCCAAGCTTCCGGCGGTACTGTCTCAGGAAATTTTGATGCCCTCCCTGGGGTGCGGGTTGTCATGGTTCCGGTCGGAGCTACGAGCACCCCAACCTTGGCGCAATTTCAGACGGTGCTAACGCCGGCCCCTGGCGCCACTTTGGTGAATGCTTCGCAGCAGCGCCGAGCTAACACGGCGGAATATCTCGATTTGATCCCAGAATCAAAGCGGAAGGGTTTGAGCGGCAATTTTAATTACAGCGTCAACGATCATTTGGATGTTTTCACCAGTCTCCGCACCAGCGAGACGCGCAGTTTTTACACCGCGCAGCCCGGGGCTAATTCGATCACGGGCGGCTTCGGCTCTGCGGTGGTTTTGCCGGCCGCTTATAATCCCTTTAATCAAAATGTGACCATCGGCATGATTCTCCCCGAGTGGGGTGCGCAATCCCAGCGCGTGCGGACTTTAGCTGATGCCATTACGGCTGGTTTGCGGGGTAAGTTTGGCCAGACGTGGGAATGGGAACTCGGGACCAATTGGGAAGAGCAAAAAGTTCGGCAGATCTCGCGTAATTTTAATCCGGCCCCGTTCGCCGCATTGTTGACCGCCGCTGATCCGGCTCAGCGCTTTAATCCCTTTATCGATTCCAGTGCCCCCGGGGCACGTTCCCAAGCGGCCTTGCTCGAGACGCTCGCGCTTTATCCGTCGCTGGCCTCAGTTTCCACGCAGATGGGATTAGATTTTTCCGCCAACGGTAATCTGGTCGACCTCTGGGGCGGCTCGATGAAAATGGCTTTCGGTGGCTCTAATTTGAAGGGCGAGATGCAGAGCACCGCGGTCAATTATTCTTCCGTGCTGATTCCCGTCGCGACGATGACGACTGTCACCGGCGAGCAAACCACGAAGGCTATGTTTGCCGAGTTGAGTGTGCCGATCGTGGGCAAGCCCAATGCGCAGCCGCTGCTGCGTCGTTTAGATTTAAATTTGGCGGAACGTTATGAAGATAACGGCCGCTTCTCGAAGACGGTGCCGAAGTATGGAGTGTCCTGGACTCCGGTGCAGTCGTTGTTAGTCCGTGCAAATTGGAGCGAGGGCTTCCGCGCCCCTGGTATTACGGAGTACATGGTCGCGCCATCAATCGTGACCTCCACCTTGCTCGATCCTCGGCGCACGCCAACATCGACGACAGGTATTGTGGAATCACGGGGCTCTAATTTAAATCCTCGGCCAGAACTTTCGGAAAACACGTTTGCGGGCATCGTCTATGAGCCCTCTTGGGTTAAGGGGCTCAGTTTACAGGTTAATTATTATGATACCGTGCAGAAAGATGTGCTG
>SXGQ01204056.1_pt1 | contig 17477 bp, 28 predicted proteins | sample 3178371 | NCBI WGS metagenome assembly SXGQ01 (sample SAMN11356859, study PRJNA531348) | freshwater metagenome | isolation source: freshwater sample F1-20 | place: China: Fuxian Lake, Yuxi | collected 2017-12-25 | reverse complement strand
TTAATGATTCTAAGTCAAATTCTTTTCTATAAACTAAATCAATATCACTCTTTGAAAATCCATCCTGATCCAAAATTTCAACTTTAAGTAATAAATTACCATATATTCCATTTGAAAAATCCCCCAATCCCGTCATTCTAATAAATTGACCCGAATCAATTCCAACTGGGATTTCAAACTTAACCACCTTTATTTCCTGTTTAACCGCTCTACCCGAACAAGATGAACATGGTTTAATAACAATTTTTCCTCTACCCCCACAAGAAGGACAAGTTTGTCTTATGGTTTGTTGGAAAAACCCTCCACCTATTGTTTGTACAAAAAATCCTTGTCCTTTACAAGTCCCACATGTTTCAGTATCACCACCGCTTGAATTACAAGATGTGCATTCAATATTACGTTGATATTTAACTTCAATTGTTTTTCCCTTGTAAGAGTCAATCACCCCAATACCAACATTAATTACTTTATCAGGTACTTGAGGTTGTTTTGGACCTCTATTAAACATTTGATCAAAGAAATCATCAAATCCTCCAAACCCATTAAAACCACCGTTTTTTTCCGTCTCCCATTTCTGTTTTTTCTGAGGATCGGTCAATACATCATAAGCTTCAGCAATTTCTTTAAATTGATCCGCACCCTCGGGATTAATGTCGGGATGAAATTTTTTTGATAAATTTCTATACGCTTTCTTTATATCTTCATCAGATGCGTTATTATTTATTCCAAGTATGTTATAATAATCTTTCATGAACTATCACGTTGTTTTATTCAAAAATAAAAAAAGAAAAAAAATTCTCAAGTCATTTGTGACCTCAAAACGCGCAAATGAATATTTTAATAGATTGGTTGAGGAATCAGATTCTATTATATTTGACACACAGACCGAAAATGGAAAACCCTGTAAGTTTGAAATCGGTATAATTCAAAAGGGTAAGTTTTTATTTGAAAACTATACAACGGATGAATTAGGTAGAAATATTAAAATTGAACTAGATAACAAAGATTTTACATTGTTAAATATAAAACCTTATAAGGTTGAAGAATTTATATTTGATACTAAAACAAAGAACCAAATCACGATCCCCTATTTTCTTAAAACTTATTTATCTAAGGATGGGTTAAAAATGATATCTAAACTAAATAATAGAATTGTATATCAAAAAGACAATGAAATTAAACTTTTTTCATTGAAAAGTGAGTCTGACGCAGATAGGTTTATTGAATCTCTTCAATTAAGGTTTTCGGTTCAAAAAAGAAGTGATGTTCTATTTGTTAAAGACGTATCAACCGCTCAAAGACAATATTTGTATAATTTGTTGGAGGAAGCAGGTTTTGATAGAAAATATTTATATCGAAAATTTACAACTCATCCAACAAGTAAATAAACTCAGTTCCTGATACGTCAATCTTAAAACTCTTAGCATCTTTATTTAATTCCTTGAATTTAGTACCCATTGTATGAAATTCCATTTCGGGTAATTCAAATATTACAGTAGTCTTCCCCAAATATAATCCTTGTGATAATTCCGCAATTTGTGCTAATGTTGTTAAATATTTATCACTCTCTTCAATCTCTGCCATAATGTTAGTTTTTCAGGTTTTGGTATCAACTCATCTTTGGTAATACCCTTTAAACTTCTTATTAATTTTTGTTTTTCATTGTCTAAATCTCTATGAAAAATTTTAAGGTCACTCTCTAACCCATCCAATTCTTCCTCAATTTCACTTTTCGGTTTCATCCTCAGTAACTGTTTCAAGTTTTAATTCTTTCTCAACATCCATCTTCAATTTCATGAGATCATCCAAAGAACTTTTTTCAAAAATCTTCTTTAATTCTTTTACTTTATCATTAAATAGTTTCTCTTTAGCTTCTTTATCCAAATTGTATTTAATGATCCTTTTAATCCCATCAATGGTTTTTGTAAGATTCTCTTCATTTGGCTCACAAACAAATGATACTATGATCTTATCATCAACCTCATTCTGAGTATATTGCAATTCTTTTAATAAGGTCTCAGTAAATACCCAATTCTCGGGAAAGGTCAAATCAAAAGATATGTATGTTTTAATCTTACGAACACTATGTAAGTAAGGGAAAATTAATTTTATAATTTCAATGAATTTCATAGTTTTATTAAATAAGTTATTATGTATGATAAGCAAATACCATTAAGTAATAGTTCCCTCTTACTTAACTCCATTTTAATTGGGTTAGTGCTTAAGAGAGAACTAATAAACTTAACGACTGTCCTCAAAAAGACAATTGATGAAAAGTTAAATAAAAAAAGAAATATGGTTGATAACTCAATCATTCTCCTGTTTTTTATGGTTCAAAATTTCACCACGTAGGGTCTGCAAAAGAGTTTTCATGTCTTGACATGTTTTTCTAGCTCTTGTTCCTGCACTCTTGTTTCCACCGTAAAATTTACTGGTGTCGGTTGATAGAGTCTCCATCAACGCTTTTAATTGTTCTAATGTTTCCATACATTTAATTTTAATACAAAAAATTTAAGTTTTCAATAGGTATTGTAAATACTATTGTTTATTAATTAAAAGATTTTTATCTATGCTCTTATATAATTCGGTCAGCATATCCAAATCAGACTTGGTAAATGGTTTCCTGTCGTCAAATAGTTGGACGAAAAACTTTCTCAACCCATCCACAACTTTTTGGTTTTTCTGTTTATAAAAAATCTCCGTAAAGAAATTTTTGAGAAACACTTTATGCTCCCCATCTTCACTTATATGAATATCCTCATTCTCAAAGTTTTCCAATATTTTTTTCCAACACCAATCAAAATGATTACTCTGTTCCTCATTTGTCAATAACACCTTTGTTTCGTTATTTTCATCCCTCTCACCCCCTAAATAAGTCGTTTCAATTATATCCGTTAAACCAACACATAAATCACAAAATAACTCTCTCTTTTCAGAAATCATATTATTGATCCTGAACCATGTTTCCACATCATCATTATTTAATGGTGTTGCCACCCAAGAAAAAAAATTCCCCATATCCATATATGGGGAATAATAATAATAATATTAAATTTTTGTATATTATTGTGTTTTTTGATTGTATGATATTAATTTAGCCATTTTATTTAACTCTTCATTAATAACCATAGTTTTCTTTTCTTCACTCTCCTTAACGTTCAAATCTTTAAACATATTATTGAGTTTCTTAGCCCCTTTAGATTCACCCGCATTATCAACCGGTTGTGTATATCTATTATATGATCTATTTTTCTCAACACCATAAAGGTTTTTCTTTCTCTTAGCATTAATTTTTTTACCAAATCCAGTATCAACAGCATTAGCATACTTAGATGAATTACCTGTCTTTGATGAACCTTCAAGATTAGCAGTTAACCAATCATCGTTAGGTTGGATCTCGTCATATTGTAGGTTCTCCATACCGGGAGAATATGCGAAGTTCTCAATATATTCTTCAACAGCTCCCGATGGTGTATATGCTTTTTTACTCATCTTACCCAACTCACCATTTCCCGCAGGAAATCTACTTGGACTCATTTCATATTTACCTTTAGATCCATCCTTAAGATAGTCTTTCATTTTCTTTTCCAAATCCTTCATGTACTTCTTAGTTTCACCACCAGATTCTTTGTGAGCTCTCTTATAGGTTACCAATCCGGGAGGATCTGAAGCCTCATTAACCATCTCCTCAATAAAATCAACCAATTCATTCTCACTCATTCTTAAAACGTTCTCTTCCACTTTCTTACAACCACAAGATTTATAATCAGAATTATTGACATTTCTTAGTTTTTTTGTTTTACCATCAAACGTAAATTCGGTATCTCCTGCACATATAGCTTTACATCTAGCACCTGTGAAAGCATTACCCTCACCCATTTCTTTATGCTTTAACATGGTCTTTTTTGCCATTTTTACACTCTTATCTGCAATCTTTTCAGATAATTCACCTTTTAACATTTTATCAAAATAATTTCCCATTTTACTTTTTATTTATAAATATCATTTTTTATTGAAATGTTCATCAAATAATCTATTAATTACTGATGGGGGTAACCCTAACTTATTACTAACACGATTTACTGTTTCCTTAATGTCACTGTCAATAATTTCCAAAGCATTAATATCTCCTTGGTTACAATATGGGAACTTCTTACACTTCTCTTTTACTTTTACAAATTTACCACCAGGGCCTCCGTACCTTGGAAACTTTTTGTCTTTTACCGCTCTTCCTTTGTATATAGAATCAGGACCTCCGATCTTCAAAGGATCCTTTACAAACCCCGGGAATGGTGCGTCGTATTGACCCGCCGATGAAGCACCTGTCGCTTCCTTAGTCTCAATTTTTTTTAACTTATCATAATACTTTGGATCTTCATATAAATGATCCATAGCAATCTCCATCGCCTTTGATTTATTATCGGTATGTTCCATCTCGGTTTTAATACCTTTGGACAATTGTTTCTTAATATCAGTTAAGGGTATTCTATGTTTTTTTGCAAGGTCCTCTAAGTTTTTATCATCCGCTTTACCACCTTTCAATATTTCACCCTCTTTAATATCTTTAAAATATTTTTCTTGCTTTTTAAATGCCGCTCTATCTAAATAATCATAAGCCTTGTCACCATAAGCGTCGTACAACCTTTGGAAGATTAATGCGGGATTTTTTCTCATATATCTAATAACATCTTCGGGAACATCTCTATAATATTTTCCAAATATATTATCCAAATCAATCTCTTTAGGTTGTATTGTTCTTTGTGGGTCCTTTGTAAATTCATCCCCTTTGGTTTCTTTAGTTTCTTTCTTCATTGGACCAAACAAAGGACCAACATATCCCCCAGCAGATCCTGAACCGGTAGCTTCAGTGTTTTCTATTTTTTTCAAAAAATCACTTTGTGCGTCTAATGATTTAGAACCTGATGGTAGTTCTCTAAAAGATTTTTTCATAGCGTCTGATAAACTTTTCATATTATGCGTTCTTTAATCTACTTTGCCAAACACTTCTTTGATTATACATTACACCATAAAATTCTGTGAAAAGTTTGACAATAGTTTCTTTCACTTCATCGTTTAACTTACCTTTTTTTAATTCTTTAAGAATCTCTGCCATCAATTTTTCTTCATATTGACGCAAAGTATTAGATCCAAGAAAATCTTTAATCTCTTTCCTGATCATAATTTCAATTTCTTTCTGTTCTGATGATGTAAATGCCATATATATAATTATTTCAATAATTCTTTTATTGACCTAATAGAGTAACCAAAACTTAAACTAGGTCCCCAAGTTATCCCAAAAGAATTAGCCGATCCCATATAACCAAACATAGGTCCAAACCCAACGTGTAATGCCAAACCATTCTGAAATACTTTTTTTGGTGGATCAATAACCACGGAGTTTAACACAGGTATATCTAATAAATCCTTTTCAATTTTTTTATCTAGAATAACTTTACCGTCTTCATATTTTAAGGTGTAAGGTGTTACTACAACTTTTTTTACACCTTTATCCTCAACAGTCGCCATACTCAAACCAAATGTGAATTTTTCATCTAACTTTGTAGATTTCCCATTGTATTTTGGATATAATCCTAGCGAATATTTTTCGGAATAAGTGGTATCATTAATTTTAACGGTTTTACTCTCAAAAAGAACATAAGTTTCCGATCCAATACTTCTAACATCATTAGTATCTGAAAAATAAATTCTGTACGTAGAATCATTAACCTTTTCAATTTGTGAACCAAGATCAAAAGTGTGTTCGTATTTTGGCGTTAGATAAGTAACTGTAGTAATTGTTTTACCCGGTAACTCTTTAATTATCGTTCTAAAATTAACATCTTGTTTTTCCGCTTCTTCCTTTGTTAATTGAAATGATACCTTTTCATACTTACCCTTGTAATACTTTACAGTATCATTCATTGCAAGTTCGTTCTGATGTGCTTTTTGTTCTAAATAATCATTGTCTTGACAGGATTTCAAGTTAGTAATAACTAAAAAAACAATAACACCTAACAAAATCAAATTTAATATCTTATTCTTCATCTTCGGGAAATGTTAAAGTTTTCTTTCTAACAGCCAATACCTTAGCCCATTTAGTTTTGAATTTTTGGTAGTAACTTTGGATTTGCTCAATAAATTTAACAAAATCATAATCAACCTTAATCATTGTACCATTAACATAAACACCGTTTGATTCACCGATACTGTAGAAAAATTCCAAATCTTTGTCAATAATATGACCCGACCATTCAACCGTACTTTCATATATATTCAATGGATAAAAATCAACAAATTCTGAAACTTCAGATATAAACTCATCCATAGTTTCTTGAAATGCCGATTTATCCTCTGTGGTTAATTGTAAATCCTTAGTATCTTTTCCATGAACCACAATAACACCACCCGAAACTCTATACGCTTGTTGTTTATCTTTTTTTACCGGTGCATCATCACTAACCTTATCTTCAATTGATTTTGCAATGTTAGGTCTTTTATCCGAGATCGCATTTGTACCCGCAGTTTCCCCTTCAAATGAAGAGTCTTGTTCCAAAATAATTTGTGAAAATAATTTATTCTCATTTAATTGACCATACTTACGGTCATTCATCATCTTTGACGATACCCTCAATAGGTTTTTCATTTCGTCGTATTCGTTTCTTTTCATATAATAATTCGTTAAATCTATCAAAATCAAATGCCGGATTCACGTCAGTGTATCTCTCCGAAAAATTACTCCTTGAAACAATACCTTCGTATTTCTCAACACCAGTAACCTTCACGTTGTGACCCACACATCGGTTATTTATTTGTTGGGTTTTAAATATCTCTTGGCACAATTTAGACAGTGAAACATATTGTTCATCCGTATAATTTTGCCAAAAAATATAATCCCTCCACTTCCGTTCAAAGACCTTTTCCTTATAAATACTTCCAATCCAGTTAATGTGATGTGAAGTAAGTGGTAACCTATCCAACCAACCTAAATTTTCTAATGCAATAACGATCCCACAATAATCCTCAGTTAAGTCAAATGATAAATCAGAACCTTCACTATCCCCCAATAATTGGAATACCTCACCATCTTGCCTTACAAGATAATGAGGTATTTTAGTATTCTTTTTGTTTAACCTAAACTCAACACTTTTGATATATTCATCAAAATGTCTTTTAGTATCAATCAATATAATTCTCTTCTTTACATCTTCTGTGGGTATTCCATTTGATGATAAAGTTTTATTGATTTTGACCATTTTTACTGTATATCAACCTCTTTATTCCTTCTTCAGGTTGTTCAGATCCTTCTGACATTTTATTTAAGTGTTTTTCAAGTTCGCTCAATTTTTCTTCGGAAAGAACAACAGGATTATCAACAGTTTCCTGTTTTGCAACTTGTTTTGATAATTCATAAATCTCATCTTGAGTTAATTCCTTCGGCGGTTCCTTTTCTGTTTGACGTTCTGAATACACAATCAGCATGTGGGCAAAAGTTAGTGATATGAACGGTAACAAACCCCCTGTGAAAAATGCCAATATCCTTTTATGTGCCGAAACATCAGTTGCTTCAATACCCATCGGTTCAAATAATCCCGAAACCATCTCAATCCACATCTTAAACTCTTGTGATGACGTTTCAATGAATGAAAAGGAATAAAAGAAGTTTCCAATAAACTGAATCAATGTAACAATACCAAATGGTATGTAGATAAACCTACCAAATTTTGCAGATACCCCAGCCAATGCCGCAAGTGCCGCAATCTCCACCGCCACTGATAAGAATATCGCCCAAGACATCGGGTTAGATAAACCATAAAATGTAACAACGTGAGAGATTGAGACAATCGCAACCAAAAGTATAGGAATGATAAATGAGGTCACAATAATGGACCTCAAATTATCTTGTAACCATTTCTTCATATCAATTAGTGGTATCTACCAAATTTTGATTTTTATAGAAGTTGATCGGTACGTGATTCTTATCACTCAACTCTTCAATCTCCAAGTTTTTCCAAGCCGGTGTTTCGTTAATAAGTTTAATCATTTCTTGTTTTGTAATCGTATTTGATTTCAAATCCTGAACTTCCTTTTTCAAACGATTAACATCTGACCCAGTTCCACAACTTCTGAACAACAATAATACCAACACCACAAAAGATGCCATCGGTAAATAACTTTTGATTTTTTCCATAACTTTTATTTTATAAATATAAATCACATGTAATCAAACAACGATCCACTCTCATTTCTTAATTTTCTAAGAGCCTTTTCTTTGATTTGACGGACACGTTCTTTTGTAAGATTAAAATCATTTCCAATTTCTTCAAGAGTTTTTGGTGCGTCTCCCGCAATTCCAAAGTAATCTTCAACAATAATTCTTTCCCTATCATCCAAAATACCCAAGATCTCCATCATCTTCTCTTTCAAAATGTTTTGAGTGTTGAATAAAGATTCAGGTAGGAACCCATCAGGACTTTCAATGGTATCTAATAACGTATCACCTTCCTCATTGATTGTTTGATCATAGTTAATAACCGATGGTAGTGATTGCATCTTATCCGATAATTCACCACCTTTTTTACTGATCTCACGTTTTTCTTTGTATAGATCTTGGACAATATTAACCGGAAGACGGATGGTTCTTGAATTTTCATTCAAACTTTGAAGGATAGATTGTTTGACCCACCATACCGCATAAGAGATAAATCTTAAATTCTTATTCCAATCAAAACTTTGAATGGCTTTCATAAGACCTAGGTTTCCCTCAGCGATTAGGTCCGCTAACTCCAACCCTTGGTTTTGGTATTGTTTGGCAATAGTAATAACAAACCTTAAATTACCTTCCAACAACTCTTTATCCACCCTCTCTTTTTCTTCTTTGGTTAAAGACCCACTCAACATCATTTGAGATAGTTCTCGTTCCCTCTCAGCCGACATAACTTTTAATCTACGAACATCTTTCAAATAAGACAAAATCTCGTCTTGGTTCATAATTACAACTGCACTTCTTTCTTTCATTTTATTACTCCTGTGATTTTAATATTTGCTCTTCTAATGGTGTTAATGAATCAATACCAGATTCGTTGATCTTATCTAAGATTTCATCAATTGTAGGTTTTTTGAATCCCGCCTTGTTCATAATTTCTTCAAGGATACTTTCATCAATCTCATTATCAAATTCCATATCCAATTCCTTCGCGGTCATACCAAGTCCTGTCTTTTGAAGACCATAACTACGTGTGTTCAAATCAACCTCACCATCCGTTTTTTCTAAATCAAACAAATGTTCAAAGAAGTTTCTCGGTAACATCACTGACATATTGTCTGTATATTCCATAAGGAAGTATTGAGGTGCCGCGCTACTAATGGAAAACGAGAGGAATTCTCTGAGTTCATCAAAATTAACTTCGGACCAAAAATGGATGATTACATTATAATCACCAAACAAAAATTTAACGGACGGTGAGTCTGCAATAGGTGCTAGACCATCGGCAACGTCTCGGATGACACTTTCTCTACCTGAGAATTCACCCATCATAAACAAAAGATATTTTTTCATATTCTTTATTGGATTAGAGTACAAAGTACGGATATTTATTTAACAAAAACAAGACCAAAATGAAAAAAATTGTAACATTATCTGAATCGCAGTTAGTAGGTTTGATTGAACGTATTGTAACTGAAGCATCTAAAGATAAACAATTCATCCAAAAAGCCGTAGAGAAACAAGAAAAAAAAGGAACTTCCGGCAAATTCGGTGCTTGGTGTAAGAGAAATGGTCTTGCATCTGCAGATGGTGAAGTAACTATGAAGTGTATCAACAAAGCGATGAAGTCCGATGACTCTTCTGTGGTTAAAATGGCTAACTTCGCCAAAAACATTGGTGGTTTTAAGGGTGCTAAACATTAAATAATAATAGGGGAAGATGTTACTCTTCCCCATTTTTTTTAACATCACTGACTTACTTTTGAAATATTATCAGTTTTTGTGATCTTAACAGTATTGTTAGCCCACTGACTAATCAACGGGTTGTGTGTGATTACAAAGATCTTTTCAAAATAATCTCGAATCTTAATAAGAAACTCACCAACCATATCAAGGTTGTCGTTTGATATTTTACCGAAGACCTCATCCAATACAAGAATATTTGGTTTTGGTAATGAACAAACTTTAGTCAATACAGCTCTTAACGCCAAGGAAGCAACGGTCTTTTCATACCCCGATCCCGATACCATTAATTTTTCAATACCAGTAGCATTATCAACCATTATGAATTCAACTTCATTCTTCTCATTAATCCTAACCTCTAATTTGAAATAGGAACTATCTTGTAGAAGTCGTTGTAGCTCTGAATTAATCAATGGCATCATGGTTTTCATTATCATTTTTGATATACCATTCTTTCCAAAGATCTCCAAGTAAATCTTGTAGATTTTCTCTCTCTCAAATTCTTGAGCAATCTTACCAATTAGATCTTGATTTTTTTCAATCTTCATAACCAATAACTCGTTCTCATTTTGAATTTGTGATAAATCTTTCTCAATCTTTCCTTTTTCTAACTTGAGCTCGTCTAATCGCATGGTTGCTTTCATAATTTGACCATCAAGATTTTTATTTTCTTCAATCTTATTTTGAACATCATAGAACTTTCCTAACTTGTCTTTAATTTGTTGAATCTTCATACCGTAGTTTTGAATCTCAACCTCATATTTTTCTCGGATAAGTATATTTCGTTCATACTGATCAAACTCACGTTTTAATTTTTGAAATCGTAGATCGCCATTGTTTAAGTCATTCAAATTATTTTCATAATCTAATTGGTTTTTCTTAAGGCCATCAACCTGCCCTAGTTTTGATTTTGTCAATTCCGCATTTAAAAGTTCAATACCACAGTGCTCACACTTGATTCCTCCATCAACAGAACGAGCTAACTCCTCAAGATCTTTCAACTTAAGATTAACTTCAATTTTACTTGATGTTACTTCTTTTATCGCTTCCCGAATTTTATCATGTTCCGTTTCATTATAGAACTCACTCGGTGGTACAACATTGATGCCTTCCATCAAATTTTTGGTCTCCTCTTTCTTGCTCTGAAAAACAAGGATTTCACCATTTAAATTTTCCGGATTAATCAACGAAAGTTCTTTATCTATGTCGGTATGCTTCTTCAACATCAACTCATCTCTGAATTTTTCACCACGAGATAAACGACCATTAGTATCTTCTAACTTACCATCCAACACCATCTTCAGATCGTTGTTTGTGCGGATCTTTTCATTAGAATCCTCAATATCATCTTCCAATTGTTGCGTTGAATATAGATTAGACATCATCGTTTTTGAAAAGCTTGAATACAACTCTTTACCAACCTCTTCCTTTTTCTTTAAAAACTCCAATCCTAAAAATCTACTTAAAACCTGACCCCTAGCAGTTGGTTTAGAATCTAATAAATCTTCTAAGTTAGATGATGTAGTTAAGATTGTCATTAGAAAATCATCCATCTCACCGATAGAATTTTTAATAAAGTTTTCCGTTTCGCGTCTTTGCTCACCCGTGTAGTTATGAAGCTCACCGTTTGGAAGTTTCTTAAAAAAATCCAATTCCGTCTTAACATTCCAATCACCCGACTTGGCTTTCTTCCTTTCCAAATTACGAACAATGAGATAGTCTTCTCCATCAATCGTAATCTCACCCTTAACTGTAACCTTATCCTTGTCTGTAAATCTATTAAAGATCTCCTCAGCTTTAGTGGTCTTAGTCGTAGTGTTAAAAAATAAGAACATTAATAAATCAACACTTAATACCGTCTTACCTCCAAAGTTGGGTGGGTTAGACTCAATAACCGTAATACCATTACACTTCTCAAAATCCAAGACCTGGCCATCACCATACGATAAGAAATTTGAAAACTCAATCTTCCTTATATACCACTTCTTAAACGCAGCATATTCTTCCTCCGAAGCGGCTATCTTATTCTCGACCATCTTGTCAATATTCAACACCTCATCAGTATATCGATCTAAGCTTTTGGCTTTCAAATAGTTTTTCATCATCTCCGTTTGATAATTTCGATCCATAATATTGAACGAAACATCAACAGTTTGTAAGAAATCATCATCATCACCAAGAATTACCTTCGTAATAACATTAACATTAGTTGTCTTATACTTCTTTTGAAAGAACAACCTAACGCTTCTGATTTTTTCCTGTGTAAAATTCTCAGGAAAATCCTCCCATACTACTTGAACGTAAGGATTATTTAGTTTATCAATTTCTATCTTGTTATCCATAATTTCGTAATTAAATTCAGGCTTGGGGTTGAATAGATCCCACATTGTTATCCTCTGTTTTTCCCGACATTGCTTTGTGCTCTTCAACTAACTCTTTCAACCGTTGCATCATAACCTCTTGATACATCTTGTTGTACGCTTTTTGGGCTCCTTTAATTTTCTCGTTTCTCGCTTTCACTTTTTGTTTGTGATTTTTTCTGTTTCTTGATACTGGCATAATTTTAATTTTTGTCCTTACAAAGGTAATAAACTTTTTTCAAATAATCAAACAAAAAAAAAAACCGATCACTGACCGGCTTTTTAATGTTTGTTCAACCCTCTCATTTAGGTCTATTTTGTTCGTACCATTCAATGATACCGTTGATTGCCCAAACACCACCCGATGCTAACATTCCATCGAAAAAACAGGATATTATGGAGTTAGTAGAGTAAAATTCATTTGTTGGTGAAAACAACACCAACGACATAAGAAATCCAACCCAGGTGCTTGTACACATCATACAGGATATCAAACCACTAATAAATGTAAAAATGGGTTGAAATACCGATGGTATTGTCGCTGCGTTATGAATTGAGTTTCTTAAATTGTTAAAAATGGAACCATATACCAATATGTTTGACATCCCATAAGCCATAAGTAACCATCCGAATAACATCATATTCTTATTATTTTGAATAAAGGTCGTTCAAGTTTGATCCTCTCAAGATAGCACCTTTTTGTAGATAGTTTCTTGATAATTCTTTCACTTGTTCTTCCAAGTTTTTTATTTTGTCACTCTTTAATGATAACTCATCGTTTAAAGATTGTATAGTGTTCTCAAGTTTTTTTATTGATTCTAAATCAGCAACATAAACCTCTTTAACAACTTCAACCGGAACTTCTTTCTCAACCTCAACATACATTGATTCACCTTCACCTAAAAGTCCATACTTCTCAATATTATATCCCTTCATTAGACAGGCTAACACAAATGAATCATAATTTTCAATATCGTTTAATTCGCAGAATTTTACGATATTCTCATAACTCTTCTTCGGAATCTCAATAGTTTGTAAGTCGTTCTGTCCCATTTACCAAATCATCAATAGTTGTTATTTTGAACGCCAAAAATGGTTTTGGATTCACTAAATCAATAAAATCATAAGTATCTGTTTCAAAATTGTAAATACCAAATCCGTGATTATTTAATGATTCACCATAGTTTTGTTGGATCAATGAGCCAACCATATATGCTTTCTTATCTCCGGGGATGTTAAATACTTGTCTTTTGTGAATATCACCACACAAAACTAAATCACACCCATCAAACTTATCTGAAGAAAATCCTTCTTCAAATGTGTAACCAATGTCGGTTGTTAGCCCTTGGACAGGTCCGTGGAACAATCCTACCTTGGTTCTACCGTCCTTATTAATCTTGGGTGGTAGATTGTGTTCCACCAAAGAATAAACGCACCAATCGATGTTTTCGTCCTCATAAACCCCACGATTTTTAAGATAAACAATATTCTCGTTCTTCAAAGAATCAATGATGGGTGTTAATGTATCCAATCGCTCAGTATTGTTCTCCAAGAAGTCGTGGTTACCTATGATTAAAATTGTCTTTGCAATTTTTGAACACTCGGTTAATACCCAAGCAACCATCTCAATCAATTCGGGTGAAACTTGGTTCTTACTATGAACCAAGTCACCTGTAAATACAATACGATCGGGTTTGATCTCTCTAAATTGATTAAACATGTCATTAATGATACCACGATACAATTCGTGATCTTTAAACAATCTAATGTGTAAATCTGAAAAATGTACTAACTTCTTAATCATCTCCTAAAATTTTGAAATCCTCATTCATAAAACCGCAACCATCACATACATAAGTCGGAAACGGAACTAATGTGTCTTCTGAAGACCCTGTTAATAATTTACTAACCTTTTTAATAAGAGTAACTTCTCTAAATATTACTCCACCACAACTCTCACACTTAACCGTGGGTTGGTCTTTTAACGAAATTTTTACATCACTCATGACTTGAATATTTTTCTTTAATCATATTAACAAAATTGGATAAAATCAATGAACTCTCCGTCATTTCATCACCATAACGGTCTTTTAACACTTTAATGTTTGCATAAAGTTCAATCAAATTAATATCACTTATTTTTTTAATTTGTGATTCAACTTTTTTACGATACGTTTCATAATACCATAAATCAAACGCCTCAAGTCGGAAAGTATTCAATAGTTCAGACAATTCTAAAATATCCCAACCATTATTAACACAATGAACTACCTCAATTTCAGAATCAGCAGCATTAAAAATTTGAACATGATTTTCCATAGGACAAAAATTGTTTGACATATAGAACGCAATCTTTTGATAATTCTTGTGAAGATTGGGGTCGTTTTTGATTACATAGACCAAATACCCATCTCTAGTATAACTGTTGAAGTGTGTTGAAGTATCTCTAGATGCCGTACACCACTTGGTAGATGCCCCATATTTCAAGGACGCTTCATACGTTAATGGACGACACATAAAAATAGTATCTTCATTTTTAAGAATTTTAACCTTATTCTCAATGTTTTTTTGGAAGTCAGCGTCTTCTTTTTTAGTTACCGCATTTCGGATTACCTCATTAATATATTCAAAATCTTTATAATCAGAATGATAAATGTCTTTATTATCAATGTACGCAATAAATTCGTGAAACTTTGTAACGGTACCCATAATATTTTTAGGTGTGATAGACGGGTTGTTGGTTTTCATCTGACACATATATTCCAAATACTTTTGTGTTTTGGTCATATCTGAATTAACAAATGATTCAAACGTGGCATTTCTGAGAACAGGATATCGTTCCCTAATTGTTTCAATTTTTGACATAATTTTATTTTTTTATTGTTTTTTCAAATCATATATAGATAACATCAACTAACTCATTTATGTTCAAACCATAGAACTTGAAGTTATCAACCTCGTGTTGGTATGTCTTATGAAAATGACCATAAACCCATTTAATTTGTTTTTCACCTTTGAACTTGTCATAGACCTTGGTAACCATTTGTCGTTCCAACTGAAGATCCGAATATAAATTACCATCATTCATCGCATAATGATGAACCAGACTATCAAATCCAAATGGTGGTGTGGTTATCGGTGCCGTATGGGTAACAATCACATCAACATCCAATTCATCAAACCTAACAGGATCAATAAATGGAACCCCTTCGTTATCCCAATAACTGTATCCCAATTTACGATACTTACGATCAATACTAATCGCACCACCAATAAATAAATGAACCAAACCATCTATCGTTAAGACATCAAAATCTTTAACAAAAACGATGTTTGAATATTTTGGTGGATTGTCCCACACATTAGGATTATCGTGATTACCACGAATAATGTATAAGGTGTTATCATTCACAACCAATCGTTCATTTACTCGTTCAAGTAATTCGGATTCTTTATTCATCATACCAATTCCAAAATCACCAACTTGGACAATACTAAAATTATCCAAGCGGTCACTTACTTTAACAACCACGTTTAGGTCACCGTGAATGTCTCCCAAATATGCTATTTTGTTTGCCATAACAACAAAGGTAATAAGAAAAAATTAAACCATCAAACTTTTTCCAACATAATTTTTACTTCAGCCATTAAGTCCTTGGTTTCGATTACCTTATAATCATCAATTGCTTCGTTGATCCAAACCAAATAACACTTACCGATCTTAATGTTGGTATTCTTCTCAATCAAATGTTTATACAAATTCAACTGAAGAGAGTAGGTATTCAATTCACACTCTTCCAAATGAGAGATGGGTGCCTTCATCCTATTACCAAAATTGTTACCCATCTTGATCTCCTTGTTGGTCTTGTAATCCCAAATCTGATATTCACCAACTTTCTTGTTGTAAAACAATGCGTCAATCTGACCAGCAATACCATATTCCATATCACCAACAACCAACTCCATCTTAACAGGGATTAAGTTAGCCTTCGCCTGATGATAAAACTTTTCAACCATTTTAACACACTTATCGAAAGGTTCTCTAATCGGATCCAAACCAAATCGTTTAACCACAGGAACCGGATCATAAGGGAAGATCTTGTTGTTCCATAAATTTTCAGCATACAAATGGACCGCACTTCCTTTTACTGTGGAGAAGTCACGTTTGTAATCCCAATCCGAGATAACATCCTCAACCTTCAGCCCCCTCTTACTAGCATAACTCTCAGCCATACCTTGGGTGTCAAACTTTTCCTTAAACTTACCAATAAAGGTAGTAACGGATGTCAGTTTTTTACCGTCACAATAATACTCGTGTGGTTCATCGTAATACGTGATACCGTTGAACTTAGATAGTTCCAAAAAAATATTTTCCATATTTACTTAATTTCATAATAATACTCATCGATCTTACCCTGAAGTTCGGCAATATCCTTATCATCAGGTAATTTCAATATTTCAATACGACCGAATAACTTACCGCCATTCAATTCGTGATACAAAGATAATGCATTTTTCCAAGCATCGCCATCTAATGCGATAATTATTTTTCCTTTTGCGTCATTATATAACTTATCCATCAGTTTTTGAGATAAATGTTTTCCCAACATAACTACAGGATTATCCAAGAACAACGCATCAAATACCCCCTCAACCAAAAAGATATCCTTATTCCAATCAACTCTACTTTCGTTGAAGATAATCTCATCTTTCGGATAATCAGGATTTCTGTATTTACTCTTTGAGTGTTTGTTCCACGATCTTGCAATATAATAATTCAACTGACCCTCTTGATCATATGAAGGAATAATTATACGACCCATAAAATCACCCTTATCACAAAACCCAATGTCGTATTTTTCAATCATCTCATCGGTAATGAAACGACTTTTCAAATAATTCATCGCTTCTTTATATACCGGATATCTCGGATTTGAATCCTTAAACTTCGTATAACTTGGTGGTAATTTAATCTTAGGAACTTTAGGTCTATCAGGTTTCACATCTTCGGGTGCCAAAATAGAATAAGTCCTCTTTTGTTTCTTCGTTCCCCAAGTAAAGACCATGACTGCAGATTGGACGGCAATAAGGTGTTAGCCGCCTGCAATGTCGCTGTATACGCAGAGGAGGTGAATCCATCGCTCAACCCGCCTGACTCCATCGAAATGTTTT
>SXGQ01125575.1_pt1 | contig 17477 bp, 13 predicted proteins | sample 3178371 | NCBI WGS metagenome assembly SXGQ01 (sample SAMN11356859, study PRJNA531348) | freshwater metagenome | isolation source: freshwater sample F1-20 | place: China: Fuxian Lake, Yuxi | collected 2017-12-25 | reverse complement strand
CGCCGTGGTGGTACCCCGAGTGCTCCGACACGTAGCCGCTGAATTGCGCCACCTTGATTTCCGTCTTCAGCCCGCCCTTCTTGAACGCCGCAAACAGGAGTTTGCGCAGCGAGATTTTCAGGCCGTCCATGCCGTTTGCAATGGAACGCTGGTTGTCATAGATGGAGAAGTGCTTCATCTCGCGCGTCATGAAGTCCTCGTACGTCACGTGCTTGTGGCTGGTGTCCAGATGGTCCGCGCGATTGTACGTGGACAACCACTGCTTGCGGTCGTCGGCGCGCTTCTTGTTGAACACGAGGTCAATCGCGTCGTCGCTCGGCTCGCCCGTATAAGCGAAATCCACGATCTTCTTGTGCTCAAAGTACTCGCGGAATTCGCGCCCCGTGCTGGTGCCCAGACCCTTGTAGTACTTGATGGCCCATGTGCTGACGTCCACAGCTGTCGCTCCGCTTACACCGCCGCTTGCAGTCGCTCCGCTTTTCCACGCCTCAAACTCGCCCTCGTTGTAAAACACGCGCTCCTGTGCGCCCTTGCGCGCCTTCAAAATCGGCGTGTTCATGAACCCGATGAATCCCGGGATGTGCGTCAGGGACGGCCACTCGCTCTGAAACAGGTTGATGCCGAGCCCCTTGATGTGCGACCCGTCCAAATCCTGGTCCGTCATGAACAGCACCTTGCCGTATCGCAGCCGCTTGGCCGCGTCTTCCGCCGTGTATTCACGCCCGTTCTCCAGTCCCAGGATGCGCTTGATTTCCGCGATCTCCGTGTTTTCCGCAATGCGCTTGACCGCCTCGCCGCGCACGTTCATGAACTTGCCCTTCACGGGGTACACGCCGATCGTGTTGCGGTCCTCCTTGCTCAGGCCCGACACAATCCCCGCCTTGGCCGAATCCCCCTCGCAAAAGATGATGGTGCACTGCCCCGACTTCTCCGTGCCCGCGAAATTGGCGTCAATCAGTTTCGGGATGCCGCGAATGGTGCGCGTCTTTGCGCCGTCCGTCTTCTTCGCCGCCTTCGCCTCTTTCACTTCCGTCAGGGCGCAGGCCGCGTCCATGACGCCCATCTTCGCCACCTTTTCCACGAACTCGTCGCTCACGACACAGGCCGACCCGAAATTCGCGCTCGTCGTCGTGAGCTCGTCCTTCGTCTGGCTGGAAAACGCCGGGTTCTCAATGTCGCAGCGCAGAAACAGCATGAGCTGCTCCTTGATGGTCGCCGGCTTCACGTCCACTTTCTTCTTGGTCTTGATGTACGCCGCCAACTTGCGCAAGAGCTGGCCCATGACGTATTCCACGTGCTTGCCGCCCTTGGACGTGCAAATGCCGTTCACGAATGACACGTGCGCGAACTCGTCGGTGTGTGTCAAGCACACGGCGTACTCCCACCGTTCGCTGGCAGTCTCAAACACGCACTTGCCCTCGGGGCGAACGTAGAGGCAGATGTACTGCTTGAAATCTTTCACGGGCACGACGGCGCCGTTGTACTTCACGCGAATGCTGCGGTCCGTGACGGCGGCAATGTCGTAGACGCGTTTTTTAAATAACGCAGTCAGGTCCGGCGTCAGCCCGGCAATGCCGAAGCGCGCATAATCGGGGCGGAACGAGATGCGCGTGTACGGTTTTTTGCCGCCAGTGGTGATTTTTGGCGCGCAAATCTCGGTCAAATTGTTCTTGAACTCCTGGGTATACTTGAGTCCGCGCACATGATCCACGGTTTCCACGGAGCCCCACGTGGACCACACGAGCACGAGCTTGAATCCGAACCCGTTCTTCCCGCCGACGATTTTCTCCTTCTTGTCTTCGGCGTAGTTCGTGGAAGTGCGCAAGTGCCCGAAAATCATCTCGGGGATCCACATCTTGTGCTCGGGGTGCTGCGCAATGTCAATACCGTTGCCGTCATTCGTCATGGTAATTGTGCCAGTGGCGGCATCCACCTCCACTTCAATGGACGTGACGGGAAGCGCGTTGGGCTTGCCGTCCTTGATTGCCTGCGCCTGGCGAATCACGTGATCGCGCATGTTCACCAGACCCTCGTCCACCAACTTGTAAAGCGCCGGGATGTGCGTGAAGGTCGCCAGGCCGATGTTTGTCGACCCGCCTTCTTTCTCATTGGCTGTAGATGTAGTCGTGTATTCGGTGCATTCCGTGAGTTGAATGGACCCAATGTAGGTGTCGGGTTTCTTGAGAATGTGCTCCAAGTCCGTCATTTTCTGATACTTGCTGGATAAATCACTGGTGGTTGCCATTTTTCAATGAAATAAAGGGATACATGACATCCATTTATTCGCTTTAAGTAAAATCAATTTTTTGTTTTAATTTCAAAATGATTTAATAACCACGTTGATGGGCTGCATGACTATCACTTGTTCCCGATTGATGTCTAAATGGTGATTTGCTTGTAGAATGCGTTGCCTTTCCAGCAAGAACCTTTTCAAAATGTGTTTGAGCAGAAGTTTTTGTTGGTTTTTTTGATATAGTTTTTTTTGGCGGAGTGGCCTTAGCCGCAATCGCATTTACTCTTTTAAAAATGGCTGCAAGATCCGCATGAGTAGCGGCAGGAGGAGAAGCAGCAGAAGCAGCAGAAGCAGCAGCAGGAGGAGCAAGAGCAAGAGCAGCAGTGGCAGCAGAAGCAGCAGAAGCAGCAGGAGGAGCAGAAGCAGCACGAGGTGAAGAACCCTTAGAATGCTTTCCGCCTCCTCTGCGAGTGCGATTGGCGCGACGGTGACGACGACGATACGTTTTGGCCATGATTGTGGTTATATATTTGGCATATACTTTTTTTTCTACTTAATGCCTTCTTTTGTAAGTCTTCCTTCCAGTCTTCCTTCCAGTCTTCTTGTGGCTCTTTTTGCCACCACGAGGAGAACGATGACGTCTAAAAAATTTAGCAGCAGGATCAGCAGCCGCAGCAGGAGCAGCAGCCGCAGCAGCCGAAGCAGCCGAAGCAGCCGAAGCAGGAGCAGCAGCCGAAGCAGCACGTTGTTGTTGTCGCATTGCTTCGTGTAAATATGCTAATCTTACTTCTTCTGTCTCTTTATCTGATTTCGCTTTACTGCGTCTTCTAACTTCATCGGCATTCCAAACATCCGGATACACAACCATTGTATGAATTTCCTGATTACACCCACGAAGGTTTGCAATATTACCAAAATGGGTCATTATCGTTTCTGGAATTTTATATTTGCGCATTATTATATTCATTCGGGTTAGTATAAATAAAAGTTCCCTAGGATTTGTATATCGCCAGTGTTCATACGCAGTCTGAAGTCCATTATGAACCTTATAAAGGTAGTCCGCATAATTATCGCGGTCATGGGCTTTAAAATATTCAAACAATGCATTCAACTCTTCAACTACGATATGAAGGTCTTCATGCATCTTTTCGTTAAGACCAAGCGGCCTCGCCGCATATGATGATGATGCCATTGTTGTGATTTTCAATGAACTATGTTTGTGTTTATAATATATGCAGTATACAAAAAAAATAAAATGTCGGGCTACAATTATTATTCACTAAAGAAGTGCCGGTGTTATCGGCCGATCAACAAGAAACTAATAGAAACCGGCAGCGGCGGCAACGTCATTCCCGACGTGGTCAATTTCAAAGTGTTTAGCATCATTATTAGAACCGCAACCGCGCAACGCAACGATTGTTTTACGCAGGCCAACCGCCCGACGAATGTTTATAAGAGCTGGACGGGAGCGCCAGCCGGCTATGGCCAGCCCATTCGGAATCAATTCAATTGAATATTGGCCAATGCAAACGAACTTTTTTTTTTCTTTCGCTAAACTATAATACCAAAACCAATTCAATCATAATGGGCAGAAACTACACGCGTTCAGAGGACGGCCTCTACCACATCCACGGCAAGAAGTACGAGCTCATTCGCGGCTCTCGCGCCCAAGTGTTCCACGGCACCGCGTACAAGACCGACGGCACCCCCGGTCTCACCAGAGACAAGCTGCTCATGAACAAGAACGGCCGCATTGTCAGCGCCAAGAAGCACGCCACCGCGAAACGGGAAAAGCGCTTGGAAAAGCACGGCTGGACCGCCAAGAAGGGCAAGTTCGGCGCCGTTCGCATCTCCGATCTTAGGAAGACGAAGAGCCGCAGGAGCCGAAAGCATTAAGCATTACGCATTAAGCATTAATTAAGGCAGTTCATAATGTAATAACTAATATTTTAGTACATTATAAATATAAGGTATAAAGTACAAATGCCGAGAAAAACGCGACGACGACGACCTCTTAAAAAAAAGAAGAAAGGTACCTATAGAGAAAAAAAACACAAGTATAAATATTTACGAGGCGGATTAGGAGATAATGACTATAAACATATTAAGATCACCGATACATTTAGGTTTCAAGACGGTTGTAACCAAATCGGAGGTGGCGGCGATCGCACAACCCATGACAACAAAGTAAAAGAATTCAAAAAATACGTTTTTGGTTCAGAGAACCACGCTGATTTATGGGTACAAATATTAACTTTATGTCGTGAAAAGAAAATACCATTTTATATTTTAACCAGTGGAGGAAAGGTTGGTATAATAAGAACACTTCAGTTATTGGAACTAGACCACCTTGTAGATGAAGTTTTATGCAATAATCCAAACGATCACGTAAATCCTTTAAACACCAACCCCGACCAGGACGGTGTTTTACGTAATAAGTTCAAAACAATGAATAAATATCAAATAATTAAAGAGATATTTCGTAAATGTAATGATAGTGGAAATGGTATTTTTATTGATAACGACGATAGAAATGTAACACATCATGAATTATGTAGTAATGTTAGGTTTATTCATGCAACTGGTGACAATATTTCCCGTTATAAAGTAACATCCGAATTTCTAAGTTTTGTATCAAATTTGTCTCTTGAGTATAAAAGTATATTCTCTGATCTTCCTAATCTTTTATATCGTCATACAAATTTTGTGCACACATCACACTTATTGTCTATAATTGACGAGATTAATTCAGGACGTATAGATATTGTCGTGTCAGATTTTGATGGAACAATGTCGCCATGGCTCGGTGCTTTACCATTTAATAATGAGAAGTTTACTAAGAGATTCCAAACCTATTTTAATGTTAAAATTGAATGAATTGAATGAATTGAATGAATTGAATGAATTGAATGAATTGAATCCATCAATTCATTTTTCACCGATGAGTGCGATTAAACTTAATACGTTTATTTGCTTTAATTTTTCGGCGTGTATTACGTTTTCCGGATCGCGATTTAGCGCGCGTTCTTGCGTTCTTCAACCGGCAAACCCGTTTGCGTTTCCGAGTGTATCCGCCGCCACCCAGTTGACGGGGTGCGCGTTGATTCCATTCCAATAAGATGCGTCCAATTTCCTCGCGGACTGCATCATCATAATTGGCGGGTTCATTTACAATTTTCATCAACCCCGAATTGGCGTCTTCGCCTTTCAATTGAGATTTCAATAACACAAATTTCACAAGTGCTATCAAAAAATCATTTACGGTTGGTTGATGATATATTTTAATTACATATGTTGCGTTGGGTATGACTCCGCCTTGGTTTGCAATGAATTTTCTCAACGGACCCAATAAATTGGAACCCAATACGCCAAATTTACGCAGTTCCAATGCAGCCTCATTCATTTTTATCCCCTTCAATGCATTTAGCAATTGAAGCATGAACGGCGACCTAGTCGGCATGTCCTTGAAATTAATCTCATAATTGGATTCCGCATCCATGCTCAAAATAGTTGCTAATTTCTCTCGGAATACCGCTTCAACATTGGGTGCAAACAGAATCGTTTCAAACACCCTGGTTAACCAAGCATCATATGAGCCGGCTTCTTCTCTTCTAATATATGACTCAAATAATCGGGCCATGTGTTGTCTCATGTCAAAATTGTATTTGATTTGTGTGGACTCATTGAATAATAGGATTGTGCTTGCACCGGTTATCTCTTTGAACTGTATTGGAACCGGTTCACTCGGGGGAGCCATGTCCACTATTGCGCGCCCCACCTCACGCAGCAGCCCCAAAAACTCGTCCCGACGCGCATTCAGCTGGTCCGCCGTTGCAGCATCAAACGCGGCAATGTTGCCTTGTTCCAAATAATAGTCGGTGTTCAACCTGGCCATCATGTCGCGCAAGTCGCGGACCTTCGCAATGAACTCTGCATTATCCTGCGCAAAATTGGAGTTATAACGCATCAGCTGCAGCAAATAAATGTCTATGAACACGCGCAACCGGGCGAAGTCTTTCGGGTTTTTGCGGGCCATGAAAATGCGGCAAAACAGGGACGCGCCTTCGTCGCAAAAAATGCAAATGATGTCCAGCATGATGATTTTCAGTGAAACCAGGTTGCCACTGTAACCATCTTTCAACATGGTCGCGATTTGTTCAGATCGGGTTGCATATGCTTGTTCTTGGATTGCGTACTCTTCGTCTGTTTGATTTGCGCCCCTTAGCAGCCTCGGATAAAGGGACCGCATGTACAGCTTGACAAAGTGCTCCATCGTCTTTTTCACCAAATCAATGGGCTCTAAATAATAAGCGTCTTCCTTGCAACCCGATGTTGGGTCGCATAGTGGGTGCCCAATTTGAGAGAAACACTTGGTTTTTTGCGTCACCAGTTGCACGCTGGGTTCCTTTCTCAACCGTTTGCTTATTAGCATTGTGTTTGCATCGTCGTCGCGATTGCCGTACATGAACAGGTCAATGCGATCACTTTTATCATTTGGAGAAAGCACAAACGAAATCAGGGGCGCATCCTTAACATCTGCAACCCCGTAGCGTTTGGGGCGCGCATAAAAGTTATCATACAGAACCATCATGTAGAGAGAAAATATAGACAAAAATTGACGCGACACGTCGCCGAAGACAATGCAATCAATGTCGTTCATCCTTATTTTCATGCACTCCGTTTTCAACTGGTCCAGATCTATGCCCATGTCCGCCGAACCTTGGAATGCACCCGAATCCGCTTCTAATTTAGTCAAAAATTCCTGAATGTAAAAGGACACCGCTGCGCCCCCGCTGATCACCATGTGCGGCGGATCGCTTGTTGCTTGAGCCCTCATCGCCGTGTTCATCGCAGTCATTGCTGCAACTATGATGTCGGTTCTTGTCAACGGAACGCCATCGGCTATCATGACGGGGACTTGGTCTTCTCGGACGGTGGTGGCCCGATGCGCAACCTCCCCAAAGTATTTGCCGTACTGTCCGCTTGGGAAAATGTCCGAAAAATGTTCGCCCTGTGCGGTTTTCACGGCGGGATTTTGCAACACCGCAATGAGTGTCATTTTTGCAATGACCGACCGCAGCCCGGGCAGTTGAACCATGTCAAACAATGGCTGGCACCCCGCCTCAATCGCCGCATTCGGCGACGACAATTCCGTAAATTTAGAAACAATCAAGGCGTCAATGCCGCGCGCAACGAGCACGTTGACGGGATCGTAAATGTCGGATTTGTCGGAATGCAGCAGCAGTTCCAGCAACACGTCCACTAGCGTGTAATTCTGAATCAATTTCGCATTGTGCTGGAATGAGCTGCCCGCAATTGGATTCAAACTAAGATCCAACTTCTCAGCGTTAAACGCGTTATGTACGATATACGCAGTAAAAACTGGTACTTGGAACACTTTCCCAATCCGTAAAACGAGAGATATTTGCTTAAAATCAAATGCACCCATAAAGGCGCTATCGTTGACGGCTATATCCAAATCCTGAAACGTTGGTACCAACTCCGAAAACACGGTTGTAACCAGACCATCAATTGCACCATTTGCACCATTTGCACCATTTGCACCATTTGCACCATTCACGGATATCAACATTTTGTAATGCGGGGCAAAATCGGACAGCAGTCCAATTTCACTATTGCAATACAGTTTGATGGATTCCGATTGACCAATTTTTTCCTGAATAGCATTCACAACTGTTTGACAAAAATTAGTGGTTGCATTGGTTGCATTGAATGCTTGCAACCCCAGTTCCACCCTTTCCCGGTCATTGTTTTGAACAACTTCATCCACCAATGCGACCGTGATTTGATCGGGCACGGATGCATCCGAACCCGATACAACAGCAACATCGGCAACAGCGGGAACAGCGGGAACAGCGGGAACAGCGGGAACAGCGGGAACAGCGGGAACAGCGGGAACAGCGGGAACAGCGGGAGCAGCGGGAGCAACATCGGCAGCAACATCGGGAGACGCACCCATAACAGGTGCATCCACATCCACAGGCACAGGCACAGGCACAGGTTCACCCGGAGCAGATGTAACGGAAGACATTTGAAATGGATTGTTATGATATATAAACGTCCTATATTATATCTCTAAAATTCATTCTCGGCATTGTATATTTTTTCAAAATACTTTTTGCTCACAATTAAATGATGCGGTCCGCCGGCATTGTTTTTGTTTTTTAATCGCTGATGCTGACAGTAAAATTCATACGCTTTATAAGACGTGGTGTGCGCCGCGGCGCAGTCTTGCAGTGCGGCCAGCACATCCCCCCGTTTGTCCCACAGCGAGCAGCCCACGTGCATCAAGTACTTGTCGTTTTCAATGGCCACGTCGGGATAAAAGTGGCGAATCAGTCCTAAAAAGGCGGCATCCGTGTGGTTGTGGCTCTGCAGCTGCGGCGTTATTTGCACTTGATGTTGCTGCTGTTGCTGGTGCTGCTTAAATAAGGCCGTGAATTCGTCAATTTCCAACTCGCACTCGTCGTGCGGGTGCGGGTTCACCGTGATGGTCTGCGTCCAAAAATCCTTGAACCGCGTCACCAGCGGCAGGTGCTTGCTCGTGAGCTGCAAAAACGCATCGGTTGTTTCGGAATAGGTGGGCAGCTGCTGCACCAAACGCGCCTTCAGCGCTTGCGCAAAAAACACGTTCGGAATCCTCTCCTCGTCAATGAACACCTTCCACAAATACTGCATATTTTTCCACGACACGCTCATGTTGCTTTGCGGTGACGGCTCACACGTTGCCGCGAATTTGGCAATGAGTTCGTCTTCCGGACAATGCGTCAAGTAGAGCACCCGTTGGTGCATTGCCGTGTCCTTGCACTGCTTGCTCAAAAACGCCTCCGCATTTTCGTAGCGCTGCGAATAGTGCGCCGCCACGCAAAAGATGTCAATGAGCCGGTGCTTAAACGGCGCCGAAAAGGCATCCATTGCAACGTCGTTCATGTCCATCAACCGGCACTCGCTGAAGGCGTACTCGTAAAATTTGAATTTGAACGCGGGCAGCAGCGACGTGCCAAACAGCGTGACGCATTCTTGACTAAGCCCCTTTACAAACTGGCGCGCCTTGGGTGCAGCAATGTAAATGGGCTCCTTGTCCCCCTTGTCGCCAATATAAACCGTCTTCTTCAAAATCGCGTCACCAATCACCGTCAAGAAATATTTAGCACAGTCACGCGTCCGAAACAGCGTGGGGCACAGCATGTTCAGCGTGCGCTGGATGGTCTGCGACTCCGGAATGGACGTGAGTAAACTGCGGTCCTTGATGCGGCGCAGCACTTGGTTCTTGATCTTGTACTTCCACGGCATGAGTTCCCGGTTGCAGCTGATTTTTGTCAGGATGGGGTGCAGGATGTCGTCCTCGTTGATGACGCTGTAATTGCACTCGGCGTCGGCGTCGTACACGAAAAACAGTTCCACGTTGGGGTTGTAGTAGTAGTGCGGCGACTCGTTCAAAAATTGCTCAATGAATTCGTCCGACGCCGTGATCAACGTTTGCCTGCGCTGCTCCTTGTCATCGCGCGCTTGATTTGCGGCATCCATGACGGCCGGCAGTTGCGCAATGTGCGCCACCAGCTTCCCCCACATGAACACGTCGTCCGCGTATTTGGCGTGCAGCTCTTTAACCACGCTGAGCAAATCGTCCAAGGATTGAGTGGATGGTGTGGTTTGGGTGGATTGCATGTGTAAAATGTGTAAAATGTGTAAAATGTGTAAAATGTGTAAAATGTGTAAATGTGTAAATACTTGAGAGGGGCGCAAGTATTTAAATTGTTTGGCTGGCGTTTGTTTAACGGAATTTTTTCGTTATCCCGCCATAACGCAGCAGCCCCTTGCGGCGCGTCTTCTTGTGCGCGTGCGAGTGCGCGTGCGCTTCATTTAAACCGAACAGCGTCCACGGCTGCGGCGGGCGGTCGTGCAGATACGGGCGCAAGTTGTTCCATATCATGTTGCGGTCGCAAAATTCGTCCTTGTAGAACCCCATGCCGCACGAGCTGCCCCAGCGCCCCCACAGCTGCATGCGTTTCGCGGTGTGCGAATCCACCGCCATGCCGTCCACCGCCCCGCGCGGCTCGTACGGTTTCGGCCGGTCCGCCTGCGACATGAACTCGCGCGCGTCCAGGTCGTAGTGCGAGCACGTGGTCCGCGAGCACGGGTTGATTTTGTTCAAATACGTGTCGTAGTGGTCGCCGATGAGCTGCTTGGCGGTTTCCACGTCCAGGCGCCCCTTGTGCTCCTCCATCATTTGTTCCAGGCGCACCCGGCGCGCGCCCTGGTGGCGGCGCATGTCGTCCCACCCCGTGTTGGACGATTCCAGGTTCCGGATGCGCGGGTCGTACGGCGCGTTGAACCCGATGAAGTAGCCGTTCTTGGTGCGTTCCACGTTCACGTACTTCAGCCCGAGCTCCAAGCGCATGATTTCGTTCGTGCGCGTGTCGCCAAAGAGCCACGCGTTCGCGTAGTCGCCCGAATTGCGCTCGGTCAGCATCGCCGCGTAGTCGTCCAGCGAATTGCCGTACTGCATGGCGCGCCGAATGCGGCAGCACACCGGGTCCTTGTTCACGTACGCGTTAAAGCCCCCGAACGTGGTCTCCGTTCCAAACAGCCCCCGACTCGTGACGAACACGTCCGTCCCCGAATGAATGCCGCCCGGGAACGACTGCATGAGGATGCGGTGCCCGCTGCTCGGGCGCAGGTCCATGATCACGCGCGAGTACTGCCCGTTGACATAGCCGTCAAACGAGTTGTGCGCGCACACGATGGCGCCGTCCGACGTGTAGTCGCCCACCGCAATAAAAGCGCTGCACCGGTCTTTGGACCCGCCTTCTCGCGCGCCGCTGGCCGTTTTATTACCGCTTTCCAAAAAGTCGGCGTACATGGGCTTGGACTTCAAATGCACGTTGTGCGGCTCGTTTAGCACGTCCGACAAGTGGGAAAACAGGTAGTCAAAGCTGACGAAGCAATTCCAAAACACGATGCGGGACAGCGACTGCTTGGCGCCGTCGGCAATGCCGCGCATCTCTTCGTAATACTCGGGAAAATGCGCCTCAATGTGCGGGCGAAACAGGTCGTCGGATACTTCGCAGAAAAAGGAAAACGTGCGGCCGTAGTCTTCGTGTATTGTAAATTCCAACATTTTCATGATTTCGGTGAGCTCATGCGCGACCAAGTGGCCGTGCGCAAACCCGCGGGCGTATGGCTCGCCGTGCACGGAGATATAAATCCATCCGTTGACGTCTTTGCGGGCGCCGGCTAGTTTCATATCAAACCTCAAACCTCAAACCTCAAACCTCAAACCTATTCAATTATAATATGTGCGCACATTTTAAAATAAAACATTTAAATGTCATTAAAAAATGAGTTAAAATAATGACAATATAAACCTGCATGTATGTTAAATGAGCAGCATTCTTTATTACAGCAACTTTTGCGACAAGTCCAAGGGCCTGCTGCAGCGGCTGGCCAAGGGCAAGGTTAAGGAGGGCATTCATTACATGTGCATTGACAAGCGCGTGAAGGGCGAGAACGGGGCGTGGTACATTGTGATGGAGGACGGGCAACAAATCATTCTGCCGCCGCACGTGAACCGGGTGCCGGCGCTGCTGCTGCTGAATCAGAACCACGCGGTGCTGTACGGCGACCAAATCACGAACCACCTAAAACCTCTGGACGTGCAGCAGAACAACGTGGCCACCGGGTTCAACGGGGAGCCGTCCCCGTTTTCCACCGGGGGGGAGTTCATGGGCGGGTTCGGCGTGATGTCGGACAACTACAGCTTCCTGGACCAGAGCAGCGAGGACTTGTCGGCAAAGGGCAGCGGCGGGCTGCGCCAGCTGTACAACTACGCCACCATTGACTTCAATGAATCCATCAACTGCCCGGCCATTGAGGAAAAGCAGGCGCGCATCGGGCCCGACACCACGCTGGAGAAGCTGGAAAAGGAACGGAACGAGCAAATCATGCACGCGCAACAAGGGCAGCGCCAACAACAGCAACAACAACAACGTCGCTAGCGCGCTACCATCGTTCCGGTTTGAAATGGACGTACATGTTGCAGTGCGACTCGCCCTCAAACGGTTCCGGACGGCCGTGCAAACAGGTGGTGGATTCGTACAGCACGATGTCCCCGTACTCCATTGTCACATTGTGCGGCCGGAAATGATGGTCTTCAATATAGAGGTTCCACGGTTTGTCCGACGCGTCGTCCAAATGAATGATGGCGCTGATGACGTGCGTGTTTTTTTTGTCGTAGTGGTTGCCCAAATGGCTTCCGCGCAGATACTTGCGAATGCCGTATGTGGCGGTGTGCACCAAGGGCGACTTGTATTCAATCCATTTTGTAAGAATGGCATTGAACGTGTCGCGCAACTCGTTCAGCAATTCGGTGGGCGCGGCTTCTATGTTCAAGTGTTTGGACACCATGCCCGTTTCCACCCCGTCGCGGCTGAGCGCTTCGTCGGCCCATTTACTTTCGTCGGCATCATTCATCCAGCGTTTCACGGCATCCACGCAGTCCAGCCGCACGCGCACTTTCTCAAACCCCACCGGATGCAACACCGGCAAAAAATGATGCTCGCAAATTTCATTCGGGATGCTCAGGTTGATTTCGGTTTCTTTGAACCACTTGGTCAATATGTATTTTTCCCCTCGGATAATCGGCATGCCGCAGTGCGATGAAAACGGGTTCTCTTTGCCCCAGTCGCCCGCATTCAGTGACGACGCCTGCGAATGCAAGTTGTTCCAAACCAGAGCGGTTCCGGTTTTTGGCGCGGAGGAGCAAAACGCACGCGGAAACGACGTATAACCGCCCTCGTCCACGTCACTCAAATAAATCATGAACGTCCACGTGCGCTGCCCGTTGATGGAATTATCCTGTTTCAACAGGTCGGGGTCAAAATAATCGGTGTGAAACCGGAATTCTTGCCCCACTTCGTACTTCTGCCCTTGGATTTGTTCCGCGTGTCGGTTGTTTATTCCCAGCGTTTTGCAAATGCGGCTCTCCACGTCCGAAATCAGCGGACTGCTGCCTCCAAAGTAGCAGGTCTTGCTGGTTCTGTCCGCATTCACGATGCGCTCCGCGGGTTTCGTCACGTTGTAAGTGGACGATGCGGTCAGTTCGGATGCGTTGATGAGTGAAACAATTTGGTCGCATTCTTGTGCCGTCAAAAACCCATCAATCCTGAAAATCTCAAGGTTTTTCGCTTGCAGCCGTTGCGCGGTTCTCAGCGCAACGACGGCGGGCAAGCCCGATGACGCCTGGGGCAACGCGTAATCAATGCCAATTTTGCGCTTCAACAAGGCGTAACTATACCCCGCATCCAGCGATTTTTGAAACATGATCTGCTTGCAGTTTCCCAATCGCAAATTCAGGTCAATCCATTCTTCCCAGTCCGGCGTAAATGTTTCCATGCGAATACTATGAATGCATGTCTGCGCAAATGTTTAAATATATTTAAATGGAAATACATTTAAAAAATGGGCCTGTTAATGTATACACCGCCAAACCGCACCATACACGCATACACGCATACACGCACCATGTCGGACAAAGCAATCGTGATGAAGGCGTTTTTGAACCAGTTTACCGATTTTGTGGAGGACGTGCAAAGCGTGTTTCCGGACAACGCGGACATTGAGTCCGCCAAAACGGCGCTGTTCCTTATTAAGAAGACGAACCCGCGCATTTTGATGAATGCGTGGGTGACCTACATTGTGGGCCCGTACACGGGTGAAATAGAGAAGGGCGACATCGGCTTCTTCTTGAACAAGGATTACACGCAGGACTTGGAGTACATGGGGAACGCGGTCATGCAGAAGGTGGACACGCTGCGCGGCCCGGTGCGGGACATGGGTGCCGACAACCAAGCCAAGTCCATGAAGTACATCCAGAATTTGACAAAGCTGGCGAAACTGCACGGCGAAATGGACTAGCAATGAGCAATGAGCAATGAGCAATAAGCAATGAGCAATGAGCAATGAGCAATAAGCAATGAGCAATGACCGGCGTGGGTTTTAAAATTTTAAACCAAACCGAATGTTATTTCGGAACGCATGTACTGCAACGGGGGCGCGCCTTACAACATGCGCTTGCGTTAATGGCAGTTTTGTACCGAAAATAGTTGGTTTCAAATTAATCACGGGAACATCGTATATCAAACCAGCAAATTTAACAAACCCCGAAACCCAATCGTACACGCTATACGTTTTAATGGCGGTTGCATGCCCCAACACAAAAAATTCGTACAACGTTTCTTTGAACGAATCCGCGACATTGTCGCGAAACACGGTTGACAGTTCGCCCAAATGCAACGGGCGCGTGTTGAACATCGCAATGGTGATTTCATGCAATGATTTCACCCGTTCTTTAAACCGATGCGAATTGCTGAGTAATATGTCGCCCGGTCCTGCGTGCTGTTTTAGTACTGCAACGGCGTCATTTGTGTTGGAAGTATTAACGGGTTTATTTTCAAAAAATTCATCATCCCCTAGCCGAACGTGCACGATTGAATATGGTGCCGCCGAAACATCATACGACGCATGTTGTTGCATCATGTAGTTTGCAAACGCTTCATTTGGGGTCAGCAACGTTTTCATGAATTGTTTGCATTCTTCACTCAGTGGTTCGTTGCAAAACACGTTTGTGCAAATCAACAACGGCTCTGCAGTGCCCAGCGATGCCTTGTAAATGACCGCAAATTTGGTCGTTTCATATGCATGCACAATGTGTAGTTTATCCATGTTTGCATTGACATATTTCGTATGCGCATGCTCATGCACAACTAAATGCTTAGAAATCGGATGCATGGAAAGGTCTACTACCAAATTGAATCCGTATCGCACAGACATTTGATGCAAATAAATTGTGCCGCGCAATAGATCGCCTAGCCCGTACGTTTTAATGGAACCATTCGGGTGTGTGCCGGAATCGGTTTTTGACCAAAGCATGACGACCGTTTTATGCATTTTGTGTGTGTGTGTGTGCGTGCCGCCGTGTTTAATTTAATAAGAAATAATATTATACAATTTCATAACATTATTAATTTTTGCACGCGGCATATTGCATTTATGACAAGCATATTTATTAAAACGTATCCGAATGATCACGTCTGGTTGCAATATTTGCTTCCGAGTATAGAAAAATACGCGGAAGGGTTTAAGGAGGTTGTCATTGTGAGCGATGCCGGATCCGTCATACCGCCCGAATATTTGAGCTCCATTAAAAAGTTCCCCGTGCACGCGCATTACATTCCAGTTCCTAAACAAACAAAAGAGTATCCTCCATTTAACACAGTGACGGGACTCGGATACTTGTGGCAACAGTACATTAAACTGAGCTGGCACACGTTGTGCGACGCAGATTCTGCATTAATATTGGACAGCGATGAAATGTTATGCAAACTGACAACTCCCGATGATTTCAAACATGATGGAAAATGGGTTTGGACATATCGTTTTTGGAAAGACGCAGGACATGCCAAATGTTGGAAACAACCAACTGATCAAATTATCGGACAGAACACTCCATATGAAGCAATGGTGGCTGTCGGATTTGTCTTCACGCGGTCCGCCACAATCAATCTATTAAATCACATTTATCAAACCCATGCCATTTCAAATTTATGGGAACTGGTTGTAAAAAAAAAAATGAATAGTTTCAGTGAATACAATATATATGGATCATACATACATAGCGTAAACGATCCTGCGTATTATTACAACATTCGGAATGATATACCGTTGCAAGATTGCATAATTGTAAATTGGTCATGGGGAGACATAACGGATGAAATTCACAAGAAGGCAATGTCGTATCTTGGCATAAGTAATTAGACGCGATATTGATTTTATATTGTAATACTATATAACATATAACAAATGAGCAAGTGTGTATTCAATGAACATGACGTCGCACAAATTCATGACAAGTATTACCGTGATCCGATTCCAAATAAAAACGGGGTCAACCAATACGTGAAGTATGATGGACGAATGCTGGAAAAAATTTCGGTTGAAAATTTCATTTTCATCGTTCATAAAAATGACACTTGCGTGGCCGACTGTTTACGAAGCGGTCATCTATTTGAAAAATTTTTAGTATCGTATTTGAGACATTTCATAAATCCCAATAAAAATGTGTTGGATGTAGGTGCAAACATTGGCACGCATTCAGTGCTGTATTCAAACTACATAAACTCAAGCAGTACGGTGTACTCGTTTGAACCTCAAAAAGTGGTTTTTGATATTTTGTGCCAAAACATTGAATTAAATAATTGCAAAAATATAGTTCCATTCAATGTCGGTTGCTCAAATGTGAACAGCGTGTTTTACATGAATGCGTGTTACGAAAACAAGGAGAACCATGGCGCATTTCGCATTGATTCCACGTTGAATGAAACCAATGGGTTGAAGATTGAATGCAGCGTGTTGGATGAACTAGACATTGCGAACGTGGGTTACGTGAAAATAGACGTAGAGGGGCATGAATATGAAGCATTACTTGGAATGAAGCAACTGCTATTGAGAGATCGGCCCGTAATTATGATAGAAATACACGATTCATGCGCCACAAAAATTGACACCGTTTCACTATTGATTGAATTGGGGTATGCAACCCATTACAAATTGTCGCACTGCGATTACATATTTGTAAATGTAATGAATCAACCAAATTGAATTGGAGCCCCGAAATAATGCAACGATGCAATAATCCCGATAAAGAATAGTTCCAAATATTGATTTAAACAAAAGTATTTAAATTAATGCAAGAATGAACCCCGAATTCAAGAAGATCATCTCCGATTTCGTGGCGGACATTGCCACCGTGTTCCCCGAGCACGGCGACGCGTGTGCCGCGGTCTACAACATGGACACGGCTGCCGTGTTTGACCACTGCAAGCGCACGTACGCGCCCCAGTTCTTCAACATTCTGTACCGCAACGACACCGTGCTGTTTGCGGAGCCCGTTGAGCTGCTGCCCGGGCTGAATTTCAAAGCGTTGTGGGAAACGCCCGATGTGAGCGACACCACCAAGGAGGCGGTGTGGAAGTACCTGCAGCTGGTCATGTTTTCGGTGGTGTCGGACCTGTCGGACACGTCCACGTTCGGCGACGCCGCCAAGCTGTTTGAAGCCATTGACGAGAGCGTGCTGAAATCCAAGCTGGAGGAAGTGATGGCGCAAATGCAGGACATGTTTAAGGATGGTACTGAATCAAGCGCTCCTGCTGCTGCTGCTGCTGCT
>SXGQ01572857.1_pt1 | contig 17481 bp, 12 predicted proteins | sample 3178371 | NCBI WGS metagenome assembly SXGQ01 (sample SAMN11356859, study PRJNA531348) | freshwater metagenome | isolation source: freshwater sample F1-20 | place: China: Fuxian Lake, Yuxi | collected 2017-12-25 | reverse complement strand
GGCTCATCAGGGCGAGAAAGTCGCTCTTGGCGGAATTTGCGCTCTTCTCCGCCGTCAGGGCCCGTGACAAGGCCTGCTCGCGTGCCTGCAACAGGCGCACTTTGTAGCGCAGCAGTGCCTCGCCGGTCCCAATTCCCAGATAGCGGCCCCGCCGCGTGACCACGAAGCATTCAAACAGCGCATCCGGGTTTTCCATCAGCACGGTGGCTTCTAGATCGGCGACCAGCACTTCCTGGTCCACGATCAGGGGGGCATGATTGGCGAGCTTGAGAATCGATTTGCGGCGGAACAGTTCGGGCACATACTCGCGCGCATAGCGAGCCAAGAAAATGAACCGGTTGACCAAGCCCAATATTGCGCCGGTCTGGCTGTCAACAATCGCCGCCGCACTGACAGCGGGGTGGCAGATAAACCAGTCGAAAGCTTCCCCGCAGGTGGTCCGCTCGTTAAGAAACTCCGTGCGTGCCGCCAGCATGCCCGCGGTTAACTGGTCGCAGCTGGTTTCAACGTCTTGCGGACCCGACACGCGCGCACCCCATCGTGGTTTGCGCGCAGGCTAACCTGCGATAGTATCTGCCCGGTTAATTGGCAGGCCTGCTTCTGCGAAGCTATTGTGACAGCAAGCTGCACATGCTGAGAGTGTTCAGTGACACGGTCGCCGAACCATTCTCTTCCAAAGGCGCCGCTACCGATTTTCCAAAAGGGACAAGCCACGTTCGGCGAGCTGCTTCACCGGCACGCCTTCACGCGAGGCGAGAGCAGCGACGCGATTTTCATCGCCCTTCAGAACTCTTTCATAGATTGCGGCTGCTTCGGCCTTCCGCCCGGTCTGGGCATAGACCCAGGCCAGATTCAACTGGCGGAAAACGTTGCTAGGATTCTGCTGAAGACCAGCCAGCAATTGCCGTTCGGCGGTGGCCCAATCCTTGTTGCGGATCGCCTGATAGCCGAGATTGCCTTCCCCCACTGCAGCTTCAGCTTGTGGGAGCAGTGTCTGGGCGCTGCCCACTTGCGGGAGCAGCATCAACGCTGCCGCTGCCGTTGAAAGGGCCACAACTTTGATACCAGCCATATCCAATCTCCTCTTGGGCTTGAAAGAACGCACCGAAATCAAGGCGAATATAGCAGTGCGAGCAAAAAATAACAGCGTCGTCATATCAGTGTAACAAACCGCCGATAAAATATCGCTGCTGCAGAAATTCGCGCTGTCACAATTGCCCGTTAGCTTTCGAATAAGGACTGTCACAATGCGTCGTTTTGGCCTGATTGTTGCGTTTTCCCTGGCCGCAGTTACGCCTGCCGCTGCCGAAGTCATCGCCGCGTGCGGCCATCTTGCGTCGCAGCAAGCCGAACGTACACCTGACGCAGCGGGCTTGCGGGCCACCCAGTTGCTGCTCTCAGAACTGCCGCAGCCGGCCCCGAAGACGCCGATCGCTCTCTGGCGCGATTCGACCGGGTTTGACGTCCTGTTGAACTGGGGCGAGCTGAACCAGCGCAGCCTTCGCGCCGAAGGCGCAGAGATTATTGGGAATGAGGTCGGCGCGGGCTCCGTGCACCTTATTATCGCGCGCAGCGAAACACCGAGCCTGGAGCATTTCCTTTTCAGCTTCCCGGATTTGCGTCCCGGCGAATTGGTGTGGAGCGCCGCCAAAGACGCGAATGACGAGAATTCTGCCGTCCTGACGCTTGAAGCCGTGTGTGTGAAGGCGAAGTAGCTTGTCTCCGGCCCGAGCGCCAGTTGAGCCGCATGAATTGCGAATGTGATTGCCAGCGTTCCTTTCGAGATAGAACACCCTCGAGGCGCTCACCCCACATAACTCGGCAAGGCCACGTACATGCCTGGGTTGACTGGGGCCAGGTAGAGGTCAGCATGCGAGAATTTGGAAATGTGAGGAAGCCGTAGTCCTTACCGAGCGTGCTCTCAATTGCTAAAGAGCCCTCTTGGATCACCACAAATAATCTAACAAGTGGGAGCCCACGCCGGCTGAACTGAGATCTCCTCGTCCCGGTTGCAGGCTATACGACGTTACCACTGCCACCCCGGGGGCTCCCGTGATTTGGACCTGCACGAAATGCCCATAGAGATCGAGCGCAAGTTCCTGGTGACGGGAAATGGCTGGCGCAACGGCTCGCCGGGTTCGCGTTACTGCCAAGGCTATCTCTCGCGTGGCAATACGACTGTGCGCGTGCGGCGTGGTGACGATTGGGCCTGCCTTACCATCAAGGGGAAGGGAGATGGCGTCGTGAGACCGGAGTTCGAATATCGGATACCGGTCAAGGATGCGGACGAGCTACTCGCTACCCTGTGCAGAAAGCCCTTGGTTGAGAAGGACCGCTATTCCGTGAAATATGACGGGCGGACCTGGGAAGTGGATGTCTTTCACGGAAGCAATGCAGGGCTTGTACTGGCGGAAATCGAACTCAATCACCCGGATGAGACCTTCACCCTGCCGCCTTGGGTGGGTCGCGAGGTCACCAAGGATCGCCGCTACGCCAATTCATCCTTGAGCTTTTCTGGTGAGCTTGGCCGGTAGCCGCCTGCCCGATCACTTTAACAGCCTGGGGTCCAATTTGCCGCTTTCTAGGTCCGCCAGGGGCATGGGATTTTTGTAGCCCAATGTCGCTTTTCCCGATTCCGTCCAGGCGTCGGCTACCATGTCGCGGGCCGCGCGAGCGTTACTTGCACGCCCGCCTTGATGCCAATGAGGACGGTGTGCTGACGGTGAACACCTTGAACTTTCGTTGGCGATGATGAGGCGGCCTGCGCGAATCTCCCCCAACGACTCCGCACATGAAGCGAACATCACGCCGGCGTTCTAGCCGATATAAAAATTTCCGCGCGTCAGGCGGGGATCGTCCAAAGGCGCTGCTTTAAATCGATTTCATTCCAGGTCGCATTGATGGCCTCGCTCGTGCGGACCGCGTTAAGAATTGTAAATTCGAGACACCTAGGGCCAACGCCATCACGAGCGCGGACGGCCTTTATGAATTTCGGCAATTCACGGTACGGCAGCGCCGGATGGTGGACCAGTGGTCGCACCTTGGACCTAGCCGGTAGCAGCTTGTCGAGGTGCCCCCGCCAACGAGCTGGGTTATCGCCTGCTCGAAGCCCCCGTGCCGAAGCCCAGTCGAGGACCAACTCTATGCGCCCCCGCACCCTGCCCGCGGTGTCAGGTATCTCATGCCAAATTGGCTCCAAAACCTTCAGGACCAGTCCGGTGTCAATCGCAGCAACCGAACACGCGCCCAATGCGGGGTATGCATATGCCTCCAGGCTGGCTGGCCATTGGGCGGCATGAACCCGGTTTTTCCAGGTTTTCCCGTGCGCGGCGATATATGCCGACGCGGCCTGCCGGAATGTCATCGTCTGAGCCAGCAGGGCCGCCTGCGAAGCGTTGCGCGCCTGCCGGGCATTGATCGGGTCTAGACGGTCCAAGAGTAGCTTGCGCGCCGCCCCCGTTCCCGCGCGTCTGCCAAGCTGACCGTGTGTACAGGCCCTAAGCCCATTTGGTGGGCCTTGCCGTCCCGCTGGTAGCGAAAAAGCCAGGACTTGGTACCGCCGGGCGCGACTTGAAGCCAAAGGCCGAAGCCGTCACCATATCGGCCTGGCGCGGTGAGCTTGGCCACCTTGATTGCGGAAAGCTGATTCGTCTTTCGTATATGGGATTCTAACTCCACAGCCCACGACCTGACCCACAAGGTGGCGTCGGATTTGGCTGGTTCCGTACTATTCCATATGGACTATGAAATTGGGCTAAGCGCCCGTAAATGCAAGACCTAGTGGACGCCTGTGGAAAACCTCGGACAAGTTGAAAACGGCCACCCCATCCGCCAACCTCATTGAAATGCCCGGGCTGGCTCTCACTCAGCGATTTCCATCGAACGGCTGGCACCGCCTGCATCGCAGGATGCGAACGGCACGGCGCAAACCCAGTGCAGATTGTGCTTGGGCTTTTTGTGAACCTCCGCGATCACGGCGGCGTCAAAATCGAAGGCGCCGCAGTTCGACCCCGGACCGGCGCCGCCATCATTATACTGCCGCATCTGGCCTGCGGGGCAGCCACCGGCATTGTAGACGATGCCATCCCCGGCCTTGAGCGCGGGCGATGGCTTGCCGGCGCCGGGATCGGCGAAAGCAGGAATGGCGGCGGCAAGAAAAATCGCGCCAATACAGGTGCCGGTTCTGATCGCTGTCCGCATGTGAACTCCTAGGGAGTGCGGCTGGAGGTGCCAGTCTCGCGCGCCTCCTGCTGCGGCTTGGACTGCGCCTTCTTCCTGGCCGCGATGTCTTCGCGCAGGCGCTTGGCCGCTTCCGGCGCCCAGGGTGGCATGCCGTTCTCGTCCTCGCCCGCATAACGCTGGCGATAGAGCGTCTTGAGGAAATAATCCTTGCTGGGCAGATCGACGATCAGCACTTCCATGATGCCGACCGCCGCCTGGCTGGTGCCGGGCGGGACCAGTTGGGGAATGCGCGTTTGCGCGCCCTTGGCCATGGCGAGCTTGGTTTCTTCAAACGCCTTCTTACGGTCTTCTTCCGCCGCCAGCCGGGGCATTTCCATGCCCTTCTCGGCATCGACCACATAGGCCGATGACATTTTCAGGCGATAGTTGCTGGAAATGCCGTCGAACCTGGCGGTCTTGGCGTTGTACATGCCATCGGCATTGCGGCGCAGCGCGTAATACAGCGCGACATGGTCTTCATGCTCGCGAATGCCCTGCTGTCCGCCATCCTGGGCAAAGGTGTTCTCGGCATACAGGTCGCGCCAGTCACGATAGCCCCCCATCAGGCCCGTCGCGGATTGGCCGTCGGCGGCAATGTTGAGGCGCAGCTTGCCCTGTCGGATGTTGGCGTCTCCCACCTGATCATAGAACCAGGAGATGCGCGGCACATGCAGGTTGCTGACCTGCTCGCTCTCCACCACGCCATTTCGGATCCTGGCTTTTAGCCGCGTGTACATCGCCGTGTTGAGGATGCGGTAGGAATAATCCGTCGCCACATTGGCGCGGGCATCGCGCACGATCTTGTCCGGCGAATAGCCGATCTCCATCGTCACATCGTCGTCGTTCATCGGGTCTTTCTTGCCCGACAGCCGGATGACGACGGTGTAAAGACCATCCTGCATCTTGTCGTTGGCGCGAAGATGCAAGGTGGCATTGCCATTGCCGCGCCAGGGCGCGTCGCAGCCCCAGGCGCGGTACAGCGCATGGTCGATCCCTTGCTCCCCTGCGGTGCTGACGAAATCGCTGCTCTTGACCTTGCCGTCCAAGTTCAGGCCCTCGGCGATCCGCCCCGTCACTTCGGGCTGGCCGGGGTCTTCGGCAGCGAAGGGATTCACATAGGTCTCAATCTCTTTTTTATAGCCGCGATGCGACAACGCCCGGTCCCAGATGAAAAAGCGCGTGACGTTGGGGCCGCGCACCTGATCCAGTCCCGGCGGCGCCGCGACCCAGTCGATCTCCTGCTGGGTGCGCCATTTCTGCTGGGCGATGGCGTGCTTGGTGCGCGTCTCGTCCGCAAAATGCGTGGTGCTGCCATGGCGGCAGTCCGAACCCGGCTCGATCTCGCCCTCACGGGTGAAACCGGCGCGGCCGCCATAACGAAAGGCGTATTCATAGCTGCTGACGACGAAACCCTTGGTCCAGGGTGCGGCGCTTGCGGGCGACACGGTGGCAATGGCCGCCGTCATGGCGGAAATGAGAAGCCGCTGTTTCAGGATCATGACGTCCTCCTGCCCGAGTCTGCGCCCAGTGCTGACGGTGATGCTAAAGCGGTGTGCGCTGCAGCAACAAGCCCTGTCAGGCCAGGATTTGCCGCAAGCGCCGCGCCACGATCATGTCTTCGCCCGGCTGCAGCATCCAGACCCCGACCACGATGGCATTTTCAGCGTCCAGCCCGGCTGCGGCGGCCTTGCGCCCGGTATAGGGGTTGAGCTCGATGGCTGGCGTTCCCTCGCGCAGCAGCCGCGCGATCTCCAGCGGCGGTTTGCCGACCTGCGCGGAGTCATAGCGGAGCACCAGATGCGGGACGGCATTGGCCACCGGCGGCGTGAAGATTTCATGGCGCAGGGTCGGCACGCCCTTCAGATTCGCCGCGATGCGTTCGGCGCGCAGGCGAAACTCAGCCTGCAACGCCTCGTCGCTCTGCGCCAAAATCCAGTCCACCGCCGCCACCATGCCGACGATCTGTTCCTTGGCGACTTTCAGGCCGCGGCCCGGCGTGTCGCTGTTGGGACTGTTGTTCCAACCTGCCGCTTCGATCAAATCCTTGCGGCCCAGCAGCAGGCCGGCATTCTGCGGACCTCGCAGTCCCTTGCCGCCGGAAAAGGCGACCAGGTCGAACCCCATCCGGGTGTAGGCCCACAGGTTCGAGATCGGCGGCACGTCGGCGGCGGCATCGTTGAAGCATGGCACGCCATGGCGATGGGCGACTTCAATCCATTGCTCGCGGGAAATCTGCCCGCCTTCCGCCGCATTGTAGAAGAAACACAGGGCCGTTTTGGGCGTGAAGGCGGCTTCGTATTGCGCCAGGGTTTCGACCTCCACAAAGCGCGTGCCGCAGTTGCGCACCGCCTGGTCATAGCCAAAGCGATGCGCCTTCTGGATGATCACATCGTGCTTGATCAACGCGGTATCGGTCGGGATCAGTCTTGTCGCGGCGCGGTTGCCCACCGTCATGCAGGCGGCGGTTCCCAGTGTGAGCGCACCCGATGCACCCGAGGTCACCATCGCCGCCTCGCACTTCAAACGCCCGGCAATATATTCGCCCGCTTTTTTCTGCAGCTCGCCCAGCCGCACCGGATGCCGGGCGGCCCCGGCCACGGCGGCCTGAACTTCGGGCGGCATGATCGAGGAGGTCAGCGCGGTAAAGGTGCCCGCGGCGTTGATGATCCTGGGCACACCCAGCTTGCTATAATAATCCGTGCCAGCCGCCGCGGTGGCTTGTGCTACGGCCGTGGCCGGTGCGGCGGCCGTCACACCAGCAGCGGCCAGCGCATTGCGCGTCCAGGAAAAGAAGCCGCGGCGTGATCCCAGCATCACGGGTCCCCTGAAAAGCGAAGGGCGGACACTTGGTCCGCCCCTGCCCGTCCTTGTTGTTACTGCGCCGGCTTGGGCGTCACGCGGAACATGCCGCCCGTGCTGCTGTCTTCCAGCAGCCAGATGGCGCCATCGGGCGCGACCGCCACGTCGCGGATTCGCTTGCCCATGTCGAAGCGTTCCGCAGCCTTGGCGCCGCCCTTGCCGTCAAAGGTGATGCGGGTCAGCGAACGGCTGACCATGCCGCTGACCAGCGCCGAACCATTCCATTGCGGGAACATGTTGCCCTTGTAGAAGGCGATGTTGCCCACCGCGATCACCGGATTCCAGTAGATCACCGGCTTGGTGATTCCGGCCGGATTGGTGTCGTGGCTGGGAATGGGCTTGCCGTTATAGTTGGTCGCATAAGCGACATTCGGCCAGCCGTAATTCTTGCCCGGCTCGATCAGGTTCAGTTCATCGCCGCCGCGCGGGCCATGCTCCACTTCCCACAAGCGGCCATCGGGACCGAACGCCATGGCGTAGGGCGTGCGGTGACCGCTGGTCCAGGTTTCCGACGGGGTGAAGTTCTGGCCGTTCGGGAAGTTATAGGTGTAGGCGATCGGCGCAGTCTTGGCCGCTTCGGTGTCGGCAGGCGGATTGATAATGCCGACGCTGGGCGCGCCCATCTTGCCGGCATTGGGATTGCCCGGCGCGGGCTTGCCGTCCAGCGTCAGGCGCAGAATCTTGCCCAGCGGCTGGTTGGGGTCCTGGGCGGGGGTGAAGCGCTGGCGCTCGCCCACCGACAGGAACAGGAACTTGTTGTCGGGCGAGAAGGCGACAGCGGCGCCGAACTGGCCGCCACGGCCACGGGCGCCGTCACGCCAGATGACCTGCAGGTTCTCCAGGCTGGCGACATCCTGATTGTTGGCGTTCTTGCTGAACGCCAGCTTGGCCTTGGCCAGCGCCAGGCTGGAGCCGGCGATGCCGCCCAGCGTGCCGGGTTCGGAATAGGTGAGATAGACGCTCTGGTCGGCGGCATAAGTGGGCGAGACATAGATGCCCAGCATGCCGTTCTGGTTGCTGTACTGGGCGGCCGGGACATTGAGCACCGCGGTCTTCATGCCCTTGTCGGTCACCAGCCAGATGGGGCCGACCTTTTCGGTCACCAGCATGCGGCCATCCGGCAGGAAGGCCATGCGCCACGGCAGGTTGAAGGTCGTGACCTGGTTCATGACGAAGGGCAGCGCGCTTTCAGGCTTCTGGTCGCCCATGTTGGGCTGCGCCGTTGCCGGGATTGCTGCCAAAGCCAGAACGAATGCCGATTTCACAAAGGTTTTCATGGGCCCCTTCCTCATATTTTCGATGATCCTATGCCATAGGCACGGGTTGGAGCCAGCCCTGCCCCGGCCCGCTTTTGGCGGCTTTCGGGACGCAGGAATCGCTCGGCCATGCCTGACTGGCCGTCATAATATCCTGTGAAAGCGGGCAAGAGAAAGGCCGACGGGCCTATTTCCGGCGCCGCTCATCCGTCCGGATCAGGCCAAATCAGGCTAGAACAGCGCATGTCGAATACCTTCATTCCCATCGGGGCGCCGGTTCACCGGCGCATTCTCAGCCGTCTTGAGACCGCCATGGTCGCCCGGCGCAATGTGCTGGAGATCATTCCTGCCCTGTCCTACCGCCAGCCCATTGTGTCGGGCGAGATGGTGATGCGCTGGCACATGCTGGCCGATCCGGCCGGCATGAAGCGGGTGATGCTGGACAACCTGCCCAACTATCCCAAATCCGAAATCATGAAGCGGATGCTGCGTCCCGCCGTCGGCGAAAGCCTGTTCAATGCCGATGGTCCGAACTGGAAGTGGCAACGTCAGGCGGTCGCGCCGGTTTTCACCCATCGCAACGTGCTGGCGCTGGCCCCGGCCATGACCGCGACGGCGCAGCGCACCTGTGCCCGGCTGGCGCGGGGCGGCCGGCAGGAACTTGTCGCCGAAATGCTGACCGCGACCTTCGACGTCATCTGCGACGTCGCCCTGTCGGGCCGCGAGCATTTCGACAGCGACACGTTTGGCGAGGCGATCACGGAGTATTTTCGTACAGCGGGCCGCGCCTCGCTGCTGGATTTCCTCGCTGTGCCAGAATGGTTTCCCCGGCCCGGACGGCTACTGGCATCGCGCTCCGTGCAGGTGATGCATTCCATGGTGGGCGCCGCCATCGAGGCCCGCCGCCGCGACGCCAATCCACCCGCCGACGACCTGCTGGCGCGGATGCTCGCCGCGCAGGACCCGGAAACCGGGCACCGCCTCAGCGCCGAAGACCTGATCTTCAACATGCAGTTCTTCATCGTGGCAGGGCACGAAACCACCGCCCTGGCGCTGGCCTGGGCGCTGTACCTGCTGGCCAATGTGCCGGAAGAACAGGAGCGCGCCCGTGCGCAGGCGCGGGACCGCCTCCAGGGCCGCGCCGCCACGCCAGAAGACCTGCCGCATTTGCCGCTGGCGCGGCAGATCCTGGAAGAGTCCATGCGGCTATATCCGCCGGTGGGTCTTCTCGCCCGTACCGTGCTGGAGAATGATGAGCTGTGTGGCCGCGAGATGCGCCCCAATGACATCGTGTTCCTGCCGATCTGGGCGCTGCATCGCCACGAGTTGTGGTGGGACCAGCCCGAGCATTTTCGTCCTAACCGCTTTGCCGCAGAAAGCAGCGCCAGGCTGAACAAGTATCAGTTTCTGCCCTTTGGCGTGGGGCCGCGTGTGTGCGTGGGCGCCGACTTCGCCATGATGCAGGCGCAGATTATCCTGGCGACGGTGCTGCAGAATTTTGAATTCACCCCGGCCACGCCCGCGCCCAAGCCCATCATGATGATGACGGTTCGGCCTGAACCAGGCGTGTTCCTGAATGTCCGGCGCTTAGGCTGACAGCGCGTAGTAGGCGGTCTCCGCGAACAGGAATTCCGACATGTTCAGCCTGTTATAGTCATAGTGCGTGACCACGCGGGTGACGGCGTCACGCGCCTGCGGATGCCCCGCCAGCGCAATAAGCGTCGCTCCGGCCAGCGGATTGCGCATGTAAACGCGTTCATACGCTTTGCGCTCGCCTGCCTTGGCCTTGTCCGCCATTTCCGACAGCTTGTGCGCATCGGCCTGGGTCTTTTGCGGGAACCAGGCTGCGCCGTACACCGCTCGCCAGTTGGCATGGCCGAACACCTTGGTGTCACTGTTGTCGAACTGCTTGTAGGCATCGATCGCGGCCAGTGCCCCGGCGGCATTCACGTCCAGGCCCTTGCGGTAGTAGGCGACGAGCTTGGGATCGGTTTCCATCACCGCCAGACAGGCGAGCGACGCCTGGCAGCCGATGTAAATCCACAACTGCGTGCTGTCGATATTGGCGATGGCGCTGCGGTCGAAGGGATAGCCTTCGGCGCACAGCTCCATGCGGGTCTTTTCGCTGTGTTCGGGTTTCTGCACCAACGCGGTGCGATAGCGGTCCAGCCAGATCGGATCGCCGGTGACCTGATGCATCACCCGCAGCATGTAGAGATGGCGCACCGCGTCGCGGAACAGATGGCCCTTGAAGTCGCCGCGGAATTCGCCCTTGAACTGGCCGGTGCAGGGCGGCCGCCATTCATAGCCCTGCAGTGCGTTGCCGACCTCGGTCATCTTGGCAACGATTTGTTTTTTTTCGGCAGCGTTGGGGATGCCGCTCTTCAGATAGGTGCTGAGGCCATAGAACCAGGGATGGGTCTGGTCGTCCGAGGTCAGCGGATAATGACACTGCCCATCCGTGCCCACGCCGCGCGCGATGAAGCCCGGCACGTCGGACACCGAAGCGCATTTCAGCAAACCCTGCGACAGGCGGCGGGCATTGGCGCGGTCCTCTTCGCGGCCCGTGCGGCGGGCGCGTTCACAGGCGGCGGGAAGATAGAGGCCGGTGAACATCGGGCCGTTTTCGATCGGACTCCACCAGCCGATGGCGTTGGGCCGTCCCAGCCGCGTGTCTTCGGGCGTTGGAAGTTCGCCGACATAATCCAGCATCACGCCATAGGGATCGATACGTTCGCGCCAGAGGCGAGCGTGTGCCTGTTCCACCGCGCCTTCAAGCGTAAGCGCGGGTTGGGCGATAGCAGCGGGCGCGGCCAAGATGGCGGCAGAGGTCAGCAGGAATCCCCGGCGGTTCATATCAGTGCGCCAGGCTGACAATGCCCTTGTCGCGGAGCAACTGGATGAAGAAGACGCGGATATTCTCTGCCCCGCCGCGGTTGAGATCGTCGCCCGGCGTTGACTTGCGCTCGTCCAGGGGATCGAGCTGCGCACCCTTGTCCGACAGGAATGTGATCACGGCTTCGGGCTCAGGCGCGGTGCGATTGGAAACCGCGACATGCATCACGCTGCGACCGCCGCGCGCCACGGCCTTGAGGTTGGGATCGAGCTCATAGGCATACTGCATGGCCGACAGCTTGCCGCTGCCAGCCGCCGCCATGGCCAATGTCAGGCCATCGGGTCCGACGTAATTCTTCCTGGCGCCGGCATCGACCAGCACCTTCATCGCTTCGGGCGAACCGGCGCGGGCCGCGAACTGCAGCGGCGATGTCGGCGCGGGGAACGGCTTGGGCCGGTCCGGGATCACCACCGGCGGCGGCGGCAGGGCGACGGCATTGGCATCGCCGCCCTTGGACAGGACCAGCTTGACGAAATCGGCGTCGCCGGACGCGGCGGCGATATGGATCACCTGCCGCCCTTGCACGTCGCGATGCTTGAGATCCGCGCCTTGCGAGACCGCCCGCATGGCGAAGGGAATGTTGCCCACGATCACAGCCGCCTCGACCACCGTCGCGCCGCCGGGAATCTGGGCGTTGACGTTGGCACCCGCTTCCAGCAGCCGCACCGGGGCCTGCGCATCCTTGCTGCGCAGCGCGAAGAACAGCGGCGTCCAGCCACCCTTCTCCACCACATTCACCTGCGCGCCGCGCTTGATGAGGTAGGAGATATTATCGGCCTTGCCGTACCGCGCCGCCCACATCAGCGGTGTCTGCCCGCGCGGATCGGCGCCGTTCACCGCCGCGCCCTTGGCGATCAGCGCTTCCAGAACTTCGGGGGTGGATGCGCCGGCGCAAAGCTGCAACGGCGTCACGCCTTCGGGACGGGCAAGCTTCACATCGGCCCCTGCCCCCACAAGGCTCGATACGATTCCCGGATGACCAAGCTCGCAGGCCAGCGCCAGCGGCGAGATACCGGCGGCTTCCAGCGTGTTGGGCTTTGCGCCCGCCGCCAGCAGCAGCTTCACCGCTTCGTCATTCTGACGGTCGACCGCCCAGTCCAGAATGGTAGACTGGTCGGCCATGCGCGCATTGGCATCGGCCCCGCTCGCCAGCAGGCTTTTGACGGTGGCGTTGTCGTTGCCGCGCACCGCCTGCGCCAGGCGGTCTTCCGTCTCGCCTGCAAAGCTGGCGGCCGTTCCGGCCGCCAGAAGCAGAACGCTGATACCAAACGCCGCCTTCATGCCATTGCTTTCGATAGAAGTGCCTTTAGATCAGCCCGCTGAGACGGCCGGTGCTGTCACCCAGCTTTTCGACCTTCACGTTCAGCTCGTCCATCATCGACAGCATCAGGTTGGTCATCGGCACATCCTTGGCGTTGAAGTGACGATTGCCCTTGATGCCGCCGCCGCCGACGATCAACGGCAGGTTGCGATGGTTGTGCTCATTGGGATCGGCAAGGCCCGCGCCCGCCAGGAAGATGGTGCTGTCCAGCAGGCTGCCTTCGCCTTCCTTGGTTTCGCTCATCCGCTTCAGGTAATAGGCCACCTGTTCCATGTGCAGCGTGTTGATCTTGGACAGCTTGGCCAGCTTTTCCGGATCGTTGCCATGGTGACTGATCGGATGGTGCGCGTCCGCCACGTTGATTTCCGGATAGCTGTTGTTGCTGCCTTCGCGGCCGATCATGAAGGTTCCGACGCGGGTCAGGTCCGCCTGCATCGCCAGGATCTGCAGGTCGATCATCATGCGGGCATATTCCTGGAAATTTTCCGGGATGCCGGCGGGACGGGCATAGGTTGGCATGGCGACCGCGCCGCGCTGCTCCAGCTTCTGGATGCCGCGTTCCAGGTCGCGGATCGACGTCATGTATTCGTCGACCTTCTTCTTGTCGTCGGAGCCCAGCGACACTGACAGGCGCTTGGCGTCCTGCGACACCAGGTCGAGAATGCTGGCCTGGCGCTTCAGTTCCATCAGGCGCGACTTGGCGTCGGCCATGTCGTTTTCGCCGAACAGGCGCTCGAACACTTCGCGCGGATTGGTGGTGACCGGCAGCGGCGAGGCCTCACCCGACCAGGAGATCGTGTTGGTGTAGGCGCAGGAATAGCCGCTGTCGCAGCTTCCCACCAGGCTGGGCGATTCCAGGCCCAGCTCCAGCGACGGGATCTGCGTGATCTCGGCGAACTGCTTGGCGACGATCTGGTCCATCGAAACGCCGTTGCTGATGCCGGCGCCGTCGGTCTTCTTGACATGAACGCCGGTCAGGAACGTGCCGCAGCAGCGGGCATGGTCGCCGGCGCCATCGCCCAATGCTTCGGCCTGGACATGATCGAGGCCGCTCACCACCGCGAAACGGTCGCGATACGCTTCCAGCGGCTTGAGGATGGGCGACATGGTGTAGCCCGCCCCGGTTTCCTTCGGTAAGAAGTCGTTCATCACCATGCCGTTGGGCGTGTAGATGACCTGCAGGCGCTTGCGCGACGCGGTGGCGGCTTCCACCGCGATGGCCGACGAGCCCATGGCTTCCAGCAGCGGCAGTGCGATGGTGGCACCTGCGCCGCGCAGGACAGTACGGCGATGCATGGCTTTGCGCGTGATCATCATTTTGCAGGTATCCTCTTCATGACGAATGGAACACTTTGGACAATTCCCATGACTATCGTGTTCATACGATAGTCGTCCTGACGGGCGCGGTCGCGAACCTCGCGAACGGCCGGCATGTCGTAATATTCAATGCCCCGGCCCAGGCCGTAGGTCATCAGGCGCTCGGTCAGCGCTTCGACGAACTGTTCCTTGCGCGCCATCAGGATGCTTTGCAGGCCGGCCGGCCCTTCGAACTTGGTGCCATCCGGCAGCACCGCCGAAGCGTCAATCGGCTTGCCGGCAAAGCTGGTGCGCCAGGCGCCAACCGCATCGTAATTCTCAAGGCTGAAGCCCAGCGGGTCCATCTTGTTGTGGCAGGACGCACAGACCGGATTGGCGCGGTGCATTTCCATCTGCTCGCGCACGCTGAGCAGCTTGCCGTTCTTGGCGTCGTTCAGGGCTGGAATGTCCGGGGGCGGTGGCGGCGGCGGGGCGGCGAGGATGTTTTCCAGAATCCACTTGCCGCGCATCACCACCGAGGTGCGATTGTTGTACGAGGTGACGGTGAGAACACTCGCCTGCCCCAACAATCCGCCACGGCGCTTCTTGGGATCGAGGGCCACCTTGCGGAAGGTCGTGCCGTAGATGCCGGGAATGCCGTAATGCTCGGCCAGGCGCTGGTTCAGAAAGGTGTAATCGGCGTCCAGGAAATCTAACGCGCTGCGATTTTCGCGGATGATGCTTTCGAAGAACATCTCCGTTTCGGTCAACATGGCGGTGCGCAGGCGCTGGTCGAAATCGGGATAGGCGACGCGGTCGGGCTTTTGCGCTTCCAGACGACGCAAATGCAGCCACTGGCCAGCAAAGTTTGCGGTCAGCGCCTTGGACTTGGGATCGGCCAGCATGCGGCTGACCTGACGCTGCAGAACCTCAGGCTTGCTGAGCTGACCCTTTTCAGCGGTCGCCAGCAATTCCTCATCCGGGATGCTGCTCCACAGGAACAACGACAGGCGCGATGCCAGTTCCAGATCCGTGATGCGGCGCACCGAACCGGGACGGCTGCGCGGCGGATCGGTTTCGCGCAGGAACAGGAAGTTGGGCGACGACAGCACCACTTCCAGACCGGCTTCGATGCCATGGTCGAAGGTCGCACCCTTGCGGCCCTCATGGTACATGGTCATCAACGGCGCAATGTCGGCGCTCGTCACCGGACGGCGATAAGCCTGACGCGCCAGTGTGCCGAAAATCTTGCGGGCGCAGGCGGTTTCGGAAATCCCCTCGCCCGGCCGGCACGTGAAAATCTTGCGGCGGCTGGGCGTGTCGCCCGCGCCCTTGATCTCATACGGCCCGGCAACCGAAATCGCCTGCACATCGCGCGCCGCGATCACATCGCCGTGCGGAATGCCGGCATCCTGAAAGCCCGTGGCATGGGCGGGTACCGAAACGGTCTTCACGCGCGCGCCATCGACCTGAATATCCAGCGTCAGCGGCGCCGGCGCTTTCGCGGGCTTGGGCATGCGCAGTTGCTGGATGGTCTTGGGCGCCAGCGTGGTTTCCAGCGTCATGTCCTTGCGGAAGGACGCGCCGATAACGTGCGAACCGGCCTTGAGCGCGACCTTGGTCTCGATCCGGTCGGCGGGATTCTTCTGGATGTCGGCGCCAAGCCCCGGATTGAGGTTCACGATCACCGTGTAATCGGCGTCATAGGGCGCGTAGAACTTGAACGCTCCGCCGCCGCGCGAGCCGAGCGGAAGATCGTCGCTGGCCCGTTCGTTGACATACGGATCCTTGGCCAGCTTGTACTCAGTCACCACGGGCGAACGTGACACCAGGCCGGTGGCGGTGCGGCTGACCCGTGCACCGACGCGGATATACTTGTCCATCAGCGTGCGCGAGACGGTCAGCACGTCAGCGATATTGTCGAAGCCATAGCCGGAATCGTCGAACGGCAGATCGGCGCTGACGTCGATCTGAAGATCGAGAAGGTCGCGCACGGCGTTGGCATATTCGGCGCGATTGAGCCGGCGCAGCGTGGCGCGGCCCGGATCGGGATTGGCGGCGCCCATCTTGTCGAGCGAGCCTTCCAGCCAGTTGGTAAAATCGGCGATCTCTTCCTTGGACGGGCGCTTCATGCCGCGCGGCGGCATCTCACCCAGGCTCACCCGGCGCAGGATCTTTTCCCAGGTGGCGGTGTGCGCCTCGATATTGTTGGCCTTGAGCGGGGCAACCGACATGCCGGCGGTCTTGGCCTTGTCATTGTGACAGCCGCCGCAGAACTGGGTGAGCATGCGCTGGCGATCAGCGGGCGTGGCCGATGACAGGGTCGCGGGCTTGTGGACCTGTGTCGCGGCGACCGGATCGGCGGTCGCCTGACCCAGCAGCGCCACGCCGGTGACAGCGGCAAGCGCAACAAGACTGACGGCAGCAACAAGCTTCCGAGCCAGGCCGGTGCGTGTGACGGTCGGCAACATCCTTACTCCAGGCTCCCTCCAGCCGGGTTTGCCCAGCTGTCGCGCACCGCTTTTGTGCGCAGTGTCATTATTTGCCGTGAGGGTATCAGGCTTTTTCAAAGAAAACAGAGGCCTGCGGGAATCACCGCACAGTCGCGCACGGCCATCGCCGCACGATCAGACGGCCTGGCCCGCACACCAGCCAGATGCCCAGGCCCATTGAAAATTATAGCCGCCTAGCCAGCCAGTCACATCAATAACCTCACCAATAAAATGAAGTCCGGGAACCGCCTTAGCTTGCAGGGTGCGGGAATCCAGGTCGCGTGTGTCGATACCACCCAACGTCACTTCGGCGGTGCGGTAGCCTTCGGTGCCCGCCGGGACGACCCGCCAGGCGTTCAGCTCGCCCGCCAGCGTGCGCAGCTTTTCATCCGAGAGGCCGCCCAGCGGTCCCTGCCAGCCGGGCTGGTCGGCGATGGCCTTGGCCAGCCGCTTGGGCAGCGGGCCGGACAAGACGGTGTGCGCGGCTTGCTTGCCATTCTCCTGCCGGGCGGCGCGCAGCAGCGCGGTCGCATCCGCGCCCGGCAGCAGGTCGATGGCGATCGCCTGCCCTTCGCGCCAATAGGACGAGATTTGCAGGATCGCCGGACCGCTGAGGCCTCTATGGGTAAACAGCAGCGCCTCGTCGAACGCGGTCTTGCCGCACGTCACCCGCGCCGGCAGCGCCACGCCCGCCAGCGCCGACAGCCGCGCCAGCATCTGGGGATCGAAGGTCAACGGCACCAGTCCAGGCCTGGTCTCTACGAGGCGCAGGCCAAACTGCGTGGCCAGGCGATAGCCAAAATCGGTGGCGCCCATCTTGGGAATGGATTTGCCGCCCGTGGCCACCACCAGCGAAGCGCACGTCACCTGTTCGCCGGACGACAGGCGCAGCGCAAAGCCATCCGCCGTCTTTTCCACCTGCGCCACGCTGACGCCCAGCCGCAGACCTGCGCCCGCGCGCGTCATCTCGGTGAGCAGCATGTCGATGATCTGAACCGCCGAGCCGTCGCAGAAAAGCTGGCCCAGAGTCTTTTCGTGCCATGCGATGCCGTACCGGTCCACAAGCGCAGTGAAATCCGCCGGCGTGAAACGGCTGAGCGCCGAAATGCAGAAGTGCGGATTGTCCGACAGGAACTGCGC
>SXGQ01074619.1_pt1 | contig 17482 bp, 16 predicted proteins | sample 3178371 | NCBI WGS metagenome assembly SXGQ01 (sample SAMN11356859, study PRJNA531348) | freshwater metagenome | isolation source: freshwater sample F1-20 | place: China: Fuxian Lake, Yuxi | collected 2017-12-25 | reverse complement strand
GGACCGGGTATCTCTGCCCGGAGGACCGGGTATCTCTGCCCGGAGGACCGGGTATCTCTGCCCGGAGGACCGGGTGTTTCTGCCCGGAGGACCGGGTATTTCTGCCCGGAGGACCGGGTATTTCTGCCCGGAGGACCGGGTGTTGCCGGAGAACCGTCAGTCGGGGACTGGGTCAGACCGGGGAGTGGTGGCCCGGATCGCTGCGGCCCGGGCGGCCTTCGCCCGTGGCCCATCCCCTGCCCGTTTCCAGGCTTCAGCCGCCAGGCCCCACGCTGCAGCCCGGTCGCGTGGTCTCTCCTCCGCTTCTGCTGACTCGGCGATCCGCTCGGCGGCCTCAGCCACCCCGATGGCCCGGTTGGGCTCGAGCGCCCGCAGGGGGATGTCGTCGAGTGCGTCGAGTTCAGTGCGCACTGCATCGATGCGGAAGTGTTCCGCCGCCAATTCGACTGCCGACTCGATCCGCTGCGGTTCACCGCTGGCGGAGCCGAGACGAATCGACTCCTCGAGCAACACCCATTTCAAGCACGGATCCTTCTCGGTGGCAGCCGCCTCCTCGAGGAGAGCCGCTGCCATCCGGGCACCTGAGCGCGTCCGCGACACCCTCAACAGGTCGCGGCACTGGGCGCGGAACGCCCGCCGCACAGCCTTGAGGTCGTCGTCCGGCGGCGGTCGGCGCGGACCGACGGGCGGGTCGAGGAGCAGCACCGAGGGGCGGGCCGGGCCGGTGGGCATCGGAGCCACCGCCACGGCGGGTTCGACGGCCCCGTTCGCGGCTTCGGTGTCCGCCGTGTTGGGGGTCACGACTCCCCGGTCATCATCGGCATCACCGCCGTGGGCCGGCACCCCGACCACAAGCACCCCGAGCAGCAGCACCAGGACGGACGATCCACCGTGTCGCAGGGCGGCAGCGAAAGCCGCCAACGCCACCCTGGGGCCTGGCCGCCACGAGCGGCGCACCGCGTTTTTTCCCGGTTCCGGCAGCGCAGCTGTCGCGGAGTCCCGGTCAGGTGTCTGACGGAGAAAGGCGGATCGCCGGGCGGGCCGGAGTCGGCATGTCCCGCTGCCGGCGCGAATCACTTCTTGGTCGGATAGTAGTGGGAGTAGTTCATGTAGGTGGCTGCCCTGCCCGTCGGCGAGATGAGCATCCCGGACGCCAGATCGGCGGCGCTCAACTTCGTCGAACGGAGCTGCGACTGCAACCTGCCCACCTGACCGCCCAGTCGAGACTGCTGGGCCTGCATCCGCTGCTGCTCGAGCCCTGGGCGGGTGATGTTGGCGTAGGCGTTGACCGTCGCCAGCGAACTGGCGATGCCACCGTTGATCACACCGTTGTTGCTGACGCCGACGTTCTGCGCGCTCGCCGCGGCGATCGCCACGTACGGGCTCACCGAGGGACGCCGCCCGGGCATCGTGGACCGCTGTCGGCCGCTGCCCACACCCTGGGCACTCGCCTCGGTGGGACACACTCCCCACGCCAGCAGCACGATTCCGAAGGCCAACACCCGGCTGGTCACGCTGCCCATGATCGCTGCTCCTCCGCGGACTCGTCCGCGACGTGTGGTGGACTGTTCGCCATCATACCGCCCATCGACGGGGCCGACCAACCTCCGTCATCAGAAGACTCCGAAGCCGAGCTGACCGAAGCGGGCGATCGACTGCACGGTCGAGGCACCGATGAGGGTGAAGCCGAAGATCCGCTCGAAGGGTGCCGTGATCTTGTCGACGATGCTGTTGAAGGCGAACCACGGGTCCTGGGCAATGAACACCCGGTCTCCGGGCAGGAGTTGGTAATTCGTCGCCGTCGAGCCCCCCTTCATGATCGCCTCGATGTCGACCGGCAGGATCTGGTCGCAGCCGATGCCCGACGGGGCAGGGCGGGCGATCCAGATCTCCTTGCTCGAAGCCTGCGACAGCCCGTTGGTGACGTCGGCGAGCGCGTCGAGGACCGTCTCATTGCCGGTGATCACCTGCTTGGCCACCTGATCCCCCAGGCCGCCCCCCTCGGTGATGACATAGAAGTACTTTGAGTTGTAGGCGAACACATCAACCGCCACGACCGGGGCGTCGAGGGAGTTCGACAGCTGCTTCTCGATGGCGACCTTCGCCTCCTGAAGGGTCATCCCGGTCACGTAGACCTGGCCATAGATCCCCAGGTTGACGGTCCCGTCGGGACCGACCGCGTGCTCCCCGGCCACCTGCTGCAGGCCGGCGGCCTGCGTCAGCGTGAGCGAAACCTGCGGCCCACGGAGCACCCGCGTGAGATGGCGGGTGACGGCATCCTGTGCCTCGTCGAGCGATTTGCCCTGCAGGTTCACCTTTCCGTAGGTGGGCCCGAGATCGACGTTGCCCCCCGGCTCGACGACGAAATCACCCGCGATCGGGTTGTCGAGCAGCGTGTTGGCGACGTCGATCCGCAGCGTGTCGAACGACTGGATCCGGAACGGTGGCTTGGGCACCACCCGGAGGGCCTCGATGAGGAGGATGTCCGGCGGCTCGATGACGTAGGGCGGGAGCGAGATTTTCGCCAGCTCCTTGGCGGGCATCGTGGCGGGATCGGTCTGGCAGGTGGAATCGAGCGTAGCCTGCAGCCCGCTTTGCCGCTGCGGACGACCATAGATGTTGCACCCGGTGAGGCACGAGCCCCCGACCGCCAGGGCGACCGCCCAGGCGATCCACGACCATGTGGTTGCCACCCCCTGGCGGCGACGGGAAGCGGTGATTCGGCCGGCAATTGCTGTGGGCATGGCACACTCCTCGCGACCGGTACGATCGCTCCGATCGGAATGATCGGCATGGGTGGCGGTAAACTTCGCCCTTTTTCACCGCTTCTCGCGGACCAGGGAATACATTGCAGCCCCGAATCGCTACTCTTTCCAAGATGCCCATCCTTCCAGCCCAGCGCGATCTTTATCCACCTGGGCTCCTGGAAGCCCTCGCGCAGGGGTCATCACCTGCCAGCGTCGGACTGTCTGACGATTCGAAATGGGTGGCGTTCTACACCCTCTCCCGGCGTGAGAAGGACCTCATGCGTCGGTTGGACACGGCGCGACTGCCGTTCTACGCGCCGTTGATCCGCCGCCGGATCCACTCGCCAGGGGGGAGGATACGGAGCTCCTTCGTGCCGCTCTTCCCGGGCTACGTGTTCGCCGCCGTGGATGAAGATCAGCGGCGGACGGCACTGGCCACCAATACAATCGCCCGGTGCATCGCCATCGCCGATCCGCTGGCGCTCGTCCATGACTTGTGGTCCGTTCAGCGGTTGATCGAGCACGCCGCCCCTCTGACACCCGAATCGATGATCGAGTCGGGGGACCGAGTCCGGGTGCGTTCCGGGCCCCTCAGGGGCCTCGAGGGGATGGTGATCAGGCGATCGAGCGGCGAGCGATTGCTCGTCGCGGTACGATTTCTCAACCAAGGCGCGTCGATCGAACTGGAGGATGTCGACGTCGAGCGGCTCTGACTGAATCCCGTTGCCGTGCCGCCTCGTCTACCGTGCCGCTGCATCCACTGGGTCCCGCGAACAGCCAGATGAGCAACCGTGATGCCACTTCAGCGTCCGCCGGCGCCTTGCCCGCTCACGCTGCGGATCAGCCCCCGGCGGGAGCTGATCAAGCGCTGGAGGGGATCGGCAACAGACCGCCCCGACCAACCACGCCCCGGTGGCTGCGCGACCTCGTCCCCACGAGGGAGGCGATCCTTGCGACGGCATTCGTCGCCGTGCTCTGCGAGGTGGCCTACCTGGCCGCCTTCGCCGTGCGTGGGGAATTGGAACTGAATCCCTCCGATGCCGGAACGATCAACCACACGATCGGCTGGGTCGTGGCGATCCAAACGCTGACGTTCTACGTGCGCGGCCTCTGCCACCGCCCCTGGCGGGCCGCGCGCTTCGAGGATCTCAACCGGCTCCTCCGCGCCGCCACCACCGCGCTGCTGATCCTCATCGCCTGGAACTACTTTCTCGGGCCGCGGTTGCTGGCGGTCCCACCGATCCCGCGCAAGGTGCTCGTCCTCGACTGGGTGTTCTCGATCATGGCCGTAGGCAGCATGCAGGCCATCGCCCGTAGTGTCTATGAGGAGGTCGCCCCCGCAACGACCCCCGGAAGCGAGTCGGGGGTGATCATCGCCTCGGCAGGCCCCGATGGGCAACGGTTGGCCAAGGAGATCGGCAGGCTGTCGGAGGGCCGTTTCTTCGTCTCCGGTCTGCTCGACGACGACCATGAGCTCTACGGCATCCGTGTCGGGCGGGCACGGGTGCTGGGCCCGCTCTCCGTCGCCGTCCCCTGTGCCGAACGACTCCGTGTCCGCGAGGTGCTGGTGCCCGAGGGCACGCTCCACGGCTTTCATCTCCGTCACCTATGCGAGAACTGCGATGCGGCCGGAATCAGGGTGCGGATCGCGACCGTGAGCCCTGCCGGCCCGCAACCGACCACCGGCCCGGATCAACGTGATGGCACCGGGGCGCCTGCGCAACCCAGCCACTTGCGCATCCGTCGCATCGAGCTGCCCGACCTCTTGTCACGTCCCGTCACGCAGTTCAGGGATCATGCCGATGTCGTCGGCCCGTTCCTCCGCGGTAAGCGGGTGCTCGTCACAGGCGCGGGGGGGTCGATCGGCAGCGAGATCTGCCGTCAACTCGTCCGCCACGGCCCCGGCACACTGATCCTCGTCGAACGCTCCGAAGCGGCCTTGTTCGAGATCCACCGCGAAGTCTTGCCGGCAGCCGCGGCCGACACGGTGGTCGTGCCGCTGCTGGTGGACATCGCGTCGGCGCCCCGGGTTGAGGCGGTGCTCCGCGAGCACCGCCCGGAGATCGTCGTCCATGCCGCCGCCTACAAACACCTGCCATTGATGGAGTCGCACCCCGTCGAGGCCATCGAAAACAACACGCTCGCCACCGCGATGCTCGCCGAGGCGTGCGTGGCGGCAGGTGTGGAGACGTTCGTCTCCCTGTCGACCGACAAGGCCGTCTATCCATCGAGCGTGATGGGGGCCTCGAAGCTGGTGGCCGAACGATTCCTCCAGGCGCTCGGCCCGGCCTCCGGGAAGCAGTTCGTGGTGGTGCGCTTCGGCAATGTGATTGGCTCCAGCGGGAGTGCGGTCCCGATCTTCAGCGATCGGCTCCGTCATGGGGAGGCGGTTACCGTCACCCACCCGGACGTCCGGCGCTACTTCATGACGATCGAGGAAGCCGCCCGTCTGGTGATCCTCGCCGCCGCCACCGGCGACTCCGGCGGCCTGTTCGTGCTCGACATGGGGGAGTCGGTGCGGATCGTCGAGTTGGTGCATGCGATCGCCTTCGTGATGGGATTTCCCCGCGACACGGTCCGGATCGAGTACAGCGGTCTGCGACCGGGAGAGAAACTCGACGAGGAACTGTTCTTCGCCGACGAAACCAGGGCGCCGACATCGGACGAGCGGGTGACCTGCGCGACGCGTCCGGAACGGTCGCTCGCCGAGGTGCGCCACTGGCTCGACGAACTGCGTGGTGCTGCTGCCCGCGGCCCCGACGCAGCCCGGGAGGCGCTGCTGCGGATCGTGGCCGACGATTGCGCCCGCGCCGGCGATGGGTTGGCTTCCGGCCACGTCGGGGCGGACGGGCCATCCACGCAGGGCGGCATCCCCGCGCCGACGGCCGGCAGCCGCGGGGGGATCGGCTCGATGGTCACGGTGGCGATCGCCCCGCACTCCACCGAACATCCGCGGGGCCGGTCATGACCACCCACCGAGGGGCACAGACGGCCTGGCGGGTGCCGTTCGTCCGGCCCGATCTTCCGGCCTACGACACCATCGAGCCGGTATTCCGCCAGATCCACGCCTCGGGCATCCTCACGAAAGGCGCCGAACTCTCGTCGCTCGAGACGGAAGCTGCTGGCCTTCTCGGCGTCGATCAGGTGGTCGCCGTATCGAGTTGCTCCGTCGGGCTCACGCTGGTGCTGCGTGCCCTGCGGGCCGAGCAGGCCGCCACGGCGGGTGCGCCGCGCACCGAAGTGATCGTGCCAAGCTTCATCTTTCTGGCGGCGCCCGCAGCGATCGAGTGGGCAGGGTTGACACCGGTGTTCGTCGATGTCGATCCCGCGAACTGGACCATCGACGTGGCCGCGGCGGTGGCCGCGATCGGCCCGCGAACCCTCGCCGTCCTCGGCTGCCACACGTTTGGCTGCCCGTGCGACACCGCCGCCCTCGAGGCGGCCTGCGACGCCGCCGGAGTGGCGTTCCTGGTCGATGCGGCCCACGGGCTCGGCTGCCTGCGACGGGGCCGGCAGGTCGGGTGCGAAGGGCTGGCACAGGTCTTCAGCCTGTCGCCGACGAAATTGGTCTGCGCCGGTGAGGGAGGGTTGGTGGCCACCGATTCGCGGCCGCTCGCCGACAGCCTGCGGAGCCTGCGCGAATACGGCAACGACGGGCACTACGACTGCATCGTGCCGGGACTCAATGGCCGCCTCGCCGAGTTGCCGGCCGCCCTGGGACGGGCCTCGCTCGTCCGTCTGCCCGAGGTGGCGGCACGGCGGGCGGCTGTCGCCGCCGCCTACACCCGTGGTCTGGCCGGCCTTCCCGGACTTTCCCTGCAGGCGATCGACGGCCGCGACACCAGCAGCTGGAAGGATTACTCGATCCTCATCGATTCCCACCGGTTCGGTGCCGACCGCGACGAGGTGCGGCTGGGGCTGGCGGCCGTCGGAGTGGATACGCGCACATACTACGATCCTCCGTGCCATGCGATGCCGGCTTTCAGTCGGCATCGGCCCGACTGGCCCCTGCCCGTCACCGCCCGACTCGCCGCGGGGAGCGTGTCGCTGCCCATGGGTGCGCATCTGAACGAGGATCTCGCCGCGGAGATCGCCGCCGTCATCGCCTCCACCTGCCGCGGTATGGACGGATCCCGCCATGCCGCCTCAGCCGTCAAGGGAGGCTGAGCGACATGCCCACCCCCGCCCAGCCGCTCGACCTCTTCCCTCCACTCCATGAATTGGAGCCGGTGATCTGGCCGGGGTTCGCGCTGCTCCTGTTCGTGGTCAGCGGTGTGGCCACCGACATCATCATCCTCCTCGCCACCAGGCTGCGTCTTGTCGATCTCCCCAACCGGCGCAGTGCCCACGCCCTGCCGACCGCCCGTGGCGGTGGACTGGCCATCACGCTCACCGCGACTGTGGCTGCAATCGCCGTGGCCTTGCGTTGGCCGGGCATGGCCAGCGCCGTCCTCGTCGGCACCCTGCTGCCCTGCCTGGCGATCGCCACCTGCGGCATGATCGACGACATCCGGCCCCTCAACGCCCTCCTCCGGCTCGGTCTCCAGGTGGGAGCCGCGCTCGCCATCACCACCATCCTCGGCCCCCTCGAGGAACTCGGGCTTCCCGGCCTCTTCACGCTGCCGCTGGGACCGCTCGCCTGGCCGTTGACTGTCGTGTGGATCGTGGGCCTCACCAACGCGTTCAATTTCATGGACGGCGTCGACGGCATGGCAGCGACTGGAGCGGTCGTCGGCGGCATGGCGGTGGGAGCCATCGGATTCTGGGTCTGGGCTCCCGTACCGATGATTTTCGGCGCCTGCGTCGCTGCCGCCGCCGGAGGCTTCCTCGTCTTCAACTGGCAGCCGGCCCGGATCTTCATGGGCGACGTCGGCAGCGGCTTCCTCGGCATCCTCTTCGCCGCCCTGCCGCTGCTGTTTCCCGAGCGGTTCCGCGCAATCGTCCTGCTGCCGGTGGCGATGGCCCTCTGGCCCTACATCTACGATCCGTTCATCTCCGTGCTCCGCCGGGTCGCCGGCGGACACAACCCACTCAAGCCCCACCGCGAGTTCCTCTTCCATCGCCTCGTGCGCAGCGGGTGGAGCCATGCCGCGACGACTCTGCTCTACGCGTTCTTGGCGGGCCTCGGTGGCTGCGCCGCGATTGCGTCGGTCGACGATCGGGTGCCGCAAGGGCTGCGGATCGTGCTGGCGGTAGCGCCTGCCGCGCTTGCCATCGGCCTCACCGCCGGGGTGGAATTGCACTGCACCCGCCGCGCACTGGCACCGGCGGGGGCGTCGTTGCACAATCCGAAAGACTGACACGGCCCGAAAGACTGACACGGCTGACGCCGGCCGAAAGACTGACACGGCTGACGCCGGCCGAAAGACTGACACGGCTGACGCCGGCCGAAAGACTGACACGGCTGACGCCGGCCGGTCGAGAGCAGAGCGGTGATTCTTGGCCACGGTTCCCGACGAACGGGGGTCTGCCCCAGTGACGATGGGCGTTTACGCCGGCCCTCCCAAACGTGGCCTCGATATCGTGCTCGCGGCGGTCCTGCTGGTGCTCCTGGTGCCGTGCATCGCTGCCGTGGCGCTGGCCGTGCGCCTGGCACTGGGACGCCCCGTCTGGTACCGGGAGCAGCGCGCCGGCCGCGGTGGGCAGCCGATCACGATCGTCAAGTTCCGCTCCATGACCAACGAGCGTGACCGCGCCGGCGAACACCTCCCCGACGACCGCCGCCTGGGGCCTTTCGGGCGGACCCTCCGCCGCACGAGCCTCGACGAACTACCGCAGCTGGTCAGCGTCCTGACCGGCGACATGAGCCTCGTCGGCCCCCGCCCCCTTCCGCTGCGCTACGTGTCGCGCTACAGCCCGCGTCAGGCGACCCGGCTTCTCGTTCGCCCCGGCCTGACCGGCTGGGCCCAGGTGCACGGCAGAAACGCCCTCGATTGGCCCGAGCGATTGGAACTCGACGCCCAATACGTGGAAATGATGTCGCGCTGGTACGCTCCATTGGTCGATGCCTGGATCATCCTCCTGACGATCGCCCAGGTGGTCTGGCAGGCGATCACCGGCCGCGGCATCGCCGCGACCGGCAAGGCGTCGATGCCGGAGTTCATGCCGTGAACAGCACCGTCACCGCCGCCGTCACCTCGGCGATCCGTGCCGTCCTCGCCGACACCGGCCGGACCGACCGGGAAATCACCGCGGACTCACTGCTCGGCACCGACCTGGGACTCGATTCGCTCGACGTCGCCCAGGCGGTCGTGCTCCTGGAGCGCTCGCTGGGCGTCGATCCCTTCCGCCGGTCGGCCGTGGTCGCCCCGCTGCGGACCGTGGCCGATCTCGTCGCCATCTACTCAACCGCACTTGAATCGTCCGCACCCCGTCCGGATTGAACACCCATGAATCAGGCCTCAACGGCGGCGCGATCGCTCGCCTCCCTCGCCGATGCGCCGGCGGCCGAGCGGCTCGCGGCGGCGATCGTCCTTTTTGGCGGCGAACAGCCGGAGCGCCGCGCGGTGGTCGCGGGGGCGGGGAGCGAGGAGCGTTCGGCTGCCGGGTACCACGCGCTCGCGACCCGGTTGGCGACCCTGGTGGCAATCCTCGAAGCTGCCCGACCGGTCGGGGTCATCGCCCGGGCGCGGCGGGTGGAGTCGCTGGTCGTGATTGCGGCTGCCTGTGGCCGCCTCCACGTGCCGCTGGCACTGCTCGGCGACGATGCCCGCGACTTGATGGGAACCCTCTCCGATTGGACGGTCATCGACGACAGCCTCACCGTGGACAGCGCCGGCGCGCGGGGGGAGTACCGCTCCGTGCCCGCCAACGTCGTCGTGGCGACCAGCGGCACGAGCGGTCCCCCGAAGCTCGTCGAGCACTCCTGGGAATCGCTGGTCGCAGCGGCCCGCCTCTCGGAGCAATGGCACGACCTGGCCTGGTTGCTCGTCTACGACGCCACGCGCTGGGCCGGCATCCAGGTGTGGATCCAGGCGATCCTCACCGGCGGTACCATCGTTGCCCCGGCATCGCGCGACCCCGACTGTGTGGCCCGTGCCATCGGTGCGGAGAACGTCGCAGTCCTGCCCGCCACGCCGACACTCCTCCGCCGCCTCGTGGCCTCCGCCGACCGGACCCTGCTCCGGGCGGCACGGCCGGAGCGGATCACGCTCGGCGGCGAGGCCGCGGATGCCGTCCTGCTGCAACAGCTCAACGCCTCGTTCCCAGCCGCGCGCGTCTCGCAGGTCTACGCCACCACCGAACTGGGCGAGGTGTTCCGCGTCAGCGACGGGCTCCCCGGGTTTCCGGCCGACTGGCTCGGCAAGACACTCCCCGGCGGCGGTCAGTTGACGGTGCGCCGCGACGGGGAACTGCTCGTCCAGCTCTCCCGCGACACCGCCCAGGTCGCCACGGGCGACGTGGTCGAGCGCCGTGGCCAGCGTTACGAGTTCACCGGACGACGCAGCGACGTGATCGTGGTCGGTGGTGCCAAGGTGCTGCCGCGGCGGATCGAGGACGTGCTGCGCGGAGTCCCCGGGGTGGCCGATGCACGTGTCTGGGGAATGCCCAGCGCCATCACCGGAGAGCTGGTGGCCGGCGAGATCGTGCTCACTGATCCCCTGCCGGTCGGGGCGACACCGGAGAGTGTGCGGGCGGCGGCCCTGGCGACCTGCCGCAGTTCGTGCGAGGCGGCGGCCGTGCCCCGGGTCCTCGACATCGTCCGTCGCATCGCCATCACGCCGGCTGGGAAGGTCCCGCGCCGACCAGTCGGGACGTTTTGAATTGCGGTTCGATCCCCGTGCCGCCCTTCCTTCCGCTCCGATGGGACTCCGCTCATGCCACCGACGGACGAGCGCTGATGATCGACCGCTGTCCGGTGTCGATCGTGTCGGGTGGCTCCCGCGGCCTGGGGCTGGCCGTGGTGGAGCGGTTGCTCGCCCGTGGCGACCGGGTCGCGACGTTCTCCCGGCAGGGTTCGGCCCGCCTCGACGACCTGCTGGCACACGCACCGGAGCACCTGTTCGCCACCCGGCTCGATGCGGCGGACCCGGTCGCCATCACCACGTTCGTGACGGCGACGGTGGCGCGTTTCGGCCGGATCGACCACTGCATCGCCAACGCCGCGATCGCCGCCGAGGGGGTGTTGGCGACAACAGCGGACGACACCATCGCCGACCTCCTCGCCGTGAATCTTCAGGGGGCGATCGTGCTGGTACGTGAGTGCGTCCGCCAGTGGCTCGTGCAACCACGACCCGCCACCCCCTCTGGGGCGGCATCCGTCGTGCTGGTGTCGAGCGTGGTCGCCGACCGCGGCAGTCCGGGCCTGACGGTCTACGCGGCAACCAAGGGGGGGCTGGAAGCCTTCGGCCGCTGCCTTGCCCGCGAAGTGGGCGGGCGGGGGATTCGCGTCAATTCCGTATCTCCGGGCTTCCTCGAAACCGATCTCTCGGCCAGCCTCTCGGCGGCGAATCGATCGCGGATCGTGCGGCGGACGCCACTGGGGCGCCTCGGAACCCCGGCCGATGTGGTGGGGGCGATCGAATTCCTCACCAGCGCCCGCGCGGCCTTCGTGACCGGACAAAACCTCACCGTCGATGGAGGCGGTTCAGGTTGACCACGGATCCCCCCCGTTTGCTGAAACGCGGGCGAAAGGCCCGATTTCGACCGCTATACTTGCCGAACCTGCAGGTCACGGTCCGGGGCTGACCGGCAGGACAGGCGCGTGGTTCCGCCCACACTCCGCCACCCAGGGGAACGGAGTGCGCGCTGGCCAAGCCACAGACCCAGTCGCACGTTCCCCCGGTCCCACCGACCCGATCGCCCCCGGTGGCGGCGCCAGTGGGACTGGCAGTCGTTCCGATGACCTGCACCTTGTTCAGCAGCATTGATTGCGGACGGATCCTCATCATCGGGGCCGGAGGCTTCGGGCGTGAACTATGGCGTTGGCTGCAGTCCGCCGGTGGATCCGTGCCGCAACGGGTCGCCGGCTTTCTTGACCGCGATCGAAACAGGCTGGACGGGCAGTCCATCGACCTCCCCATTCTCGGTGATCCGGCCACGTTCCGGCCCGATGACGCAGATGGCCTGCTGCTGGCGATCGGGATCTCGGGCGTCCGCCGCGCCGTCGCCACCGATCTCGTCTCCCGGGGCGGACGATGGCTGTCGTTCGTCCACCCGACCGCAATCGTCGCTCCCACCGCGCGGGTGGGGGAGGGCACGATCGTCTGCCCACTGGCAGTCGTCAGCGACTCGGTGTCGCTCGGTCGCTGCACCCTCGTGAATTACCACGCCTCACTCGGCCACGACGCGACCACGGGCGACTTCTGCGTGCTGTCGCCGAACGCCGCGCTCGGCGGCCACTCGCGCCTCGGCGACGATGTCTTCTTGGGCCTGTCCGCGTCCGTCGGCCCGGGCCGCAGCGTCGGCGCCCGCAGCAAGATCGCCGCCAATTCGACCGCCCTCACCGACGTCCCTCCCGACACCCTCGTGGTCGGCGTGCCCGGCAGGTTCTCCCCCCTTCTCGCCGGCGGTCCGCGCACCCAAACCGAGGGCCCGGCATGAAGGGCATCGCCGGGATGTGGGCCGTACTCGACCCAGGACAGCGACGGCGGGCGCTCGGGCTCGGCCTGTTGCTCTTGGGGGCGATGGCCCTGGAGATGGTCGGAGTCGGGATCATCGTGCCGGCGCTCGCGCTCCTGGCGGCGGACCTCGGACCCGACACCCCGCCATTCGTGGCTGGCTGGCTCGCCCGACTGGGGAACCCCTCCCGCGGCGCGCTGGTGGGTGGCGGCATCGCCATGATTCTCGGTCTCTACCTGCTCCGCACCGCCTACCTGCTCCTCGTGGCCCATGCCCAAACCGCCTTCGTCGCCGATCTCCAGGGGACCCTGTCGCGCCGCCTGTTCGCCACGCATCTGGCCCGCCCCTGGGCCCAGCACCTGGAGCGCAACTCCGCCGACCTGCTGCGCACGGTCGGTGAGATGGACAAACTCGCCCAGGCCTGCTCCTCGTTCCTGATGGCGGTGGCGGAGTTGCTCGTGCTCACCGGCGTGATCGGGCTGCTGGTGTGGTTCGAACCGGCCGGTGCCGCCGCGGTGGGTTCGCTGATGGCGTTTTCCACCTGGTTGCTGGTGCGGCTCACGCGTCACCGTCTGTTCGATGCCGGTCACCGCGCCCAGGCACACACCGCTGCCGGGATGCGCCAGCTGCAGCAGGCGAGCGCCGGGGTGAAGGACGTGCTCCTCCTCGGCTGTGCCCCCGCACTCGAGGAAGGCTATGCCGCGGAGGCCGCCGGTCTGTCCCACGCCCGTCGGCACCAGGGGTTCCTCGTGCAGGTGCCGCGGCTGTGGTTCGAACTCGCCGCCGTTGTCGCCCTCTGCCTGCTGACCGGCGTGATGGCCTGGCAGGGGAAGCCGACCCAGGTGATGCTCCCCACGCTCGGGCTGTTCGCCGTCGCCGCCTTCCGCATGCTGCCCAGCGTGAACCGGATCGCGATGGGCCTGCAGACGGTGATGTTCTTCACCCCGACGATCGACCTGGTCCGGCGTGAGTTGCAGGACGAACACCCCCGCCCGGACCGGGCCGCGGCGGCGCCGCTGACCTTCCGCGACGCGATCCGACTCGAGGGGGTCTCGTTCCGGTACGCCGGCGCGACGCGCCACGCACTCGACCACGTCGATCTCGTGATTCCGCACGGGGCCTCGATCGGCCTCGCCGGCGGCAGCGGGGCGGGCAAGAGCACGCTCGTCGATCTGCTCCTCGGCCTCCTCACCCCGACCGCGGGGCGAGTGACGGTGGATGGCGGCGACATCGGCGGCAATCTCCCCGCCTGGCATCGGTTGGTGGGCTACGTGCCGCAGGCGATCCATCTCACCGACGATTCCATCCGCCGCAACGTCGCCTTCGGCATCCCCGACCGGCTGATCGACGACGGAGCCGTGACGCGGGCCCTCAAGGCGGCCCGGCTCGACGACTTCGTCGCCGGCCTGCCGGCCGGCGTGGAGACCACGATCGGCGAGCGGGGGGTGCGGCTCTCGGGCGGCCAGCGGCAGCGGATCGGGATCGCCCGGGCACTCTACCGCGATCCCGAGGTCCTCGTCCTCGACGAAGCCACCAGCTCCCTCGACACCGCCACCGAGGCCGAGGTGATGGCCGCCGTCAACGCGCTCCACGGCACGAAGACGCTGATCATCGTCGCCCACCGCCTCTCGACCGTGGCGGAGTGCGACGTGGTGTGGCGCCTCGAAGCGGGCCGGCTCGCACCCGCCCCGCGACTGGCCGACGTGATCTGATGCCGAACACTGTCGACCACCGCCGCGATGCGGAATCCAACGCGTCGCCCCCCGAGCTGATCATCGAAGCGGGGCGCACCGAGGCCAACTACTGGCGCGACCTGTGGCGCTACCGAGACCTCTTCGCGTTCCTCGCCTGGCGCGACATCCTCGTCCGCTACAAGCAGACGGTGTTCGGCGTCCTCTGGGCGGTGCTCCGGCCGTTTCTGACGATGCTCATCTTCGTCGTCATCTTCAGCCGGGTCGCCGGGCTCCCCTCGGGAGGCGTGCCCTATCCGCTCCTCGTCCTCGGCGGCATGCTCCCCTGGCAGTTCTTCGCCTCGTCGCTGTCGGAGTCGAGCAACAGCCTCGTCGCCAACGCCAACTTGATCACGAAAATCTACTTCCCGCGGATCATCCTCCCCGCGAGCGCCGTCATCGTGGCGATGATCGACTTCGCGATCACGCTGGTGATGATGGCGGCGATGATGGTTTGGTATGCCTACGTGCCGCCGGCGCGGATCGTCTTCCTACCCCTGTTCATCATCCTCGCTCTCGTGGCGGCTCTCGGCCCCGGCCTCATCGCCACGGCGCTCAACGTCAAATACCGGGATTTCCGCTTCGTAATCCCGTTTCTTGTCCAGTTCGGGTTGTACGTTTCGCCGGTCGGTTTCCGCTCCGACGTGATCGAGTCCAAGCTTGGCTTGGTGCCACGATTGATCTACTCACTCAATCCGATGGTCGGCGTGATCGACGGATTCCGTTGGTGTATCGGCGTCGAACCCGATCTCCATCTGGCGTCGTTGGCAGTGTCGCTGGCGATGACGGTGCTCCTCTTGGGGGCCGGCATCTCTTTCTTCCGTCGGACCGAGAAGAGCTTCGCTGACGTCATCTGACGGCTCCGCATGACCTCTCCGATCATCCAGGTCGAGCACATCGGCAAGCGCTACCACCTCCGCCACGCGGTCCAGCCCCGCGGCTCACTGCGTGAGGCACTGGCTGACAAGGCGCGGTGGTTGTTCGGTGCAAGGACGGAACGCTCGGCTACCGAATCTGAAGTGGAGGACTTCTGGGCCCTCCGCGACGTCACATTCGATGTCCGGCCGGGAGAGGTCGTGGGGATCATCGGCCGCAACGGCGCAGGAAAGTCGACCCTCCTCAAGGTGCTCTCGCGGATCACGGAGCCGACTACGGGGCGGATCCGTCTCCGGGGTCGGATCGCCAGCCTGCTGGAGGTCGGTACGGGATTCCATCCGGAACTGACCGGGCGCGAGAACATCTTCCTCAACGGTGCCATCCTCGGGATGTCGAAGGGGGAGATCCGGACGAAATTCGACGAGAGCGTCGATTTCTCGGAGAGCGAGAAGTTCCTCGACACCCCGGTGAAACGATACAGTTCCGGCATGTACGTCCGGCTTGCCTTCGCGGTGGCGGCCCACCTCGAACCTGAGATCCTCGTCGTCGACGAAGTCTTGGCGGTCGGTGACGCCGACTTCCAGAAAAAGTGCTTCGGGAAGATGGAGTCGATGCACTCGGGTGGCCGGACCGTGCTCGTCGTCAGTCACCAGATGGGGATGATCACCTCACTGTGCACCCGCGGGCTGGTGATGCGATCGGGGTCGGTCGCCTACGACGGCGATGCCCGCGAGGCCGTCGCCTTCTACCAGACCGGCGACGGTCGCGATGGCGGTGCCGTATTCGACGCCGACGCTTCGGGTCGGATCGTGGGCAACCGCTACGCTCGGCTCCATCGGGCGTGGATCACCGACGTGAGCGGGGTGCCCCGGAACACCTTCGATCTATCCGAGGCGGTTCAGATCCATATCGAGTACACGATCCTCGAGCCGGGAGCCCGGTTGTCGTACCCGGGCTTCCATGCCTTCGACGAAATGGGAAACACGCTCTTCAACTGCTTCGGACTGACACATGTCGACCAAACCGAGATCAACCGGCGCGGTCGTTGGCACGCTACCTGCACGATTCCCGGTGGACTCCTCAACACCGGGTCCTTCACGGTCGGGGTGGCGGTGACATTGATGAATCCCGGCATGGACGTTGCCTTCTTCGAGCGTGGCGCATTGATGTTCCAGGTAACCGAGAACCTGGAAACGATGATCGACGGGCCACGGCTCGGGCACGCCGGTCCGATCCCCGGCGCGCTGCGCCCCACCTTCCCCTGGTCCATTCGGGAGATCCGTGCATCAGTGTGAGCACCTCCCGGGCGAGGAAGACACCGGTTCTGAATCCCGCCGGCACCATGGCGCCGCCGTTGCGTGCTTGAGGAAAGCGACCCCCGGTCGAGGCGATCGTCCAACCGGTGGTGGCCGTGAGTTGTTCGTGTCCGACCTGCACCGATCACCCTCGCTGACTGCGGGAACTCGCGACTGGTCGGACAACTCGGTCCTTGAGAACCGAAGCTGTCCGGAGCGGGGCCGCCGTGCCCGGTAGTACTATGGAGATGCCTCGATGCTTGGCGCACTGAAGCGGGTTTTCAGAACACTCCCACCGTTCCGAAGGATCCTTGCCGAACGCGACGCATACGCCCAAAAACTCGGCGCGATGGGCATCTATACCCACGCTTCATACATCGCCGATGGGATGTGCCTGCTTGGCAAGAGCCTGAATTGGGCGGAGGATCCTGCTTTTTCCCGAGCATACGCGGCCGGCTTGGCCACTGGACACCGGTTCGGACAGGACGTGCGTATCGACTGGCGCGTGCACGTGGCGTGCTGGGCTGCGGCGCACGCCAGGCACCTACCGGGCGATTTCGTGGAGTGTGGTGTCAACACCGGGATTCTGAGCGTCGCCATCTGTACCTATCTGGAATTCAACAGCATCGACAAGACGTTCTGGCTTTACGACACGTTCGAAGGCATCCCCAAAGAGCAAATGACACCGGGCGAACGTGGACCGAGGACAGCTGAAAACGACACCTGGTACTTTGATTGCTACTCCACTACGGCACGTAATTTCGCTCCCTGGCCACGGGCACGGCTCGTCAAGGGTCGCATTCCCGAAACGTTGGCTGTCGGACCGGACAAGGTGTCTTATTTGTCGATCGACATGAATATCGTCGAGCCGGAGATCGCGGCGATCGAGCATTTTTGGCCGTTGCTCTCGTCTGGTGCACCCGTCGTTCTGGATGACTACGGTTTCGAGCACCACGCTATCCAACGTGAAGGCATGGACCGCTTTGCGAAGGCACAAGGCGTGAAGATCCTGACGCTGCCCACCGGTCAAGGGCTCATTCTCAAGCCATGACAAGCCACCACCAACAATTGGCCATCGCGCTCCGTGGCCTCTGGGAGGTACGTGGGGCCGCGGGAGCCGCTGGCTGGCGCCCCTTCGCAGCCGCGGTGGCTTTCGGCGGGGTATTGTCGGTATGGGTGGGAAGCGGTGGACACCGCTTTCCACCGACGGTCACTTGGTGTTCCGGAACATCGGTCACACTTCCTCCCGAGATCGGCAGCCGATGAAGGCGGT
>SXGQ01154575.1_pt1 | contig 17490 bp, 15 predicted proteins | sample 3178371 | NCBI WGS metagenome assembly SXGQ01 (sample SAMN11356859, study PRJNA531348) | freshwater metagenome | isolation source: freshwater sample F1-20 | place: China: Fuxian Lake, Yuxi | collected 2017-12-25 | reverse complement strand
GTGCGCGGGCACGGGCCCCTCCACCTCCGAGACCCGCCGGCCAGCCGGCACGCCCCGCGTGGGGTCGTCCTGAGAAAACCGCCGGGATGTCGCAATCATACGCGCGTGCAGGAGTGTCCTGGACTGCGTGGCGGTGGGGCGGCAAGCGGTGCCCCGTTCGCCTCTCGAAGGCGCCTCCGGGGTCCGCTACAGTTCCTTTTGTGCCGCCGTGACAACAACCGGAAAAGGCACGTGGGGCGAGGATGCGGTCCGCCGCGTCCTCCGCCCCGACCCCGGACCCATACGTGGTCCGCACCTTTTGTACGTGGGCGAATCTAATGGGGTCGGAGCGCGAGGCATAGGGTCAGGTATCAGATCATTGAAATGCACACGATTTGAAACGGCTATACTAACCCTGATGAATGCTGGATTTTTGAGTCCGGAGCGCGCCTGGAAAAGAGACACTCGGGGAGATCGACACCACCGGTGGGTCACGGGCGGCGCGACGCGAATGCGCCGTCGTGCGGAGGAATCAGGCGTCGTGGGTGGGATTGGGAGCGCTGCAGAATTCATCCTGCCGACCTTCGTCTCCGGGGCGATGTCACGAGGATGGTGCAAACGCTTACCGACTTGTTTCACATCAACTGCCCCAATGATCTTTGTCGACACCCCGAACGTCGTAAAACACGCGCGACAACAGGATGCGGCTGCTCCGATTTTCGGAAACAGACGTCGCATCAGATCACCTGATCCGCACCTGCGCCGTCACGATCTTCGGGTACCGACCTGCGTGGACCGCGTGTGAAAAAGGCCGGCCCCCTGGGTGGGAGGCCGGCCCCGTTCATCCACCCTCGCCAGGGCGGATTCCTTCTGCATCGATGCGTCGAAGCCGGGCGGACGCCATCGCATCCGGCGCCGTGCACGGTCGGATCCCCGGCGCTTCACGCGAAGCAGGTCACTTCAGCCCGCCCAGCACGCCGTGCAGGTCCCCCGCGAGGGTGCGCAGGACGGCGGCACGGTCTTCCTGCAGGTAGAAGTGTCCGCCGGGAAACATGCGCCGCACGAACGGGCCGCCCGTGTGGCGCGCCCAGGCGTCCAGCTGCTCGCGGCTCACCTTGGGGTCCGCCACCCCGCCGTATCCCGTGATGGGGCACGCCAGCGGCGCCTGCTCGCGAAAGAGGTACGTTTCGTGGATGGCCACGTCGGCGCGCAGGGTGGGCACCAGCAGCGCCAGCAGCTCCCGGTGCTCCAGCAGCGCCTGCGGCAGCCCGCCCAGCGCGGCCAGGTCCGCCAGGAACTCGGGCTCGGGAAGCGCGTGGGTGGGCGGCCGCTCCAGCGACAGGTCCGGCGCGCGCCGCCCCGAGGCGAACAGGTGCACGGGGCCGGGCAGCCCCCGCGCCCGCAGCGCCCGCGCCAGCTCGAACCCCATGAGCGCCCCGTTGCTGTGCCCAAACACGGCGAACGGCCGGTCCAGCCAGGGCTGCACGGCGTCGGCCAGCGCCTGCACCAGGGGCTCCAGCCGGTCGAACGCCGGCTCGGCGATGCGGTTCTCGCGGCCGGGCAGCTGCACGGGGCACGTCTCCACCTCGGGCGGCAGCGCGTCGGCCCAGCCCCGAAAGGCGCTGGCGCCGCCTCCCGCGTGCGGCAGGCAGAACCACCGCAGCCGCGCCCGCGGCACGGGCCGCGGGCGCGTGATCCACCGGTCGGGAGTGGGGGTGCTCACGCGCGGTCCTCGCAGTTTTGGAGCGGAAACGATGGCCGGGGCAACCTATCCGCGCCCCCAAGGCGGGGGCAACCACGGGACCCATCTTCGCTCCGGCAGAGTGCTTGCAAAGGGTGACGGCGGCTCTTTTCGCGCGTCCGGGGGGTACGACGGCGCGAACCACTCAACCGGAGTGAACGTGATGAAGCTCGCACGCAGGACAGCGCTGCTGTCCATGATGGCCGTGGCCCTGTCCGGGTGCGCGGGAATGGGGTTGGAGAACGTGCTGCAGGCTCCCACCTTCCAGGTGGACCAGAGCCAGCAGGCGCACCTGCGGCTCCTGGGCCCCAGCGCGCAGAACCCCATCGGGGGCGCGGCCGTGCGCCTGTACGCGCGCGTGGGCAACCCCAACCCCGTCGGCCTGACGCTCACGCGCCTGGTGGGCCAGCTTCGCCTGCAGGGCACCAACGCGGCGCGCATCGACTTTCCCCTGGGCGTGCCGCTGCAGGCCAACGGCGAAACGGTGGTGCCCATCGACATCGCCATCGACTTCAACGACATCCCGGGGCTGGCCAACGTGGCCCGCAACGCGCTCACGGGGCAGCCCGTGGCCTACTCGCTCAACGGTACCGTGGGCGTGGACGCCGGTCTGCTGGGCCAGCCCACGTTCGGTCCGCTGGACCTGCTGGAAGGCAACCTGCGCGTCACGCGCTAGGGGCAACGGCAGGGAATAGGAATCGCCTGCAACGGCTTTGGGGCGGATGACGAGGACGGTCCATCTCCAGCGGGGGGATGGACCGTTCTCTGCATCCGCCACCGACGGGCATCGACAGACCCTGGACACTCGTAGGATGGACGACCGCGCTTCACCACCCATCCCGCTCGCGGACGCGCTGGGGCCCGCTCGCGACCGGGCTGCCGCGTTCCTGTGCGGGCTGGACCCGGCACGGCGCGTGGTCGTCTTTTGCCACTTCGACGCGGACGGGCTCGCGGCGGGCGCGCTCTTTGGACGGGGGCTGCGGCGGATGGGGTTCACGGACGTGCAGGTGGTGCCGTCTGGCAGGGGTGAGAACGCGTTCAGCGAGGTCGCGCGGCAGCGGCTGGCCGCGCTGCGCCCGGCCGCGCTCATCGTCACGGACCTGGGCGTGCAGGCCGCCGGCGTGCTGCCCGGCGTGCCCACGCTGTACGTGGACCACCACCGGCCCGAGGGCGAGCCGGCGGACGCGGCGGTGGTGCTGGGCTACGGCTGGGACCCCATCCCGGCCAGCGCGTGGCTGGCGTACGAGTTGCTCGCGCCGCTGGCGGACGTGGAGGACCTGGACTGGATCGCCGCCGTGGGCACCCTCAGCGACCTGGGCGACAGGGCGCCCTGGGACGCGCTGCCCGCCATCCGCAAGCGCTGGAGCGGCACGGCGCTGCGCGAGGCCGTCTCGCTGGTGAACGCCGCCCGCCGCGCCAGCGCGTTCGACGTCGCCACGCCCCTGGGCATGCTCCTGGAGGCCGACGGCCCCCGCGCCATCGCCCAGGACGATGCGCTGGGCGCCGGCCGCCTGCGCGCCTACCGCGCAGAGGTGCAGGCGGAGCTGGCCGTGGCCCGCAAGCAGGCGCCCCTCTTCTCCACGGACCAGCCGTGGGCGCTGGTGCCCCTGGACAGCGGATGCCAGGTGCACCCGCTCATCGCGCAGCAGTGGCGCACGCGGCTGCCCAGGTTCGCCGTCATGGCGGCCAACCGAGGCTACCTGCCGGGCATCGTGGCGTTCAGCGCCCGCACGCAGCGCACGGACCTCGTCCTCCCCGCCCTGCTGCGCGCCCCCGACATCGGCGCCGACGACGAGGCCAGCTTTGGCCGCGGCCACGACCAGGCCAGCGGCGGCCACCTGCCCGTCCCGCACTTCAACCGGTTGATGGACGCCCTGGGCTTCGACGCCCGCGCCCACGTGCCGGAATAACCGCCTTCGCACGACCCTGGCTTCGGGAAAGGGTGCTGCCAAACCGTCACGCGCGACGGTTTGTCATCCGGAGAGATCCTTCGGTCGCGCCCAGGCATCTGTGCGCGTCGAAAGTTACGTGAGGGTGCTCCCTCCGGATGACGAATCCACAGACGTCCGCGTGGGGAACGGAATCCACATCCAAAACGAGAAGCGGGACGCCGGTGGCGCCCCGCTTCTCGTACTTCCCCCCATCCCACCTTCCATGAATCTCCGGCGCCCCGTCCCCTCAAACGAGACCACCGGCCTTCTCCGGACCTGCGCCCCTCAACGCAGGCCGGACCTTCCCCCACCTTCTCCGGGACGTCCGCCCCCTCAAGCGGAGCGCCCCGGTCCTCACCCCATCCTTCCCCGGAGTTCCCGCCCCCTCAAGCGGTACGCTCCGGCCCCACCCCACCCAGGCTCCCGCCCCCATCGAGCGAGCAGCCGTCCTGCACCCCCCATCCCTCCCCCTCTCCCATCCCCGTGGCCTCCGCCCCCCAGCGGAAAGCCCGGTCCCACACCTCACCCGAAAAGCCCTGGCGTCAGGCTTCCTTGCCGGTCCCGGCCAGGATGCCCACGGCCCGGTAGCACTTGTGGCAGTACAGGGCCGCCGCATACTCGCCCTCGGGATGCGTCACCGACGCGAACCCGTTGGGGTCGATCTCCGGCTCGATGAACGCCAGGACTTCTACGGTGTCGGGGCCGCACAGCGGGCACGGCACGTTCGACGGGTCCTTGCGGTAGGCCATCAGCAGTTCCAGCGCCTCGGCATCCGTAAACGGGCCCTTGGGCTGTGGCAGGGCCTCGGCAAGTTCCTTGGCGATCCGGTTCATCTGGGCCTCCTCAGCGTTTATCTGCCAGTCGTCCGCCGAACCATTCGGTCTAGCTTTCTCTTGCCCGTTCCTAGAGCAACCCCCGTGCCACTTCGCCCGCGTGTAACTCCATCCCCACCAACGTCTTGCCCGAAATCGACAAAGCCCGGCGCAGTGCGCCGGGCTCCACGTTGCCCCGGCCGCCGCACACGCCTGTCCATCGTTTGGGCAGGGTGCTTAGCAAGGCACGGGCCATTCGGCGGCCCCGCCTCCAATTTCCGCGGCGTCCCGTGGAAGACGCCGCCGCGGGACGGGCAAAACGAACGGAGCCGCGGGAGAGAGGAATCTCCCCCGCGGCTCCGCGGTCCCGATTGGCCCGGCCGTCAGTTCCCGGCCGTAGCCGCCGGCATGGGGTTGGCCGGGGGCAGCGGCGGCGAGCCGGGCCGCAGCGTGCGCTCAAAGAGCTCGTAGATGCGGCGGTACTCGTCCGTCCAGCTGTCCGCCCGCACGAAGGCGTGGTCCTCTACGGGGTACACGGCCAGCTCCCAGTTGGTCTTGCCCAGCTCGATGAGCCGCTGCGACAGGCGCACGATGTCGCTGAAGTGCACGTTCACGTCCACCATGCCGTGCGCCATCAGCAGGTCGCCCCGCAGCCCCTCGGCAAAGAAGATGGGCGACGACCGGCGGTAGGCCAGCGTGTCGTCCTGCGGCAGGTTCAGGATGCGGCTGGTGTACCAGTGGTTGTAGTGCGACCAGTCCGTCACGGAGCGCAGGGCCGCGCCGGAGCGGAACACGTCCGGCTCCGTGAACAGGCCCATGAGGGTGATGAAGCCGCCGTACGAGCCGCCGTACAGGCCCACGCGCGCGGGGTCCACGCCCTCGTTGGCCACCATCCACCGCGCGGCGTCCACGTGGTCGCTCAGGTCCTTGCCCCCCATCCAGCGGTAGATGCCCGTGCGCACGGCCGCGCCGTACCCCGCGCTGCCGCGGTAGTCCACGTCCATCACCGTGTAGCCCCGCGAAGCCAGCAGGTGGTTGAACATGTACTCGCGAAAGTACGTGCTCCACCCGCGATGCGCGTTCTGCAGGTAGCCCGCCCCGTGCACAAAGATCACGGCGCCGCCGTGCGGCTGCGCGCCCAGGTCGCGGGGACGGTAGATGCGGGCGTACACCATCTGCCCGTCCTGCGCCGGGACCGACACCACCTCGGGTCGAATCCAGGGTCCCGCGCGGAACTCGGCCCGGCGCGACTCCGTCACCTGGCGGGGACGGGCGCCGGCCTCGTTGGGCATGAGGTACAGCTCCGGCGGCGTGTTGGACGTGGAGTGCAGCAGGGCCAGCCAGCGCCCGTCCGGCGACACCGTGGCGTCCGTCCACCCCTCCAGGCTCGTAATGCGCCGGCGGGCGCCGCCCGTGGCCGCCACGGCGTACAGCGACTGCTCGCCGGGGTGCGTCTCGCTGGTGGTGATCCAGAACGTGCGCCGGTCCGGCGACAGCGTCACGTCGCGCACCTCCCACGCGCCCTGCGTCACGGGCGTGGCCTGTCCGCCCAGGGCCGGCGCCGTGTACAGGTGCGCCCACCCCGTGCGCTCCGACATGAAGTACACGCGGTCGTTGGACAGCCATCCCGCCGTGTTCAGCCCCGGGCCGCCCACCCACGCCGAGTCGCGCAGGGCGTCCACCACCACCGGGCGGCCGTCCGTGCCCACCGAGTAGATCCAGCGGTCCTTGAAGTCGAAGGGGAGGCCCACCAGCAGCGCGCGGTCCTCCGAGGGCGCCCAGCCCACGCCCGTCATGCTCACCTTGCGGGCCGTGTGGGCGCTGTCGGGCTGCACCCAGGTGAGCCGCGACGTTTCCAGGTCCAGCACGGCCGCGCGGGTCACGCCCTCGGTGTCGCCCACCTTGGTGCGCGTGGGGCGCGTTTCCGTGTATCCGCTCTCCGTCACCCAGAAGGGCACCACGGCGTCCTGCGTGCCTTCTACCCGCTCCGACACCGTCAGCAGCAGGTAGCGGCCGCTGGGCGACACGTCGAAGAAGGAGACGTTCGTGTTGCGGCCCAGGTACACCGGGCGCACGGTGGCCCGCAGCGAGTCCACCAGCTCCCGGCGCTCGCGCTGCGCCTCGCGGTCGCGCACCACGCCGAACAGCTCCGTCTGCTGGCGGCGCAGGGCGCCGCGCTGGCCCTGCGGGTCCTGCGGGCGGGGCGCGTTCTCCAGGCGGATGTCCGTGAGCTGGCGCAGGGCCCCGCCGCCGTCAACGGACGCCGCGTACAGGTTGTTGTTGCTCATCCAGTACACGGTGCGGCCGTCCAGCGACAGCTCCGGCCTCGTCTCGCGCGCAGGCGTGTTCGTGATGCGGCGCTCGCGGCCGTCCGTGCCCACCACGTACACGTCGCCCATGCGCTCCACGGCCGCGTGCCTGCGGCTGGCGTCCCAGTCGCCCTCGCCGAACGACGGCGCCACGCGGTCCGCCTCGGCGTCGGACAGGCGCTCCGGGGCGCCGCCACGCACGGCGACGCGGTACACGCTCGTGGCCGTGTCGGCGGCCTCGGGGCTGCGCCAGCGAAAGTACACCCAGCGCCCGTCGGGGCTAAAGCGCACCTGGTCCGGCGACCGGCCCACCAGGTCGGGGCCGCGCATGATGTTGCGGACGGAAAGGTCGTAGCCGGAGGCGGGCGCCTGCTGCGCGAACGCCGGCGCGCACACGGCCACGCCCGACAGCACGGCCGCCCCGCGCACGAGGGAACGGATCATCGCGATTGGGAGATTGCGGGTGGGGAGAGGTGTGTTGGACTGCTAACAGCTTAGCACAGCAGGGGTTGCCACCGCAATACGGGACGGCGGCCCTTCAGCCGGCCGTCCCCCCGGACAAGGTCATCCTGAGAAAGCGCCCACCTGGAACTCGTTCGCGCACCGTGGGTTGGCGCGACCGCAGGATCTCCTCCGCAGGCCCAGGGGCCGGCCTCCGTCGTTCGGAATCCGTCCCGTCCGACACCGCGGGAACGGCGGTGGAGGACGACGAGGCGGGCGGATGATGGGCCCGTACGGACGGAATCAGGCCGGCAGCTCGATCTCCGGCTTGTCCGGGTGCGGGCGGTACAGCACGCCCACGCGGCCGATGGACTGCACGGCCACGGCTCCTTCGATGCGCGCGGCGAGCGCCTCGGCGCCTTCGCGGGTGCCCAGGGGCGCGGCTTCCAGGATCTTTACCTTGAGCAGTTCGCGCGTGTTGAACGCCTCTTCCAGCGACCGCACGGTCTGGTCGGTGATGCCCTCCTTGCCCACGAACAGCACAGGCTTGAGGTGGTGCGCCAGGGACTTGAGGTGCGCGCGCTGCCTGGGGGTGATCTCCACGGTCCGTATCCGTCTTTGCCGGGTGGGCCTGCCTGGGTGCCGATGCCGCAAGATAGCGATCCCCGTGCCGGTGCGCATGCATCCCACCCCATCCGGGGAATGCAAGGTCGCCAGAGGAGTTGCATTTAGGGACACTTCGTTTACATTCGTGCGTCCACCATGTACAACATTTCCCGGAGGCCGGGCCGTGACCGCGTTTGAACTGTCGTCGCTCGTGCAGGACCTGGCCAGGCTGCCGGGCGAAACGGAGTGGGTGGAGTTCAAGGAGAACCGGGCGGAGCCAGACGAGATCGGCGAATACATCTCCGCGCTCTCCAACGCGGCCGCCCTGCACGGCCGCAGCCGCGCGTACGTGGTGTGGGGCGTGCGCGACGGCTCGCAGGTGGTCGTGGGCACCACCTTTCGCGTCGCGGAATCCCGGGTGGGCAATGAGGACCTGGAGCCGTGGCTCTCCCGGCTGCTCACCCCGCGCATCGACTTTCGTTTTCACGAAGGCGAGGTGGGCGGCCGGCGCGTGATCGTGCTGGAGATCCCCGCCGCCAACCACACGCCCGTGCGCTTCAAGAACGACGAGTTCATCCGCGTGGCCAGCTACAAGAAAAAGCTGCGAGACCACCCGGAGAAGGAACGGGTGCTGTGGCAGGCCTTCTCGCAGACGCCCTTCGAACAGGGAATTGCCGCGGCCGCCGTGGGAGTGCGGGATGTCCTGGAGCTCATCGACTTCGCCGCGTACTTCGGGATGATGGGCGTTCCCGTCCCCGTAGAACGGGACACCATCGTGGGGCGGCTGCAGGCGGAGTGGTTCGTCCGGCGCACCGACAGCGGGCGGTACGACATCACCAACCTGGGCGCGATCGCGTTCGGCCGGCAGCTCCGTGACCTGGGCCTGGGCCGCAAAGCCGTGCGCGTGATCGTCTACCGCGGCAGCAACCGGGTGGAGACGCAGCGCGAGCGGATCGAGGAATCCGGCTACGGCGTGGGCTTCGAGCGGCTGATCGAGTACGTCACGTCCCAGCTTCCCACCAACGAGCACATCGGCCGGGCGTTGCGGCGCGTGGAGCCCATGTACCCCGCGGTCGCCGTCCGTGAACTGGTGGCCAACGCGCTGATCCACCAGGACCTGTACCTCACGGGCACGGGCCCGATGATCGAGATCTTCGACGACCGGGTAGAGATCACGGACCCCGGCGTTCCGCTCATCGAGCCCGCCCGCTTCATCGACCAGCCACCCCGGTCGCGCAACGAAGGTCTGGCCGCCCTCATGCGGCGCCTGAACGTGTGCGAGGAGCGCGGCACGGGGATCGACAAGGTGATCTCGGCGGTCGAGATGTTCCAGCTCCCCGCACCGGACTTCCAGGCCAGCGAGTCGCACACGCGGGCCGTGCTGTTCGCGCCGCGTACCCTCGGTGAGATGAGCCGGCAGGACCGGACCCGCGCCTGCTACCAGCACGCCGCGCTGCTGCACGTCTCCAACCGGCAGATGACCAACACCACCCTGCGCGAGCGCTTTGACATCGCGGAAAAGAACTACGCGATGGCCTCGCGCATCATTGCCGATACTCTCGAGGCCGGGCTCGTCAAGCCGTTCGACCCCGAGAACCGGTCCCGGAAGCACGCCCGGTACATCCCGTACTGGGCATGACCGTGCGTTTTTATGTGATGGTCATGTGACTGGGGGCCTCGCCCACCTCCGCCGGCGGCGAAAAAAACGCGCGCTTGCTGGGGATTTCGAGGACGGCGCACGGCGGTCTTATATGATCGCCATGTGATCGGGGAAGGAGCAGGCGGTTTTCCGGCCGCCGCCTACCGCTCGCTACGCCGTCTCGCAGCGGTTGCGGCCGTTGGTCTTGGCCTGGTACAGCGCGCGGTCGGCGGCGCGGACAAGGTCGGGGATGCTTTCCGCGTCGTCGGGAAAGCAGGCGACGCCAAAGCTGGCCGTGAGGGCGCGCGGCACCTCGGCGTTGGGGGGCAGGCTTTCCACCAGCATGCGCAGCCGCTCGGCCAGCTTGGCCCCCTCGTCCTTGGGCGTTTCGGGAAAGATGAGCGCGAACTCCTCTCCGCCGTAGCGGCACGCGCTGTCGGTGTTGCGAAAGGTGTGGCGTACGGCCCGGCCAATGCGCTTCAGGGCGTTGTCGCCCACCTCGTGGCCAAAGTCGTCGTTGATGCGCTGGAAGTGGTCGATGTCCAGCAGCACCAGCGACAGGGGGCGGCTGTAGCGCTTGGCCCGCGCCACCTCCATCTGCAGGATCTCGTCGAACCCGCGGCGGTTGTGGCACCCCGTCAGGGGGTCGATGGTGGCCTGCGCCCGCAGCCGGTCCAGCAGCTCGGCGTTGCGCAGCGCGATGGCCGACGAATCCGCCAGGGCGCGCAGCAGGGCCAGGTCGTGGGTCTCGTACGGGGCGTCGGTCATCCGCCGGCCCAGGATGAGCAGCCCCGCGTCGCCCTCGCCAAAGTCCAGGGGCGCCACCACGGCCACCTCCGCCGGCACGTGGTCGCGGATCTCCGCGTCCTCGGGCGGGATCACGGGTGGCTGCCCCGGCGCCGCGATGGCCCGCACCACCCGCGACGGGATGGCGTAGGCCACGGACTCGCCCCGCAGCGAGCGCACGGCGCGGCAGGTGTACTGCTCGCCGTCGGTGTGGTACAGGGCCGCCCACCAGGCAAAGAACACCTCGCCCACGGAGTCCAGCACCAGCCGCTCCGTTTCTTCCGCACCGCGCACCACGGCCAGGGTGCGGGCCACCTGCTGCAGGGCCGTGAGGTGAAAGCGCAGCTGGTCCAGCTCCGCCGTCTGCGCGGCGCGCTGCTCCTGCAGGCTCCACACGCGCGTCACCTGCGCCACCAGCGCGTCCACGCTGGCCCGCGGCCATGCGCGCACATGCTCGCCGCCGTGCAGCGTGCCCTCGCCGCCCGGCGCGGCAACGCCGGCCAGGGGCACCCGGCCGCCGGGGGAGTCGCCCACGGCCAGGGGCACGGGGCGGGTGGGCACCTCCAGGCGCGCCGGTCCACCCGTGAGCGCCCGCACGGCCTCCACGCACCCCTGCGCGCACTGCGCCGCCGTGCCCGCCAGGGGCACGTGGGCGAACGCCAGCGCAACCTCCGCGGGATCGGGCACGTGGCCCTCCCGCGGGTGCCTGGGCCGCGCCGGCGCTTCCATGGGTGCGTGCATCGGGGGGTGGATGGGTCCTTCGGCGCGCCGCCCCGGGAGGGCACGGCGCTGATACCAGCTGCTACCGACCGGCGGTCAATATAGCATCAACCGTTCCGCTACGGACAAGCCTCGGGAGCGAAATCAAGGCCACCTCGTGACAAAGCGGCCACTTTGGCGCCCGCACGCCTGTTTGCAAGGCCGCGCCTGGCATCCGCCACGCTCATTCGCCCCATGCGAGCGTTCCCCGCCGTCCGGCGTGGACGGCGGGGAACGCACGGACTCTCGCAGATTGCGGCGGGCTCAGTCGCCAAAGCTCACGCCCAGCTGCCGGGCGCACGTCACCAGCTCCGAGTCCGGCGGCACCCGCTTCAGGTCGTGCACGGCGTCGCCCAGGGGCACGGCGCGGATGTGGCTGCCCTGCAGGGCCACCATGGTGCCCAGGCTCCCCTCGCGGATGCAGCGCACGGCCGCGGCGCCAAACCGCAGCGCCAGGCTGCGGTCGTAGGCGATGGGCTCGCCGCCGCGCTGGATGTGGCCCAGCACCAGCGACCGGGTTTCCTTGCCCGTGGCCGCGGCGATCTCCTCGGCCAGCCGGTCGGCGATGCCGCCGTAGCGGCCCGTGGCGTCGGCGTAGCTGGCCTCGCCGTCCGCCGACCGGGCGCCCTCGGCCACCACCACGATGCTGAAGCGGCGCCGGTGCAGGTCGCGCTCACGGACCTTTTCCGCGATGCGGTCCAGGTGGTAGGGGATCTCGGGGATGAGGATGACGTCGGCCCCGCCCGCCAGGCCGCTTTCCAGGGCGATCCACCCCGTGTGCCTCCCCATCAGCTGCACCACCATCACCCGCTGGTGCGCCTCGGCCGTGCTGTGCAGCCGGCCGATGGCGTCCGTGGCCACCTCCACGGCCGTCTGAAAGCCGAAGGTGACGTCCGTGGCGCTCAGGTCGTTGTCGATGGTCTTGGGGACGCCGATGACGGGCAGCCCCTTCTGGTGCAGGGCGTGGGCGATGTTCAGCGAGCCGTCGCCGCCGATGGCGATGAGCGCGTCGATCTGCAGCTCGCGAAAGCGCTGCACGATCTCGTCGCTGCGGTCCACCGTGCCCCAGGTACCGTCGGGCTTGCGCACCTCCAGGCCGAACGGGTTGCCCCGCGTGGTCGTCCCCAGGATGGTGCCGCCCAGGTGCGTGATGCCCCGCACGGCGTTGGCCGTGAGGGGAAACACGCCGGCCTCGCCGTCCACGTCGCCCTCCAGCAGGCCCATGTAGCCGCGGCGGATGCCCAGCACCTCCCACCCCTCGTTCAGGGCGGACAGGGTGGCGGCGCGGATCACGGCGTTCAGCCCCGGCGCGTCGCCGCCGCCGGTGTTGATGGCGATGCGGCGGACGGCGGGCAGGCTGCTGGCGGTCATCGTCCTCGTGGCTGGGGGGATGGCATGGGCACCGGCGGGCCCGGGACAACATAAGGCGGCGGGGGGCGGCGGCAAGCGAGCCGGCACGCGCCCGGGTTGACGCGGCGGGCCCGCGCGGGTATGGTCCGGCAGCCGCGGCGGACCCCGCGCCGCACCCGATCTTACTGAAGGAGCACGCACATGGTGGCCGAAGCCGACGTCAAGAAGGCCCTGCGCAAGGTCAAGGATCCCGAGCTGAACCTGGACCTGGTGGTGCTGGGGCTCATCTACGACATCCGCATCGACGGCGGGAACGTGGAGGTGACCATGTCGCTCACCTCGCCCATGTGCCCCGTGGCCGGCGAGCTGTTGAACCAGGCGCGCGAGGCGGTGGAGACCGTGCCGGGGGTGGAAAAGGCCGAGGTGGAGCTCACCTTTTCCCCGCCCTGGACGGCCGAGCGCATCCCGCCCACCATCCGGGCCGCGTTGGGATTGTAGAAGAAGGACCAAGTGCCAAGTCCGAGACTCGGCACTTGGCACTAAGAGAAAGGGAGCCGCCCCGCGGGGGACGGCTCCCTTTCTCGTCACCGGCAAAAGGCGCTCAGCTGACGGTGAGGCTGCCCACCATGCCCATCATCTCGTGCGGCACGCACACGTAGTTGTAGGTGCCGGGGGCAAAGTCGATCTTGAGCTCGAACGTCTGGCCGGCCTGGGTCAGGAACGGGCTGTCGGCCGGGGCCGTGAAGCCCGCCGGGTTGCTGTCGGCCTGCGTGAACGAGACGTTGTGCATGACCGTGCCGTCGGCCATGATCCAGCGCACCACGTCACCCTTCTTGACGGTGAGCGTCTTGGGCTGGAACTCGCCCGAGGCGCCGCCCTGCGTGCTCACCATGCGCACCTCGTGCACCTGGCCGCCCGCGTCGGGGGTCACGGAGCCGGCCTGCGCGGCGGGCGCCGCGGCGGCGGGGCTGTCCATCTGCACGGTCGGGGTGCCGGAGGCGGCCGGCGCGTTCTCGGTGGTCGCCGGGGCCTGCTCCTCGCCGCCGCCGCACGCCGCCGCAAGGGCCAGAAGCGCCACCAGGGGCAGCTTGTTCAGGTCGCGAATGGACATCGTCAGATTCAGTCGTTACGGGTTGCGATTGCCTGCGCCCGGAGCCGTCTCCTGGGCACGCGGGAATCTACCCGCCGGGCTATCTCCGTACAATACCGGCGTTTCGCCTGTGGACGTCGGAGATCTCCCGGATCGTTCGTACGTCGCGCGTAGGGAAATCTCCCACAGCTGCGCCGCGCGTCACTCCCGCCCCGCGTCCGTCGTCCCCCCGCGCATGCGGCCCACGTACTTTACCACCTCGATGGCCATGGCGCGCAGGAAGCCGGCCTCGCGCGCGTCGGGGTCCGCGCGGCGGATGAGCTCGCGCAGGGTGCGCATGACCGACTCCGTCTGCCGGCTCTTGAAGAAGTCCACCGTCCACAGGGCCTGCTCGGCGTCCGTGAACAGGCGCTCCAGCAGGGCCACGGGCGCCGGCTCCACGTCGCGGCGCGGGGGGCGAAAGGCCTGCTCGCGGCCCTGGGCCACCATCCACAGCTCGTACGCCATCACCAGCACCGCCTGCGCCAGGTTGAGCGACGAGTGCTCGCTGGTGGGGATGATGCAGGTGCGGTGGCACAGGTCCAGGGCCTCGTTGTTCAGGCCGTGGTCCTCTCGGCCAAAGAGCAGGGCCACGGGCCCCGCCTGGCCGTCCACGGACAAGGCGGCCCGCTCCAGCAGCTCCGGCGCCAGGGCGCGCGGCCGGGCCACGGCGCGCTTGGCGCGGCGGGCGCGGGCCGTCATCCCCACCACGTAGCTGCAGTCGCCCAGGGCGGACAGCAGCGAATCGTGGATCTCGGTGCGCGCCACGACGTCTTCCGTGCCGTGGGCGATGCCCTCCACGCGCCACGGGTCCCACAGCTCGGGCTGGATGAGCCGCAGCCGCGTGAGGCCAAAGTTCTTCATCGCGCGGATGGTGCCGGCGATGTTCACGTAGTCCTGCGTTTGCCACAGGACCACCACCACGCCGTCCAGCGCCGCGCGCCCCGCGCCGCCGTCCGCCGCCTCGTCCCCGCTCTCCGCCCGCTCGGCCTCGTCCGTCATCGTCCACTGGATCTCGTTGGTCATCCCGCGGCACGGCGCCGCAGTCCCCTCCGCATGCCAACCGGCGGACCCGCGGCCCTGCCCGTCCGCCGCCCGGGCCCGTCCGCCCGCAAGCGAAGAAAGCACCCACTCCGCGCGGGAGTGGATGCTTTCCGTGTGCCGCCGCCGCGGTTACGGCGCGGGCGGCAGGTCGCCGTCGCGTCCTTCGCGGCCCTCGCGGCGGCGCGTGGCTCCGCCCGCCGCGTCGGCGTTCATGCGGGCGGACATGCGGCCCAGCAGCACCCGCGCGGCGCGCACGTCGTGGCCCACGTCGATGAACAGCAGGGTCAGGTCGCCGGCGCCCCACAGCATGGCCGCCAGCACGCCGCCCTGGATGACCTCGGCGAAGAGGTTGAAGCCGGCGGCCAGCCCCTCGTACAGCAGCCCCGCCACCACCTCGGCGAGGATGGCCACGACGACGATGAGGGCCCCGATCTTGAACAGCCGGGCCACGTACTGCAGCCCGAGGTACGGCTCGGTGTCTTCGGCGCGGATGGAGCCCGGGTCCCGACGCAGCTTCTCGGGATCGGTCTCGCCGCCCGCGGGCTCGCTCACCGCGCGCGGCCGCACGGCCTGCGTGCTCGGCCGCACGTCCTCCAGGGGCCGCTCCCACTCGTCCCGCGGCCTGGGCTCTCCCGCCTCGTCGTCGCGTCCCATCACGTCCCTCTCCCGTTGTCCCCGGTTGTTCCCGTCCGACGCCATTGAAATCCGTCAGCCCCGCCGCCGCTCCGGCACGAACAGGTGGGCGTCCGTCACCCCCACGCGCCGTGCCGTCTCCGCGGCCCACTCCAGCCGCGCCACCTGCTCCAGCCCGTGCCCGTCGCTTCCCAGCGAGAACCGGACCCCGGCGTCCAGCGCGCGCCGCAGCAGCCGGTCGTGGGGAAGACGGTAGCGATTGCTGATCTCCAGCGCCACCCCGCTCTGCGCCAGGGCGGCCACCCAGCGCGCCTCGCGGGGCTCCGTCCACCAGGCGTCCACGTCGTCCTCCAGCGCGTACAGGGCCGGGGGCGTGAGCGTGGAGTGCGCGGCGATGTGGATGGGCATGGCTTGCACCATCCGGCACAGCTCGTCCACCATCACGTCCATCAGGGCCTGCGGCCGGCTCACCCACTCCGGGGGCAGCTCCCGCCACCAGGGCGAGGCCATCCCCCCGCCGGGGAGGTTGAAGCCGTGGTTGGATCCCACCCGGTAGTCGAAGCGGCCCATCACCTCGGCCGGCAGCGTGCGCCACAGGTAGTCGCACCAGCAGAACTCGCCGGAGCGAAAAACGGGAGCGTCCTCCAGCGCGTCCAGGTACGCGTCCAGTTTTACGCGCGTGGAGACGAACCGCTCCCGGTTGCGGGTGGACACGTGGTCCGCCACCCCCACCTGCACGCCCCGCTCCCGCGCGATCGCCACCAGCTGGTCCAGCGGCACGTACCCGTCGGACATGGTGGTGTGGCAGTGCAGGTCCTGCGTCCCCAGCAGCACGTCCGTCGCGGGCATCAGCGCGCCCGGGCCGCCGTCGGGGGGCGCCCGCCGTACCGCTCGCGGTAGGCCGCCTCTGCCGCCGCGATGGCCTCCCACCCCGCCTGCCCTTCGGGCCCCAGGCGGCTGCGGGGCAGGCGGCGGGTGGGCCAGGGGGTCGTGGGCTCGTCCAGCCCACCGTGCCACATCCCCATGGTGGCTCCCACGATGGCCGCGGCGGCGCGGTCGCGGGCATCGGCGGGAATGCGGTTCAGCGAAACGACCACCCGCAGCGACCCGCGCGAGAACGCGTCGGCCACGAAGGTGGCGTACTCCTCGCGGCGCGCGCCGGCCCGCCCCTGCCCCGCCCGCTGCAGCAGCCCCCGCAGGGCCGGTGCGTCGTCGCCCAGGCCGCGCTCCATGAGCGTGTGCGCCGTGTTGACCCACGCGTGCGACGTGTCGGCCGCGTTCAACTCGCGGTCCAGCCGCGTGAGCAGGGCCGGCGTGCCCACCCGCGCCAGCGGGTTGGGCGGCATGGGCACCCGCCGCGCCTGCCGGGTGAAGGCCGCCACGCTGTCGGGCTGCTCGCCCAGGACGGGCGCGTTGCCCACGATGACCACCGGCGTGCCGATCTGCACGTTGTGGAACAGGCGCAGGGCGTTCTCGTTGCTCAGGCGAATGCAGCCGTGCGACACGCGGCGGCCCAGCAGCTCCGGCTTGTCGGTGCCGTGGATGGCCAGTTCGTTGCCCAGGTACACCGCCGCGGCGCCCAGCCCGCCCTCCTGCTTGCGCTCCGGCGAGCCCTGCGGCGGGATGGGACGCCGGTTTTCCACGAACCACCAGTCGGGGATGAACCAGGTGGGGTTCTGCTCCTTGTACTGCACGTACATGGTGCCGCTGGGCGTGTCGAACTGCCAGTCGCGCCCGCCGTCGTGGTGCGTCAGGCGAAAGCCCGTGCCCGTGCCCACGGGGGCGCGCCAGAGCACCTGCTCGCCGTCCATGAAGCGCAGCTCGTTGGCGTCCACGTCCACCACGACGTACTTGAGGTCGCGCCGCACGGGCGGCCCGTCGGCCGGCGGCGCCGCGATGCGCGGGTCCTCTTCCGGCGAGGGGCCGCCGGGGCCGCCTACGGCGCCGCAGGCGGCCAGCAGCAGGGCCGCCGCCGCGGGGAGCAGGCGCGCAAAACGAAGGAAAGGCATGTCTCGGCAGATGGGCTTCGGATCCGTCGGGCGGCGCGGGCCGCCCCGGCGTCCATGGTTTGCAACCCCTGCGCCACGCGCGCGGAGGTGCGCTTTGCCCAACAGGATAGCGTTTCCGAGCACCCAGTGGTAGGTGCCACCGTGGCAGAGGCCGCCCCCACAGAAACCCTGATCTGCATTGTCACGCAGAGTTGATATGAGAAGGCCGCCCTCCGGCCGGTCCGCGGCGTAACGTAGATTCCGTTCGCCAGGAAGGTGACCGTTTACGGGCATGCAGCCCCGAAACCGGAGGACGGCCATGACGAGCCAGCAGACGATCCCG
>SXGQ01176480.1_pt1 | contig 17495 bp, 19 predicted proteins | sample 3178371 | NCBI WGS metagenome assembly SXGQ01 (sample SAMN11356859, study PRJNA531348) | freshwater metagenome | isolation source: freshwater sample F1-20 | place: China: Fuxian Lake, Yuxi | collected 2017-12-25 | reverse complement strand
CCCTTGGATAGCTCAGTCTCAGCCGCCAACTGGGCCAAGGCACCCGACTGCTGCAATTCCATCAGCTTCAACTTGGCCGCGTCCCGCTGTGACGGGTCAGGCCACAGGCGGTCAATCAGTTTGCCACCAACGTCAAATGCCGCCGAAACAGGGTCAAAAGCCATGGATCACCTACTTCAGATTGACCAACTTGTAATGGGTCGATGAATACGTCTGCATCAGGTCGTCGATCAGGTTTTCGATCATCGTGTTTTTCTTGGCAATCTTGTCGCGGTTCTGCTGAATCCAGCCAAGTTCCGTGCGAACCAGGTCCGCCATGCGGTCCTTGGGCATCATCATAATGCGTACTTCGCCAATCAGGCCGTAATAGCCCTGATACGCTTCTACGATGGTGTCGATTTTACCGATCAGGTCGTCGTAGAACTTACCCAGCGCCTTATGCTCCGCGTAGGATTTGGTCGAAAAGTGCGCCAAATGGGCCGCGTTCCGCATGGCGAAAACATGGCTAACGAGTTCTTCAATCATTGTTTTGTTATCCCATTTCCGGCCAGCAGCATCATCATGCCAACTACAGCCACACCAATAAACCAATAAATCTTCTGAGCGACAGACTTGCCGATCTGCTCATAAACCTTTTTCAAGGCCCGATCAGCCGCTCGTTCCGCGATGGCATCCATTTCTGCTTCGGTCAAAGGTTCGCTCATTATCTGGCCCGCCGCGCGGTTATACGGCCATAGCCTACGCAAGTGCCGGTAAAAGCGACGCGCCCAACCAAATAAATTGTAGTTGTAGAAGCAATGCTGACGCGCACCGTTGGTATTGCGCTCTGTAATGTTTGGTTGCCAGAAATGGGCGCAGCGTACACTGTTGAATCTTCCGCGCCAGTCGTGTTTGTTGTAAGAGATGAGCCAGCAATCAAGCTTGTAATTGCGGTATCTGTAAACGCGCCGAACATACCATAAACATCCCAATCGCCAGCCGTAAGCGATATGCTGGTTACGGTCTTAGCCGTGCCGGTGACAAGCGACACGCCAGCCCCGCTCGCAACCGTCGATGTCACGACTTCGCCAATGTAGCCAGTCGCCGCGTTGTCATTGGTCGTCGTGCCAATCACCGACGCGCTGGGAGCCGGATAAGCAACCGCTTGGCCCGCAGTCGTACCCTGCCCAAGCCCGGTAATCTTGTAATTGCCCATCGGGATATTGGCTGTGGGCGTTGACTGGCCGTCCTTGGTAATGCAATTCGTCAGGCCAGACGCCAGGTCTGCCGTCAGGGCGTTAAACGCCGTGCTGGTGATGGTCGTGCCGGTGACGACGGGCTGCCCTGCCGTGTTGATCTGAAAGACGCCGCTGCCGTTGTAGCTCATTTAGTGAAATCCTCGTAATTGGGGCGCGGTTCTTCTTGCGCTCGATTTAAAGAAAGCGCGGCTGTTAAAGCAACTTGACGAGCTGTAGGTTTTAGAGATGTCTTTACAGCGGGGCTACCGCGCCTGACTAGCTCATCAAGCAATTTAACATTTTTTTGCCCTACAGAAGCAGACACACGTTTAGCAGTAGAACCTAAAATTGGTACTACGCTACCTGATACGCCAATTATGGGAAATGGCTTTGACAGTTGACGCATGGCCTCTTGCACGGGGCCGCCTTGCACAACTTTTTGTATCGCCGCGCGTTCCTCTGCGGTCCATGATTTTGCAAGAGACGGATGCTTTATAAAATCTTGTTCTAATTTTACAAATTGATCTCTTAATTTGTTTTCAACTAAAACAGGATTATATTTTGCGCCTTTTTGAGCTTCGGCAAGTTCTTTAAACTTGCGAATTGTATCTGCTTTAAATCCTTTTTGAGCAGACGCCCTTGCCTCCTTTAAAATAGGGATAGCCTTTGAAGCGTTCCCGGTATAACTTCCGGGGTTATTTTCAAGATTATTTAGAAAATCATCTAGCTTATTCTTCATAACAATAGCCAAACGAGCTTCGTTGTCGTTGCCGGATTTTAGGGCTTCTTTTACATAACCATTTACTGACTCACGAATTTTATCCGCCTTTTCCAACGTAATAGGTGCGTTGGTAGCCGTTTCCGCTTGAATTGTGTCCAACGCCTTTATGGCCGGACTAGTGCCGGTGGTCAGCATTGCTTCTTGAGAAGTCATATCGCGGCCCAAGTTTTTAGAAAACTCGTTCCAAGCTTCTGGCTTTATTGCAACGCCTTCATTTTTGGCCGCAGTATAAAGAGCCGTTGTAGCGTCATTAATTTTTTCAACAGACGGTATGGCCGCGCGGGCTTGTTTGGCATTTTTCAATGCGCTGACCAAGGATTGCGTAGCACTAACACCAGCCTTAATTGCTGGGATAAATTCTCCTACTGTTTCCGCTGAAGTATTGGCAGGTACGGGTATGCCTATTGACGTAGCGCCGCTTTTTACCTGTTCCATGGTCGGGAAAAAAGTCTCAGACTTATCCCCCATTACATTTCCGGCATTATAAAGCGGGTTTGCGCCAAAGTATTCCGGCACAGTTTTCCTTGCAAAGTTTTCTACTTCGCCAGCGCCGCCAAGAACTGACTTTGCTGCGCCATACGCCAAACCATAAAGCTGCCCTGGGAGAGCGGCTCTATTTTTAGCCCTAGCTTCTTCCAATAGCTTTTCATTGCCGGGGGCAAAAACGTCAGCCCCTGTTGCGTCTGGGGCCTCAGACCCCTTTGCTTCTTTATAGGCGTTTGCCACAGTATTAAATTCTGGCGTACCCTTTTTATCTGAGTTTGCCACAATCCATTTTGCATAATCATCAGCAGACGCCATTTTAATCTCCTGCCAAAATTGCGTCAGCCGCCGACCTTACGGACGAAGGCTTTCCGCTTGCGGCGTTAGACGGCTTAGCTTTTGGGGCATTTTCTTCTGCATACGTTGTGTATTTAGGCGGCGTAAAATCTATTTTGCCGCCATAGACAGTTTTATACGTCCCACGAAGTTTCTGTTCAATTTGATTTAAAGTATTTTCGTAATTTTTAAGATTTCTCTTAAAATCTTCTGGGCTTTGCTTAGCACTCATTGCCAATGCAGCATTAGACAGCTTATCCCACTCGCCTTCTGTCACCTGACCTACGGCACCGCCAGTTTTGGACGAGTCGCGCATAGCTTGTAGTTGAGATATGGCCGTTTGAGAAAAAAGCTGATTGTACAAACCCCGTGCATTTATGGTGCCTGGTTTAGTGTCCCCTATTTCAAACTGGTCGTAAATTCCTAAAATGTTACCAAGAGACGGATGTGTAGAAAGGTCACGAACCGTATTTTTCAGATTGTACAAAGTAGCAAGCTGACTATTTACTTGCGGCATTGCAGTAGCGCGTTCCAAATTCAATTTAGTAATGTTTTCCTGAACATTTTTAGGAGCCATGCCTCTGTAAACAGGATTTCGCGGGTCCGTCAAAGGAACTTCAGCCGACGCAGCGTTAGGCTTTGCGGGGGTGGGGGCAACCTGGCTTGGCGCGGCAGTGCGCGGCATGGCACCGGGCAAATTACCACTGCGCTGCGCTTGAGGCGCGGGCTGCGCGGCTGTCGCAGTAGTCGGCGCAACAGAAGGAACGCCGGGGGCGCGTAGAGCTGATGGGGGAGTGACTCCTCCCAATCCAGAAGTTCCGACACCTTCAAAAGCCGCCCTGCCCTGTGATAATTGTGCGTCGGCATATTGAATGCCGTATCTTGCAACATCAAGATCGTATTGCGCTTTTTGGTTAGGCGTCATGCCCATAGTCCATTGATCGCGAGCTTGTATATTTGGGATTAACCTGGGCGGCCCGCCTGTTTTGCTTATTTGATAAGCATTGCCGTTTTGGTCATAAACAGGAGTGGTGCTATATTCCTCTCCTCTATTTTTTGACTCAATTTCTGATTTCAATAGTGCTTGGCCGATGCTGGCGGCGTTAGGGTGGCCAAGAGCCATAATGGCAGCAGCTTGGCTAATCTTGTCCGGTTCTTCTAATTTGTACTGGGTAAGAGGCTCGCCGCCTGGCTCCATAACAGCCTGGGTTTCAACAGGCTTACCAAACTGAGAAATAGCCTTCGCCAATTCCTCACTGCCCGCCTTCTTCACCGCCGCCTCATCAGCCGCCGCCCTGCCCGACAGGTACGAACCGCCAAAGCTAGTCAGCCCGCGAGCCAGCGCCCCCATAGGGGACACGGGCGCAATAATGCCACCAGCCGTTGACACGGCCTGTTCCTGTGCGCCCATCTGCGAAAGCATATCGGCTAGCTTCTGCTGACGGGCCAAGGAAGCCTTGCGCGAGGAATAGTCGCCGGGGGCATCGTCGGACTTGAACAGGCTTACGGCAGCATTTTTAACGCCAGTCGCTGCCGGAAGTATGTAATTGCCGTAAATGTCAATGCCTTTTGCCATTACAATGCTCCAATTATTTAAGCCCTGTTAAGAAATCCGCCAGCGCCTAATCCGCCGCTGAGAACGCCACCAGCAAGGCTACCAATCCCGCTATAAAGCCCGCCCAACGCTTGCATCTGAGCATTATACGCCGCCGTATTGTAATTGCCCTGGTTGGTCGCCGCTTGGGCCAGCGGGGCCGCACCGATCTGCCCGCCGCCCGTGTACGTCTGGAACTGCGGAGCCTGAATCTGCGAGCCTGACATAAGGGCGGTGATCTGGTTCAGCGGGACGTTGTACAGGCCAAGTTGCTGCTGCAACGCCTGCGCCGCAGCCTGGTTGCCAAACTGCGCCGCCGCAAGCCGCTGGTTCATGTCCTGCGCCGCAGCCTGATTGTACAAGCCCGCGCTCTGCGTTCCCTGCCCGTAATTCTGGGCAATGGCTTGGTTTGCAAGCTGCTGTGCGCCAATACCCTGCCCATAGCCCTGGCCCATAGCCTGATTGTACAGCCCAGCCCGCCCAAGAGCTTGGCCGTAGCCCTGCTGGTTGGCGCTCATGTCAAGGCCAATGCCCTGCAAGGCAGCCTGACTAAGCAGGTCATTCTGGGCCTGAGATTCATCTCGCATAGCGGCATTATAAGCCTCGGAACCAAGCGTAAGGCCCTGATTGGCAAGGTTTTGCCGCAGCGCGTTAGACCGCTGTTCAAGCTGCGGCTGAAGGCGATTCATAATGGCTTGCTGACCCGTCATGCCAGCATTGACTGGCATTTTGGCGACGCCAGACAAATCAACGTCTGTTTTAAGATTGCCAAACCTGTCTGCATTAAAGCCGCCAGCCAAGCCGTATTCCCCGGCGGCAGGGCCGTAATTAGGGGCAACCTGCGGGCCAACAGAAGTCTGAATATCCGGCCCGGTATACTGGAAAGGCGTACCCATGATCCGCTGGGCGGTTCCAGTAGCCTGTTCGCCAAGACCCGCCAAAGACCGCTGGACGCGCTGCTGGGCCTCAAGCGTAGCCTGGGCCTCCGGCGTCAGGGTCTGGGTAATTGTTGGCTGCGGTGTGCCATCAAAACCGCTAGCCATGTCGTAGCTAACCGTCTGATTGCCATACGGGCTGATGATGTTGGGGTTGCTCAGAACAGCCGTCTGGCGGGCAGCCGCCTGGTTGGCTACGCCCTGCTCACGCGCTGCGCCCGCATAATCGGGCGGCGGCGGGGGACTTGGTTTACCCATGTTTTGCTCCTAGAAATCTGCAATCGTCTTTTTTAAGCGTGTAAAGGATAACATCCCCATCCGGGGCGGCATCGCAAAGCCTAGCTTCCTCGGTAAAGCCCAGCTTTTGAGCGAATTTGTTGCTTTTGGCGTTGTCGCTGCTGATAGGCAAAATGACCTTATGGACGCCGCATTTCTCAAAGGCGTACCGGAATATAGCGCCAAGAAATGACCGCGTAAGCCGCCCTGTGACAGCCATATGGGCGGTAATGGACTGCTTGTTCCAGTTCTCATACATCACGCCAGCAACAAGGCTTCCGTCTTTTTCAAGACCGATAGCCGTTCCCGTCGCGCTGCTAAACGAACCGTTCATTTTACTCGCCGTCCAATGGCCCACTTCAGGGCCGCTAACTATACGCCAGCCCATCCGGTCTGATACACCACATCTGTCGAAGCCCATTGAATTTCTAAGCCGCTGCTGGCCGTTTTCATCTGCAACCCGCCGCAATAGCCAATGCCTGTAATGCCAAGCCATGTGTTTTGAATTGTCAGGCTTGCGCCCCACAGGCCAGTACCCCACACGGACGTATCCCACACAGCCGCGCTGGTAGGCGAGAACGTGACTGACGCGGTTGTGTCGGACGTATCAAAGTCAATGTTCATGCCGACACTGATGGCAGGAGCGCCATTGCTGAATATGCTAGGCCGGGCGCGGGTAAAGTATTTCTTGACGCCGCGAGCGCCCATGTAATTGAACGCCTGGAGCGTTGTGGTCACGATGTTGCTGGTATCGTCAATGTACCCATCGTCCCAAGCCTTGCCGACATAGCCAGTGCCGCCAAAATAGGGGTCGTCTTCATAGATTTCCCAGCAATAAGCTGACCAGCCAGTAAACTGCGCCCAAGACTTCGTGATGGTATTCATCACATATTGCTCTTGCTGGCCGTCAGCGACGGGTATGTTTATCCAGACCGCGTTGTTCTTGGCTGTATAAACAACTTGCCAACCGACTGAGGCATGATTGCCGCCATAAGCCGCCGTAGCCGCCGTAATCGCGCCCTGAATCTTGTCGGACAGGGCCACACGGGGGTCCAAGCGGCTGGATTGCAGGGACGCGGCCATGGGCATCAGGCCGTCATAGGTCAGGATCAGCAAGTCGCCGCCCCACTTGAGCATGGCCCGCGTTCCAACCGGCGAACCCAGCTTCCAGACGCCGATCAAAGCCCAAGTGGCGGCGCTTGCCGGGTCTGTGCCGCGATAAACTACGACTTCGCCCGTGCTGGTTATAAACGCCAAATTGTCGTCAACACCGTAACCGGCATCAAGCGTCCAAGTGTCCAGATCGACCAAATGACCGCCGAATTTGCAGATCGAACTTAGGTCAAGATACTGCGCCGCGCCGCCAACAGAACTGGTCGGCAAATACCACGCTTTCAGGGTGTTTTTTTCAATAAACCAAAGGCGGTTTTTGAAAAGCGTGATGTTGACTAGGGTGGTGGTCGTCACGCCGGTAATCGCCGGGGTGGAGGCTCCGTCAATCGGCGTCCAAGTGGTGCCATTGTACAGCAAGGGCTTGTCCACGCCGTTGACCGCGTACAGATAACTGCCACCAGAAGTTGTGATATTCGTGTATTCCCAAATGCCGTTTGTCAGACCTGTGACAACCGCAGCCCCAACAGCGCCTGATGCCGTTGTGTCATAGATTTTGCCGGTGCTGGTAGCGGCGAACATCTTGGAATTGTTGCCGTAATTATAAACCATGATGGTCTGTGCATTCCCATCAAGGCCGGTGGCGTGTTTGATGTACCCGCCGCGCATGGTCAGGTTGCTGACAGTCGGGAACATATTGATTAGCGTTACCGCGTCCGTAGGCTCCATATTTGCCAAGCTGTCACGCGCGTTCCAGCCGCCCAAAGGGGCGGGCAGCGACTGAACTTGAGCCGCCGTACCCTGAACCATGGCGCGTGGGCTAATTGCCATATCCGGTATCCGGTATGTTGTCCCAGCCGATCAGAACGGTGCCAGGGCGCGGGGCGAACGACAGGTTAGCCGCCGACGTATCCTGTGCAACGGAAGTCTCAAACTCCGTCAAATAATCGCGGTAAAGCGCCGTTGTATCAAAGCCCTTGGCTTGGAAATACTTCAGCTTAGTTGACAAGACCATAAGACGGTCAGGGTAGATGCAAGTATCGCTGTCAGCCGTAAAGCTATTCTGTACAGTGCCATTAGCGGCATTGGCCCAACCTTTGCTGCGATACTCAAAACCCAGATACTCGTTAGTCGAGTTACCCGGCCAAATCTGAAAGTAATTGCCGTACAGACGCCAGCGGATGCGCGGTCCGGTGCTGATAAAGCCGCTCAAAAGCCATTCCCACTGCTGGGCGCTTTCAGGGCCAAGCATTTCCCAATGCTTGCTCTTGTCCCACTGAGTACGCGGCACGATGCTGTCGTAATCGCTAGGCAGGTCGTATTTGACCTTTTGGAAATAGATCGTGCCGCCGGTCACAGCCTGGGCGGAATACTGCGAAACAGTGACCTGAGTGGCGGAATCCACGCTGCTAATAAATGTGGCGTTGGGGAAGCCGGTGCCAACAACCATATAGCTGGTGTCCAACCCGGCAGTGGACGGGATGCCGGTGATGGTCAGGGTCGTCGTCGTGTAATTACCCGTCGTTGTCGTGTATTCCGTAAAGAAGCTGTGCGGCTTGGTAAGTTCGCGCCAGTCGGCCTTACGCAGAAGTTCGTAACCGCTGGCGTTCATTAGCGCCAGAATCTGCGTAACGTCTTGGTTCGTATTACCCGCCACCGTTGCCGGTGTTGGGATGCCTAGTTCATTGGTGACCTGCTGCACCAACTGAAGCATCGTCGTACTGGACATCTACATCTTCCTTGCGTGGCCGACCAGGCTTGCGCTGGGACATGAGCAAAGCCATCTGGGCTTTCAGCTCATCCAATTCGCTACGGGTCTTTGCCAATTCAGAACTACTTTCGGAATGATTCTTCTGCGTAAGGTAAGCCCTTGCGCGTTCGCGAAGTCCGACGGCACCCATGCCAATACGCTGCAATTGGGCGTCCGTAGCCGTCGCAACCTGCTCGACGGTCTGGAACTTCAGAATCTGCAATTCTGCCATCTGGTGATCGTTGAGATCGCCGGGGGCGTCATTGTTCCAATCGGTCAACTTTGTGCCGATAATCTGGCCGTCGTCGTTCTTGGACTGGAAATAAAGCCACTGACGAATAAACCGTTCCTTGTGATATTCCCGAACGGGCTGCTCAATGATGTTAGTCTTATCGCCAGGCACCATGATCCTCACAAAAGGCACATCCTTGAAGGGGGCCTTGTCATGCACGTAAAACTCTACGTGCAGGTGAGAATCGGCATTGGAGATATCGCTATCCAAAGGCATAAATTACTCCTTACGTGGAAGACAGGGCCGCAGTAACAGCCCAGGTGGTGGCGGAAGTGCCAAAGCAGATTGCAGTCTTGGTATTGCCCAGAGCAACACCAGTCGAGCCAGCAACGGCGGCATTCATGGTGACGCCGCTGGTTTCGTTGGTGTAAATCTGCAGCGTCTGACCGCTCAGATTATAGATAAAGACAACCGCGCCAGCTTCGCAGGGCGGCAGCTTCAATCCAGTAGAGGCTGACGATGTGGTAATGGCATTAAAAACAGCCGAAAGCTGCAGAGCAGTCGCCTGATTGGTGCCAACCGCAACAAGACCAGTCGCGCCGTCGCCAGCGATGGAAATGGTCGCCAGCGGGGAATTGCCAGAGGCCAGGATGCGTGAAGGAATAGCCATGATTTGGTCCTTTATTTAGGGTTTTGAACGTAAAACGTGGCATACGGACAGGCATCGCCATTATCCGAATGCTCGTACTCAATGTGATAAGCGGAAAATTTCTCTTGCCACCATTCGCTAGGAAACACGGATAGATGAAGCGGGTGACCGATCAGCTTTCCCATACTATCGTCAAATAGGGCTATTTTGAAATAGCAGCTATCGACGCAATTCATGATATTTTGAATAACATCAGGCACATCCTCTGGCGGGATATGCTCCATAACGTCCGTGCAGTAGCCAATATTGCCGCTGACACCGATAGGCTTGGTTAGGTCAGCCACCGTAAAGGGCAGATTATTGCCTTCGTCCCGACAATTATCAGCAAAATCAACGAGTTGAACTTCGCAGCGAGTCAGATCGGCAATTTTCTTGCCGCCCCTGCCCGTGCCGCAGCCAAAATCAACGATCACATCCGTCAGCTTGGGGTCGGCAATTTCGATAAAATGCTCCGCAAACGACTCGCCGGGGGCGACTTCCCGGTAAAGCGGGGTCTGCCACATGGCTTCGTATTTCTGGACTTCTGACATGGCCGGGGGCGGCTCAGACATGGCTTTGGCGATGGCCGGAAGAAGCCCGTGGCCGTGGACCTGGATAACCGCGTCTTCGTCCGCAAGCTGCTGGGCGGCGGTCTGAAACTCCATGGCTTGGCGGGCCATCCAAGGGGTCGAGATGTATTCCTTGCCGCCCACCCAATAGCTTTCGCGCGGGTCGGCAGCATTGGCCGCTTGCTCATAGGCATGGCCGTCGCCAGCCTTGGAATAGCTGGAATCAAAGCCGTACAGGTGGATATGCCGATAACCCATGGCAAAGGCGATGCTCATGGCTTGGAGGCCCACAGTGGTACCGCCGCCAATCAAGGCGCACAGGCGGTCACCAATATAGTCCTGAATGCCGGGGTAGGCCGGGTGCCACAGGGTGACATCATGGCCGTCTAGGGCGTCAAAAACGCCCTGGCTGCATTGGGACGCGATCAGGTACTTGGTGGCCTTATTCGGGTGAATAAAGCCCTTATTGTGGCTTCTCGCGTCCAAAAGCACAAAATAGTCCGGGGTCACATCAACGCTGGCTAGGGTCGGAATTGTGCCATTTACGGCAAAAATTGCCTGTCCAGCCGCCTTGTGACCGGCAATCATGGGGAGCAGGGGCTTCATAGAAGGCCCGCCCCCCACAATCACAGCTACCCCGTCGTGCGGCTCAGAAAGCTGCAACCACGGAAAATCACGAGCAACGGCAGCAGTTATGTTGCCGAAAATCTCGTGATCCTCCGTGTTGCACACAACGGGAATCGTATCGTCCAGGTTAGACGGTACGATCATTAGGTGGTCTGGCCCTGCAGATGCGGACGATTGATCGACACGATAACAGTCGAAACAGTCGAGGCAACGGTAGCAAGGTTGGCCGAACGCGCACCCAGAACCTGCTTGCCAGAAGCAGCCGTGGGCATAACGCGGCCCACAGTGGCAGACTGGTAAACGGGAACCTGGGCGTTGACGGCAACGGCAGTCTTCTTGACAACCGCGAGGCCGCCAATCTGATACCAGCCGAAAGACCCAGCGCCGTTAGCCGACATCGCAACGGCCACCGGGGTCGCCTGGTTGGCCGTGTTGGCCGACAGGGTGGTCTGGTAGGTCGTCGCGTTGTAGGTCACAAGCGAGCCAACCACAGTGCTGGCAACGCCAACAAGCAGAATGAACTCGCCTTCGCCGTAGGTCGGGTCGAACGCGCGGCAAACCATGCCAAGCGTTGCCGGGGGTGTGGGAATGGCAGAAGTTCCATTCGCCATCGTCACGCCGGAGTCAGTGTTCGCAATCTGGAGCAACCCAGCGCGATTTTCAGTGAAAGAATAAGCCATGCGATTTCTCCTTAAGCGTACAGAACACCCTGAAACTGAGCGCCAGAGCAGGTCAGATTGCCAGCCCAGCCGATCAGCTTCACGATAGCGTCCTGGTTGACCGCCTGGCGCTCGCCGCCAATCGGAACAAAGTTGCGAACCGCATGGGGGCGGAACAGCAGATACTTGGTGTTCAGGAACCACATATGGTTGGCAGTCGCGGCATTGCCGATACCACCGTCAAGCACAACGTCCGACGCCATACCAGCGCCATAATACTTCAGCGAGGCAAAGCCAGCGCCAGCCATCGACGAACCGGAGTCCGAGATGCGCTGGATGGACTGCAACGACTGCAGGTACAGGCGATAGTAGTTGTTGTCGGCAACGATCAGGTCAGGCTTGTCCGTACCACGGATAAGCTGCACGGCCAGGGCATCCATGTACTGCTGGATGTTCGAGGCAGTAACAGCCGAACCGCCGTTGGTCACGCCGGAATAGGCAACCGACCGCCAGAACGAGAACGACGCGCGGTTGATGCCGCCGTAGGTGCCCGTCGAAGGCGAATCAGGAACAGCAGCAGCCAGGCCGGTAATGTTCTTACCGCTGTTGCCAGTGCCGTCCAGATAGATGTCGCCGCCGATACGGTTCACAAGCTGCGCTTCCGCAACATTCATGCGACCATCTAGCAGGTCGATGATGGCTTCCTTGCCGGAGTTCTGGATCATTTCCAGACCGGAAATCGTCACCGCCGAGGCATACTGAGTGATCGAGAACTGGGCACCCGAAATCGGGCTGTTCTGCGACACGTTCAACACTTCATAGCCAGAATAGCTGTTGGTGTTGTTGGTGCTGTCATCGTTGTACATGATTTCCTGCAGAATGACGTTACCGCCGCTGAAGGTCTTCACGTTACCGCGATCTTTAAGACGACGAAGCAACGCATTGTTGTTCGTCACGTTATCGGCCAGTTCACCGCTGCGGCTCTGAATATTGGTCGCAATGATGTCACTGATCGAACTATTGGCGAAAGCCATTGGGTAGTCCTTTCATCAGTTTATCAAAAACGCTCGTTCACACTGTCGAATTGTTCGAGCAGCATAGAGCGTCTATCTTGCGCTTTGGTCGTAGTCTTAGTGCCGGGTGTGGAACTTTTGACGCTAACCGCTGCCGCCTTAGCCGCTTTCGCAGCCCGATTGGCCGACAATGATTTCTGAGCCGCAGCTTCTGCCTGTGAGCGTTGCTGGGTCTGCTGGAAAAGATCGTCGTTAAGGCGAATAGCCTTTTCATAGGCTTCTTCTAACGTACCCGCCACACCGCTCTGTAGGAGCTGAATCATGGTCGGACGCGCTTCTTCAAAATACTCTGCCTTACTGGCAAAGTTGTTGATTTCACCCAGCAGAGATTGGTTTTCAGCCTGTTCCTGCTGCTGTTTGAAACTTATAATCTCTCCGCGAACATTATTAAGTTCATTCTGGAGAGCATAATAATTTGGGTCTACCGGGCCGACCTGTGAGTACGACTCGACTTCACCCAAATTAATTCCGTAGGACCGGGCCAGGCTGGCAAGATACGCCCGCTTCTGTTCCGGGGGGCTATTACGCAGCACATGGTCAGCTTCCATGAGCGCCTTGACGGCGCGGGGAGCGTCAATGCCAAGCCCCTGAATAGTGTTCATGTAAGGCTGGATAGCCTCATTCATCTGGTCGGCAAACTCAGCCTTTGAGCGCAAAGGCTCAATACCAGCACGCATTTCTTCCTCGCGCTTGTAGGCGTATTCCTGCAAGCGGGGATCGGCGGTCTGCCAGACTTCGTGATAGTCGCGTTTCCAAGAGGAAGGGGGGCGTTTCCAGACGGGTTCTTCGGCTGGCGCTTCTTCGGCGTCTTCCTGGGCCACAAACTTGCCGTTTTCGGCGCGGGGCTTGGATTCCTTGGGCGCTTCCGGTTCGCTCGTATTTACTTCGTCAAACTGCTGGGCCAGTAGCTCTTTGCGGTCAATGGCCTTGTCGTCGTCGTCGGGAATGATCTGATCTTGGGTGTCCAAGTTCATCGTCTCCTAAGTTGGTCTAAAACTCTATCGCAGTCCCTGTCGGAAACATTCCAAAGCTGTTCCCGTAAAACTTTAATGCGCTTTTCCCTAGACACTTGAACCGGCTTGGGGGCTTCCATCTTTTCGTTGCCCACTTCAAAACAATTATGCCGACGCAAATGCTCTCTATGCTGAGAGCGCGAAGTAATCATACTGCCGTCCACCATGCTCTTATATGGTTGAATGTCAAGCATTATTTGGTGCTTTGCTTTGCTAGTCTTTCCGAATTCTTCACGGACCCATACGAGTTCTTCGTTTTCGTATTCAGCCAGCAAGCCTTTTCTGTCGTATATTGCTCTGTATTTGCTCATAGCAGTATCAGGAAGTCCTCATCCTCAATTTCCAAGTACAGTTCCCATAGCCGTTCAACACGGTCTAAGTCCTTCATAAACCTATCGAAATCAATCTTGGGCGCAAATACTTGGGATTTACTTGCGCTTTTCTTATCTTTTACTTCAAAGCCTTCAACGAGTTCTTTGGCTTCGTCAGGCTTGCCTTCAACAATACGCTCGTAAGCGGCAATGATGTCTTCCCGCCTACGGCTATCCCTTTGAATTTCCTCATCAAATAGCTTTTTGCGGCGTTTGTGGTAGTCGCCGTCATGGGTGTCGATAACGACAATTGGGGGCGGCGGCCCCCCGTCTACCTGGAAGGCGTTGTTCTGGAAGGCGTTTGTTTGAAACGCAGTGGTCACTTACAGCCTAAGTTCTGCGTCTCTTGCGGCCTTTGCGGCAGCTTGGGCGTCTTCGTATGCCTTGATAACTTCCGGCGTGTGCTTGACCGCGATAAGGGTGCGGACGTTATCCCACTGGTCGGACGGCACCGCGCCAAAACCCTGACGGATTAGATCAGCGTTGTTGGCCTCAATGGTGGCTTCGTGATCCTGCCCAGCCGGGATGAACGATGTCGCATGGTATTTGCTGTCGCTGCCCATGTTCAGAATGGAGCCATCGTCGTCCACCAGATACTTGGCAATGCGGACCATCATCGTGCCGTCAGGCTGGAAGTCGATGCGGTCAATGTCTGCGCGTTTGTGCATATTTATATCCTTTAAGCGGTAGTAATAACAGAAACGGCCCCATAAAAAGTCATGCTGTTGGAAAACGCTGTATTGCTCATGGACGATGGCGTGCCGAGTGAGACTTCATAGAAATCCAGCGTTGTCGCGCTTCCCGTGTAATATGTTCCAAGGAATAGCGTGTAAGCAGAAGTAACGGTAATACCGCTCCCGCCGTTTACCGGTTGGCCGTATGAGTATTTGGTAGTCGCTCCGCTTTCAACAGTATACGGGCAGCCGGTAATCCGTGCTTGTCCCGTGGACGAACCCTTGCTGGTCGTGGCGATGTATATACCGTAAAGGACGCTTCTCCCGGACTTTACATACGTCCCGGATTGACCACTGTATGTTATGCCAGTCGTACCACCGCCAAACGAAAGCCCCGGCGTCCATGTGCCGTATTCCGCGCCGCTAACCGTAATCCACGACGTAATGCCTGTCCCATCAGTTGAAAGCACTTGCCCGCTGGTTCCCGCTGAAACCGGCAAGGTGATGGTATAAGCCGCGCTGGCGCTGTTGCTGGATTTGACAGTCGTGGTATTGGCGCTGGTATTGTGAAGGATCAGCGAGCCTTGAGTGGTGGAGGCAACGCCGGAACTTACGGAAGTTGTTGCGGTAACGGTTGTAAACGCGCCTGTATTTGCCGTAGTCGCACCAACCGTTCCGTTAATATTGATGGACGCCGTGCCGGTCAGGTTTGTGACGGTGCCGCTGGACGGAGTGCCAAGCGCCCCGCCGTTAACGACAAACGCCCCCGCAATGCCAGTATTGACGCCCAGAGCGGTCACAACACCAGTACCTGTAGTAACCGTGGACGGAGCCGCTCCCGCGCCACCACCAACCATCAAAGCATTGGCAGCCAACGCAGCAGACGTTGCCCAGGTCGAGGCGCTGCTAAAATAAGGCACACCACCAGACGTTCCGGCCACCGTCAGGGCCAGTGTCCCGCTGGACGTAATTGGGGATCCGGAAACGCTAATAAGCCCGCCAGTGAAGCTCTGTGCAACGCTGGTGACAGTTCCAGACGCAGCCGCCGACCAAGTTGGCGCACCTGCGCCATTAGATGTCAAAACCTGCCCGGTAGTCCCTGCAGCAGTAAATGCATAAGCCGTGCCAGTGCCGTAGGCTATTGCGCCAGCCGTAGGTGTAGTTGTGGTATTTGTGCCACCATTAGCAATCGCAACCGTGCCGGTCAGGCTAAGATCGGGTGTGGCCCCCCCGCTAGATGCCAATGGGCTAGAAGCGGTGACGGCTGTAACCGTGCCGGTAGTTGGAGTTGTCCAAGTCGGCGCACCCGCTCCCGCTGAAGTCAGCACTTGGCCCGCCGTCCCGGCATTGGTAAAGGCGTAAGCCGTACCAGTGCCATACGGAACCGCGCCCGCTGTCGGGGTGGCCGTACCAGCCGTGCCGCCGTTAGCAATAGGTACAGTACCCGTTAAGCTAATGTCTGGGGCCGCACCACCGCTAGACGCTAAGGGGCTGGATGCCGTGACTGCCGTGACCGTGCCAGTATCAGGGGCCGAAATGGTAATCGTGCCTGGGCCGTTGGTAATTGTAACGCCCGTCCCAGCCGTCAGGGTAGCCTTGGCAAGCGTATTGCCGGTGCTGTTGCCGATCAGAAGCTGGCCGTCCGTGTAGGTGGTTTGCCCCGTACCGCCGTTGGCAACGGGCAGTGTGCCGGTCAGGTTGCTAGTCGGGATTGTCGCGCTGGCGGTCATGGCACTCGTGCCATTGCCAATCACATACCCGGTCAAGGTTGCCGCGCCAGTGCCGCCGTTTGCCACCGGGACCGTACCCGTTAAGCTAATGTCGGGGGCTGTGCCGCCACTAGACGCCAGCGGGCTTGTGGCCGTAACTCCCGTCACGGTGCCATTGTCTGGCGCGGACAGAGTAATACCGCCAGCCGTGTTGGTGATGGTAACGCCCGTGCCAGCAGTTAGGTTGGCAACTGTATAGTCCGTCCCGTTGCCAATTAAAATCTGGCCGTTGGCCGGGACGGTTGTGGTATTTGTGCCGCCATTGGCTATCGGCAACGTGCCGCTAACGTCATGCGTATCATTCCAGTTAGACGGGCGGACAACAGAAGTGTCAGTCCCATCTGGGACAGTCGATACAAATTTATGAGTTAGCGAAAGTGTCACTGGAGCGTACCCTGCTGAATGGCCGGAACGGGTTCAACGCCAACCGCACGGCCATCAGGGCCGCGCACGATGCGCTTGGGGGTATTGGCAGCCTGGACGACTTCGTGCAGCTTCTGCATAGCCTCACCGTGCATATTGGTCATGTTGTTATGGGCTTCGGCCATACGGTCCATAGCCATGCGAACATTGTCCCCCAGCTCTGCCGTGATGGTTTCGGTGGCCGCCTGTTGCGCCTCAAGCATGGGCAAGTCCATGCCGGGGTTGGCACCAATGCGAGCGACCATGATCTTGGTGGCCGCGTCGAGTTCCGTCTTCCAACGCTCGTACTGCTCCTTGGCCGCCAGTTCCTGCATCTTAAGCTGGGCCTCATGCTGCTGGCGCTGCGTTTCAAGCTGCGCCTCCATCTGCATTTTCATCTGCTCAATCTGCATATCAGCCTGGGCGCGGGCCTGTTGGCTCTGAATATCAGCCTGAACCTTCATTTGGTCAGCCTGTTGCTGCGCCTGTACCTTAATCATTTCCGGGCTAGGCTGCGGGTTCTGGGCCTTCTGGGCAGTTGCCGCAACCATCTGTTCCAGCGCCGCATTGATAGAGCCTTCAACAGCCTGTGCTTGTTTGAACCCGCCAATGCCGAACTTCATCATGTCCATGAGCATCGGGACCATTTCAGGCGATGCCTGACCCGCCGGGACGGCTTCACGCAGGAAGTTGGAGAACGCCGTCATAAACTCAACGCGGTCCTGCTTGTTCTGGTTCTCATCAAGCTGAACAAGGCTATCCGCCGCGACCTGGATGCGGAACGAACGAAGGGGGCTATCCTGCATCAGTTGCAAGGCTTGCGGGATCATCTGCTTATCAGCAGGAGACATTTGGTCAGCCGCAGCTAGACGCAGGATAGTTTCAGGTTGGAACTTGGTGCAGATAATCTGCGCCTTGAGCCTCAGTAGTTCGCTT
>SXGQ01890532.1_pt1 | contig 17496 bp, 13 predicted proteins | sample 3178371 | NCBI WGS metagenome assembly SXGQ01 (sample SAMN11356859, study PRJNA531348) | freshwater metagenome | isolation source: freshwater sample F1-20 | place: China: Fuxian Lake, Yuxi | collected 2017-12-25 | reverse complement strand
GCACGCGCTCGAGGTCAAGAGCCTGGACGTCTGAGCCCGCTCAGCAGCCGGTTCCGAAGTTCGAGAGCAATACGCTCAGGTCCGCGCCGTCGATCACCGCATCGCCGTTGATGTCGCCGTTCTCACCAGAGGGCTGATACGCGCCGAAGCCCCCCAGCAGCACCGACAGATCGGCCGCGTTCACCAGGCCGTCGCGGTTGGCGTCGCCTGAGCACGGCGCCGGCGCCGGGCTGGTGACCAGCATCGCCGAAAAGAACGCACGCACGAACTGGTCTTCACTGGCGGGCATGGTGTGCCCCACACCCTGGACAAGCCGCAACGTCGATTCCACTCCGGCGCCGATCAAGAGCCCATGCAGGATCTCGCTGTGCTCGGGCCAGACGGTGTTGTCGGCCGTGCCGTGCGCGATGTAGAAGGGCGGATCGTCGTGCGTCACGTGCGTCACCGAGCCCGCCAGGTGCGCCAATGCCACCGGTTCGGCCCAAGCCGGATCGTGCTGGTTGGCCTGGATCTCGCCGAGGCACGCCCCGAGCAGCCGCGACTCTGCCGTCACCGGCATGCACTGCGTGTGCCAGCCCTCCACGTTGAAGAAGTCCGTCGGGCCGAAGTAGTCCGCGACCGCCTGCACGCGCGACGACTGGCTCAGGTTCCCGCCCACTACTCCCTCGGCGGCCGCCACGCCGGCGGATGTTCCCAGGAGCGCCACCAGATGCCCGCCCGCGGACGATCCCCACACGCCGATGCGCGCGGGGTCGATGTTGTACGTCTGGGCATTGGCGCGCAGCCAGCGCAACGCCCCCTTGCAATCGTGGATCTGCGCCGGAAAGATCGCGTCCTGCGCGTATCGATAGTTGATCCCCACCACCACAAACCCAGCCGACAGCAGCAGCGGCGCGCGGTTCCCCGCAGAGATCTTGTCGCCGTTGGTCCAGCCGCCGCCATGGATCCAGACCACCGCCGGACGCGGGCCCGGCGGCGGGTTGGTCGGCATGTAGATGTCCAGCATCTGACGCGGGTGACCGTCGCCATAGGGCAGGTTGGCAAAGGTCGGGGTGACCTGAGCCGACGCGGCCATGGCGGTGTGAAGAGCAATGCTGACTCCGACGATGCGTCCGATCATTCCCATGGGTGACTCCTCAGCACTCTTGTCCGAATCGGGACAGCAGCACGCTCAGGTCCGCACCGTCGACCAGTCCGTCGCCGTTGAAATCACTGCCGGTCCCCGGGGCGACGGTCTGTCCGAACTGGGCAAGGATGATCGAAAGGTCCGCCCCGTTCACAAAGCCGTCGGTGTTGGCGTCGCCCAGCGCTCGACGCAGGGCGTCGACGCGCGAGCGGATGCCCGCTTGGATCTGCTCCACCAGCGAGTCCACATCGGCGTTCTGGCCCCGGATCATGACGATGCCATGGTAGCCGCGACGGACATCAACCCACGGATTGAAGCCAAAGGCCCCCGGGCTGGACGCCTGATGCGTGAACCCGCCCGGTCCCACAATGTCGATCCAGCATCCCACGCCGTACGCGGCACGGTCGGCGGTCGGGGGAATGCAGGTGGCCGGCGCGCCGCTCACGCGATCATCGATGATGGTCGCGACGCTCAGCGCCGTCAGGAAAGAGCCGCCGTCGTGCTGCCCGCGGGCCAGCAGCATACGGGTGAAGTTCTCGTAGTCGGGGAGGCTCGATCCCAGGCCGCCGGCGATGCGCGGATTGTCGAGCGTGCCCAGCACGAACGTCGTGGATCCCATGTCCAGCGGTCCGGTCACACGCTGAGCCAGCAGGGTCGCGTACGGAACGCCGGCGACCACCTCCGCGACGCGTCCGGCGACATGCATCGACACGCCGCCGTAGCAGAAGTCGGTCCCGGGAATCACGGGCTGCCCCTGCGCATCGGTGCGCAGCCCCGCCGCGGCGATCTGCCGCACCGCCTCTGCGAGCGTGATCGTGCCATCGCTGATCAGCGGCGACTCACCGGGCAGACCACTGGTGTGCGAGAGGCACTGGCCGAGGGTGATCTGTGCGAGGAGCCCGGCGCCAAACTCGGGCAGGTAGGTCGCGACGGTGTCATCGAGCGACAGCAGCCCCTCGTCCACCATGGTCATGATCAGCGCGCTGGTGGGCCACTTGGTGGCCGACGCGATGGGGACCACGGTGGAGTCGTTGTAGCCGCGCCAGTACTGCTTGAACCACTGGCCGTCGGTCGTCGCGATCACAACGCCCATTCCCTCGAGATTCGGGCGGAGCGCCAGGTACTGCTCGACCAGCGGCGCGATGAACGACAGATCGGGCGTGCACGCCGATGGCGGGGTGGCACCGCCCGCAACAAGCAGCGGCGAAGCGGAAACGGCGAGGGCTACGGCTCCGAGCGTTGCGGCGAGTCTCATGGAGGTGCTCCAGAAGGGCTTTGCCAAGGCCCAACGTCGCACTGCGCCAGTTATTTCACCGTTCCCGGACACACGAGCCGAACCGCCGCAACTTCCGCTCAATCGAGCGCTTCGCTCTCGATATTCGCCCGCTCGCCCGCCAGCTTCTTCTCGACGTACTTCTTCAGCCACGTCTCGAAACTCTTGCCCGCGGCCGTGTCGCGTCCGGAGAACTCGATCCGCGCGATCCGGTCGTAGCCGATCCCGACTCGTGCATCAGACTCGGGTGTCATCAGTCGCAGCGTCGACGACGCAAGCGTCGGCCCGGTCCGCCGGTCAAAGATGTATCCGGTGACCGAGGTGCCGTCGGTCAACACCAGCGTGATGTCGCCGCGGTAGTCAAACGCCTTCTCCAGAGCGTCCAGCAGCGCCGCCTCATCCTCGCGCGTCGCGACCAACCCCTGAAGCGTCGGTACGCTCTCACGCTCCTGAACCCCGCCGCCGACGCCGTGACTCTTGGTTTCCTGCGGCATGCGCCCGCCCCTCTCCCGTTAACCGAACATCCGACCCGAGGTCGGGTCCATCAGCTTCCACCGCAGCTTGACGCACAGCCGCGCCAAGACCGGCCACGCCGTTTCTTCCTCGCCGATCGACACGAGCACCTGCGCCACCGGATCGTCCGGGCCGACCATCGGCAGTTGCAGTGTGAATCCCGGACCGAACAGCACTCCCTGCGTGTCGGCCGCGCCGTCGGGCGCGATGTTGAAGTCCCGCAGCAGCTCGACCACATCACGCATCGGGCCCAGCGGCACCGCGTCGAGCATGCTCGGCTGGCGCACCTCGCCGCCCTCATCCTCCTCCCCACCGATCACCGGATCGGCGACCTTGACGAGCAGCACCGTACGCATCTTGGCCACTGGGTTCACTCCGGCGGGCGACCGACCCGCTTCACCGCTCCCCTCGGGGCCCTCCGGCCCGCCCGCCCGCGTCTGCGCCGGGGCAGCACTTGCGGCGGGGGGCGAAGTATCCGCCGAATCACCCGACATGGCAACGACCGTCGCCGGACCCGCCTTGGCGAACGCCCTGGCGTCCAGCTCCGACCGCTCCGCCAGCCGGCGGACGCTCTCGGGGGTCGACCAGGGCAGCGCCGCCACCTTGTCGAGCAGCTTCGACGGGATCGGCCGCCCCTTGTGCTCGTACGCCGGCCGACTCTTCCAGTACCGGTGCATCCAGAGGTACTGCTCGGGCGCTGCCCGGACCATCGCCTCAATGCCGCGCCGGTAGCGGGCCGTGATGTAGAACAGCGGATCCTCCTGGTCGGCCCAGTGCTCGGGACGGATCACATCCAGCACGTCGATCTGATACCGGAACACCTGGCTGTTGCGGGCCTCCTCGCCGTGATGGTCGCCCTGCTCGGACGTCATACCACTGAGCCGGCGCGCCTGGCCGCAGACCACCACCGCGTTGTGGCGCATCGCCATCAGCCCGATCGCCTTGTACGCCGAGGCCATGCGATCAAAGAATGGAACGAACAGGCCGCGGTCGCCCGCGTTCTGATCGGCGATGAACCCCACCGGCGCCCCCGCCTCAAGGATCCCCGGCAGTTGTCGCGAGGCCCCGAACTTGTCGATCAGCGTCAGCCCCCGGCGCGTCCGCGACTCGAGCACCCACGCGTTGAGCGACGGCAGGTCCAGCGGGCGGTAGAGCGCGTGCATCGGGAACCCCAGCAGCGCCATCGTGTAGCCCAAGAGCTCCCAGTTGCCGCAGTGGCCCGTCACGAGGATGCACGGGCGGCCCGAGAGCAACTCCATCAGCCCCTCGGTCAGGTCTCCGAGTTCGACGTAGGCCGCGTAGCCGTCGTCGGTGATCAGCCGTGGCGCGGCGCCCATCTCGACCGCGAGCATGAACAGGTGCCGGTACGCCTCGACGGCGTGGTCGTGCACGCGCTGCTCGTCCCAGTGCGGGAAGCACCACGAGATGTTGTCGATCGCCCGCTGCAGCCGCCCTTTGTTGAAGGGCATCTGCGCGAACACGCCGCCCGCCGAGCGCATCGCCCGCATTGAGGTGTTCACGCCGGCGATCTGCGTCACCGCGACCGCGCTGCGCACACCCGCGTAGACAGCCCCCTCGGCCCAGCGGGGCATCGGGCGCTTCTGTTTCTTCCGCTTCTTGACCGGTCCGGACTCGCTCACCGCTGGCCGTGCATCCCGGTCAGCGTCTCAAACCGGTTCTGGTTGAGCACCGGGATGCCGGTCCGCTTGGCGGTCTCAAAGAGGTCGTCGTACCGCTGCACCGTCTGCTTCATCCGCAGGTAACGCTGGATCAGCTCGATCGGGTCCGTGTTCTTGGGCTCGGGCGGCAGCACCGGACGGGTGCCCAGCACCAGGAAGTCCGTGTCGCCCGACACCTCGTCGCGCACGACCCCGCCCCACTGGTCGATGATCGCACGGACCTCGTTGGCCTCGGCCGCCGTCGGCACGCCGTCGCGGTTCATGTCGAAGTTGCCGTAGATCACGAACACGTACTTCTTGTTGGGGTCGTACACCGGGTTGGCGCCGAAGTCCCCTTCGATGATCGGGTTGCCCCGCGTCTCGCGGATCACCCGCGCCGTCGACGACGAGTCGTCGATCCGGATGATCTCCACCGTCGCCTTGCCCGGCGGGTAGTTGCCCTCGGCGTCGGCGCGGATCGTCGTGCCCAGGCTGTAGATCTCAAAGGTCATGCCCAGCACCACGTGATTCGAGCGCCCGATGCTCAGGTACACCTCGCGCGCGCCCGGGTTCACACCGATCACGCGGGCGTCGACCAGCTCCGCCTCGCTCTGCGGCCGCAGACGGTCCTTGGACGTCGCCGTCCGGTAGTTGTCCAGCAGCCCCTCGAGCACCAGCAGGCGGTCGGTGATCTGGCTGTTGCGGCTCTCAAGGTCGGCGATCGTGCGATCGGCCTGGGCCCGCACGTTGGCGGTGGAGTCGATCATCTCGGTCTTGGTCGATTCCACGCCCAGGCGATAGTTCTCAAGCTCCTGGCGGTACTTGTCCAGCTCGGTGTTCAGCCGGGCCACGGTCGCGCGGCTCTCATCCTCGATCAGCTTGACGCGCTCGTTGCTGGCCTTCATGTCCGACAGAGCATTGTCACGGTCGCGCTCGGCATTGGCGATGTCGCGCTGCAGATCGCTGATCCGCCCGTCGCGACGCTCGATCGCCGCCAGCATCGTCGGGGCCCCGTCCAGCACCGCCTCGGCCTTGGCGCGGAAGGTCTCGGCCGTGTCGCTCCGACCGCCGCCAGCCAGACGGATCGTCCCCGTCAGCGAACGGTCGAGGTACCGCACCACGCCCGTCCGGCCGCCGGACTGACGCTTGAGCTCCTCCCACCGGTCGTCACGCTCATCGGCACGCACCGCCACGGTCAGGTCGTTCACGGCCGCATCACGCTCCCGCGTCAGCCGCTGCGTGCTGGCGGCGAAGACCACCGTCAGCACGAAGAGCACGAGCGAGAGCAGCGCGAAAACCGCGAGGCTCACCATCATCCCGACACTGGCGCTGGTCTTTGATGCCATCTGGATTCCGCCCTTGCCCGCACGCCCCTTCGGGCACGCGCTCTACAACGCCGCGGGCATCGCTCCATCGCGGCCCGCGCTCCATGGGTCTGTCCATGACAGTCTCGGCTCCGCCGACACCGCCCCCGGGCGTCCACCGACGCCAGGCCCTGCTGCGATACGCCCGTCCATGCCGCGCAGTTCCTCGCGGCACGCCACCGGGCGGCCCCGGCGACCGTCCACCGAGCCCGGCAGTGTCCCGCCGAGCGCCCCCAGCGTCAACACCACCCGGGCCGCGGGCGGTCGGCCAGCAATCCAGTTTTGGGCTTTGTACGGTTTCTTCTCGCAGGTTTCGCCACCGGCCATGACTTGCGACTGACTCAGCCGCAAGCCCCGCCATCGCTTCGAAAGTCCAAGCCTGTCCCACATCTCAGCCAGCGCCGCTCAACGAGTGGACAACACAGACCGGCCCAATCCGGAAGCAGCCCTCGACCATGACCCCGCCTTCCATCGTCGCCAGGAGCCACGACTCTGATCATGAAACCCAAGGCAACGATCCCACGAGCCCGCCACACTTGCTGCGGAAAGCCGCGAGTCGGATGATGCATGAGAACCTATCAATGATATGATCTGATACGTCGCACATTGAGAAGGCGTCCCATGACCACCCAACAGTTGTTGTCAATGACGCCGAAGTTGAAAGCCCGGATGAAGCCGTGGAACAACCAGTGGGCCACCGTCTGGCTCTCCACCGAGCCCGCCGACTTTGATGCGGCAGAAGCCGCGATCAGCGAGTGCTACTGCTTCCTCGGACTCGATCCGCCGAAGAGATTCGTCCGAGTCGGCAGCCCGTTGGTGTGCGCAGTGGCAGGCTCGATCGCATCAGGGTTGCTGCGAGGCGACGAGATCGATCGTATGGCTGACGAAGTGCTGAACCAGACGCTTGGCGACTCGATTCGCGGCGCTGTTGAGCGTGCCGTCGGCAGCGCGACTGGAAGTGCCCCAGGCCGCACGGCTCCGACCGTCGCCGACCGGAGGCTCGACTTCGCGATCGACCGTGCGATTCGCGGCACGGTGGACAGCGCGATCCGTCGGGCAGTTGACTACGCCGCCAATGAAACGGTGAGCAATGCGGTTAATCGCACGTTTGACCGCGCTGTCGGCCGAGCGGTGCATGAAACGATTGAGCACACGGTCGGCGACGCTGCTCGCGGCATCCTGAGCAACTGGCACCACTACATGGGAGGCCAGTTCAACGCCTTGTGGCATGCGCACTCAGGCTTTTTTCGCGAGGTCTGCGGCCTGGACTTGCCCGCCGACCTCTGGGCGCGCGCCCGGGCCTACGATCGCGCCCAAGCCTCCTGCGGGTCGTGGTACCCGCATGCGGACTTCTGCATCATCAGCGACCGGATGCTGGGGTGCAGCAGGAACCAGCGCGGCCGCCTCCATGGCGAACACGGCCCGGCTCTGCAGTGGCGCGACGGCTGGTCCATCTACGCCATCGAAGGCGTGCGCGTGCCAGACAACGTCGTCCTGACGCCGGAGGAGCAGACGATCGAAGAGATCGACGGTGAGTCCAACGAGGAAGTCCGCCGAGTGCGCATCGAGCGCTACGGCTGGCTGCGATACATCGAGCGGAGCGGAGCGACCGTGGCCGACACCCGGTTCAACGAGATCGACCGCCAGCGTGAGTGTCTCATGCAACTGAAAGATGGCACGCGCCGGCTGGTCGTGTCCGATCCGTCAACCGCGCGGATCTACGTGCTGGGCGTCCCGCGCGAAATCCAGACCTGCGAGCAGGCGCAAGCGTTTCTGAATCACGGGCTCAGGATTATCCACAGGAGCTGACCATGACAACGGCCGCCAAAGTGTTGAGCGAACTCCGGCAGCACGCCGAGGCTATCAAGACCACCGAGACCAGGCGGTTCGGCAGCGAGTGGATGCCGGGCGATGTTGCGGCACAGGGCGATCTGAACATCGTGTGCATCGCGTCGATGCCCACATCCGCCAAGGCTCGCAAGAGCCGGCAGATGGCCGATGGTTCAACGTTGGGCAGCCGCCACATTCTGGAGAGGGGCGAGTGCTTCGATGCCAACCGCAAGGAACTCGCCGCGCTCATCAAGAAGGCGACCGGCGTGGCCATCCAGCAGCATTACATCGGCCCGGTGTTCTGCGGCCCGGCGTACCTCGATCACCCCGAGCACGCCCACCAGGAGTGGACGGAACCCTGCGTCAACGTCGTGACCTACCAGCGCGTGCTGGACGCCGACGGACGCGAGCAGCGCGTCAGCGACTGACCCGCACTCCCATCACAGCGACCCGCTGCTCGGTTCGATCCCGATCCGCTTCCTCGGATCAGGATGATGCTGACAGCATCCAACCATGCGAGTAGTACACCATCGTCAGGAACGTCAGGTACGCGCACCCGTCGGTCATCATCGTCAGAAAGATGCTCGACCCTGTTGCGGGGTCGAACCCCACACGGTCCAGCAGCAATGGGATCATCGTCCCCACCAGGCACCCCACGCACAGCGCCGACGCCATCGCCACTCCCGCGACCAGCCCGATCCGCCACGTGAACTCCCGGTGGATCCCCAGCACGTCCGCCCCAATGAGCCACATGCTCAGCCACAGCACCAGCCCCACCGACACGCCTGCGACCACCCCCAGCAGAATCTCGCGCACGATCAGCGGCCAGACGCGGTCGCTTCGGATCTCCCCCCGCACGAGCCCCCGCAGCGTCACCGCCAGACTCTGCTGCCCGGCGTTGCCCGCCTGATTCGCGATCACGGGGAACACCGTCACCACCACCGGCACCAGCTCGATCAGGTCCTTGTACAGAAACAGCACCGAGGCCGCGATCTGGCTCGTCAGCAGGTTGATCATCAGCCACGGGAACCGACCCTTGAACTTCTGGCCCACCGGGCTGTACACCGCCTCGTGCGCACCGGCACCGACCTGCTTGTACGCGTCCTCGGTGTGCTCTGCCGAGATGATGTCGATCACATCGTCGACCGTGATCATCCCCAGAACGCGGCGGTGCTCGTCGACCACCGGGATCGTCAGATAGTCGTACTTCTCGAACAGCCGCGCCACCGCCTCGCGGTCCACACCCGGGAGCACCGCGTCCAGATCGCGCTCCATCCACTCACCCACCGCCGCGCGGTCGGGGTGCAATAGCAGCTCGCGCAGACCGATCGCCCCCACCAGCCGCTTCTGGTCGTCCACGCAGTACACGTCGTGCTGGCTGGGCGAGATCTCGTGACGCTGGATGAACTCGATCGCTTTCCCGATCGTCATCGTCTCGGGCACCACGATGATCCCCGTCGTCATGATCCCGCCCGCGGACTCGGGGTCGAACAACGCCAGCTTGCCCAGTGCCGCCGCCTGGCGCGGGTGCAGCTTCGACAGCAGCTCCTCCACCATCGGCTTGGGCATCGCCTGCAGAATGTCCGCCGCGTCGTCGGGCTCCATGAGCGCCACCAGGCCCGCCGCCTCCAACGGCTCAAGGTCCACCAGCACCGTCACCGCCAGCGACGGGTCCATGTACGCCAGCGCCTCGGCCGCCAGCTCCTCCTCCATCCGCTTGACAACTTTGGCCGACTCCTCGGGATCGAGCGTTTCAAGAACTTCGGCCGCGTCGGACGCCTCGAGTTCCTCGACCCGCGGAGCCATCAGTTCCGGCGACTGATCGGCCTCTAGAATCTCCGACACCATGTCGCCGGATTCGTCCTCGTCGACGTGCGAGTGCACGAACGGCATGTCGCCCGCGCCCTCCGGCTCGGGCCGCGTCTGCGGCACTGCATCGGGATGGTTCGACTCGTCGGGCATCGTCGGATCCTAACCCGCCCCCGACCCCCACGCCCCGCAACCCGTCACACCGACGGCTCGCTGCTCGGCAACGCCGTCATTGCGGCGCCGTGGCGCCGACGGATCGGCTCCACCGTCTCGCGCACAAACCGCTCCACCTGCCGCACCGACAGTCCGACGTATGCCTCGGGCGACAGCACCCCCGCCACATCCACGCCCTTCAGCAATGGCTCGCCGCGCAGCCGCTCGATGAGATCATTGGCAAGGCCCATGTCCTTCACGCGCTGCCCCGCCTCTTGTGCATGCCGCCTGATCGCCTCATGCACCGCCTGCCGATCACCGCCCAGCTTCACCGCCGCCATCATCAGGTTCTCGCTCGCCATGAACGGCAGTTCGTCCATCAGATTTTTCCGCACCGTCGCCTCGTGCACCACCAGACCCGCCGCCACGCTGTGCAGCGTGTCCAGCGCGCCGTCGAGCGCCAGGAAGGACTCGGGCAGCACCAGTCGACGGTTTGACGAGTCGTCCAGCGTCCGCTCCAGCCACTGCGTCGCCGCGGTGTCCAGTCCGTTCTGCGGCATGCTCATCACAAACCGGCACAGCCCCGTCACCCGCTCGCACCGCATCGGGTTGCGCTTGTACGGCATGGCCGAGCTGCCGATCTGCTCGTCACCGAAGGGCTCGTCGAGCTCCTTGCGATTGGAAAGCAGCCGGATGTCGTTGCACATCTTGTGCATCACGCTCGCCAGCGCCCCAAGGTCGCTCAGCACCAGCGCATCGTCGACGCGCGGGTAGGTCTGGCCCGTCAGCAGGTGCGTGGGCGCCGAAGACCCGCGCCCCACCAGTTCCTCCAGAAACGCGTCTTCCAGCCGCCCCACCTTCGCCTCATCGCCGTCGAGCAGCGCCAGAAACGACGCCTGCGTGCCCGTTGCACCCTTCAGGCCGCGCAGCCGCCAACCCGCCAGATCAGATTCGAGACGATCCAGCACGATCGACAGGTCGTAGCCCCACTGCGCCGCACGCCGACCCACCGTCGTCGGCTGCGCCGGCTGGTAGTGCGTGAAGCCCAGCGCCGGCGTTGCCTTCCATCGCTCGGCAAACGATCCCAGCGCATCGATCACCCGCGCCGTCCGCAACACGATGAGCCCGAGCGCTTCCTTCAGGATCAGCCCGTCGGCGTTGCACACCACATCCTGGCTGGTCATCCCAAGATGAATCACCCCGGCGGCCCCAGGCGCCGCCTCGCCAAAGGCGTGGACGTGCGCCATCACGTCGTGCTTCAGCCTCTTCTCGTGCTCGGCGGCACGCCGGAAGTCGTCGTCGTTCAAACGCCGGCGCGACTCCAGTTCCCGCACCTGCTCGGGGGTCACCCCCATCCCAAGCTTCGACTGGGCCCGGGCCAGCGCCACCCACACCGACCGCCACATCTCAAACTTGCGGCGAGGCGACCAGATCGCCCGCATCGCCCCCGAGGCGTACCGCCCGGCCAAGGGTGACTGGTACCCCCCCCAACGGTCCGCCGGATCTGGGGCTGGCATGGGCTGCTGATGGGTCATGGGAGCCGCCGAATGGCCCGAGTGCGTTCATCCGCAACAGTCGGAAGATCCGTCAGGCCGCGCGGATCGTATCGCAGTGCATCTCCCGCCGTCGCTGACCCTCGTCCAGGGAGCCACCCCGGCTCGACGTCCCGCGCCCGACCCCGCACCACATGCCCAACTCCACCCCCAAGCTCCGGATCAACCACGGCGGTGTTGCGGCCAGTCGGTTGGGCACCGATCATCAGCATCGAGTGCCACCGAAGTCCGATAACTTTGAATCCGCCCCTGCCGCGTCAGATGCCCGCGACCTCGCGCTCGTGGCCGCCCACCGTGCCGGCGATCAGACCGCCCTCCCAGAGCTGCTGACCGGCTACCAGGACCGCCTGTTTGGGGTCTGCCTCCGGATGGTCAGCGACGCCGAGGAGGCCCGCGACCTGACCCAGGACGCCATGGTCCGCATCATCCAGGGCCTCCACCAGTTCGACGGGCGGAGCAAGCTCTCGACGTGGATGATCCGGGTCGCCATGAACGTCTGCCTCACCTCCCTGCGCCGACGCCAGATCAGGCGTCGCAAAGGCATCGAACCGGCTTCAGGCTGGCTCGACCCCGCCGGCGGGTCCGACGCCCGCACCGGCTCAGGGCCCCGATTTCTGGACCACGCGGCCGCATCGGAACCCGGACCCGATCTGAGCGTCGAACGGTTGGAAGAGCGGAGGCATCTCTACCGCGCACTGGACCAGATCGAACCCGAACAGCGGGCTATGCTCATCCTCCGCGACATGCACGACATGGATTACAAGCACATCGCCGATGTGCTCGACATCCCCGAGGGCACCGTCAAGAGCCGACTCTTCCGCGCCCGCGCAGCCCTGCGTGAACGGTTCGAAGCCCAGAACCCGGGGCCGCGGGGCTGAGCCCGCACGATCGCCCCGAAGGCCCAACCGTTTCCGCCCGACCATGAAGCACACTGTCAGCGAACTCGACCTCCTGGCCCTGATTGAGGGCACGCTGCCCCCCGATCGCGTTGAGGCCGTGCGCGCTGCGCTCACCGCCGACCCGGTGCTCCTCCGCCGGGTCGAACTGCTCGTCCGCGACCGCGAACGGCTCAAACGTGAGGGGCGGGCCCCGATCCCTGTCTCGGCCCTGACCGGCCTGGTCGCTCAGGCCATCGCCGAAGCAGAACGCGATGCCTTGCTCGCCCCCGGAACTGACGGACAAGCAGGAAGAACTGCGACCGGACGACCCAGCGCCCACCGCCACTCATCCGGTGCCGCCCCAACGCGTCGACGGGCCCCGATGCTGATGGCCGCCGGGCTGGGCGTCGCCATGCTTGGGGTGGTGGGGTTCCTGATCCTTCAGAGCGTCGGCCCCGAGGGCGTTCGGCGCGAACGACCAATGATCACCTCGAAGGTGCCCGAGGGCGGCTCGTTCTCCGTCGCCACCGACTCCTCCATGCCAGAGATCGTCGGGCCCCCCGCGATCTTCCACGACCCCGAAGGTGAGGCCGCTGAGCTGGAAGCCACGATCGTCGCACTGGTGGCGGCACGGGCCGAGGCCGAGCGACGGGCCGCCGAAGCGCCCGCGTCCGAACAACCCGACACACGCGCCGCGGTCTCTTCGCCCGCCATTCGTGGCATGAGCCTCGACGATGCGGTCGTGCTGGCCCGCGCCGGACGACTGCGGCTGGTTGTCGTCCATGCGGATCGCCACGAGCTGTCCCGCTCGCTCAGCATCCTCGCCAGCGCCACGCCCCTGGCCGATGCCCCCGAACCGTTGCGGTTCGACTCGGCCTCGTCGGATGCCGACGCCAACCCATCGCAGCAGGCCGCCGCGCCCGCCTACACCGTTCGCATCGGCGTCAGCAGCGACAGCACCGGCGACCAGCAGCTGCGCGAGCAGCTCATGGCCGCCGTCGACCGCCTGATCATCGTGAGCGGCAGCGATGTGGAGTTCCAGGCCGTGCCGCCGGACGCCCCGACTCGGGCCCATGGCCCTCGTCCGGCATTGACCGCGGCCAACCTCCTGTGGTGGGGCGAGCCGACTGCCGCGTGGACGCCGCGCCTGGAACTGGCGATCCCCGTCGATCCGGGCCACTAGCCGCCTCAACAGCCTCTTGGCAAGGACGACCAAAGCCCGGCTCGCTCTCGGGTTGGTTGTCGGCAGGGTTCGCGACCGGTATCGTCCGCCCCCTGTGCGACAGCGTGGTCTGACAGCCCATCGAGACGGCCGAAGCGGTCCCTCCCGCAAGGGTGGGGCATGGCTGGCGTGCGCCCCCTTGGTGCTGGGCCTGGCCTGCATGGCCCCGCCCTCCCCGCTGCAGGCGGCGGGCGTCGCCCAGCCCGCCGATGATGCCGGACCATTCGAGGGCCGCGTGATCGGCGCGATCCAGTTCGCGGGGCTTGAGCGCGTGACCGAGCTCTATCTCCGCAACAACGTCCGCTCGATCGAGGGCGCCCCGCTGAGCTGGGCGACCGTCCGCGACGACCTCCGCAAGCTCGAGCGCCTGGGCGAGTTCCGCGAGATCCGTGCCGATGTCGAGCCCCGCCCCGACGGCTCCGTGACGGTGATCTACACCGTGACCGAAGCACCGATCGTGCGGGCCGTCGACGTCGTCGGCAACACCCAGATCAACGACGAGCAGATCGCCGTCGTGGTCGCCGATGTGGTGAGCCTGATCGCCGGCGTGCCGATCGACGACTTCCGCATCGGCCAGGCCAAGCGCGCCATCGAGCAGCTCTACCGCACCAAGGGGTTCTACTTCGTCGAGGTCACCGTCGACGAGACCGAGCTGAACGACACGGGGGCCGTGATCTTCCGCGTCCGCGAGGGCGAGCGAACCAAGGTCACGTCGATCCGGTTCTCCGGCAACGCCTCGATCGGGGCCGGCGAGCTCCGCCCGCAGCTCAAGATCAAGCGCGCGGGCATCTTCCAGGCCGGTGCGCTCGATGACACCCTGCTCGATGACAGCGTCGCAGCCCTGACCAAGTACTACCGCGACCGTGGCTTCCTGGACGCCCGCGTCTCGCGCACCATCCAGCCCAGCCCCAACGGGCGCGAGGCGATCGTCACGTTCATCGTCGACGAGGGCCGGCTGTACACCCTCCGCTCGATCATCATCCGCAGCGCTGCCCAGGCCGCCGCCCAGACGCGACCCGCCGACGAGGATGCACCCGCCGATCAGGGGTTGACGGTCTACACGCCCGAGCAGCTGCTGGGTGTCTCGACGATCAAGGCCGGCGACACCTTCGTGGCCCGCGATGTCGAGGGAGCGGTCGACGCGATCCGCGACGCCTACCAGCAGCTCGGCTACATCGACGCCGTCGTGCGACGCGAGGAACTCCGCGACACCGACACGCCGCAGGTCGACCTCCGCCTGACCATCATCGAGGGCGAACGCTGGCGCACCGGCGTGGTCGAGACCAAGGGCAACGACATCACCCAGACCAAGGTCATCCTCCGCGAGACCCAGCTCCGGCCCGGGCGCTGGCTCGACGGCACCGAACTGAAGCGCACCGAGGCCGAGCTGAACAACAGTCGCCTGTTCGGACGCGACCCCGTCACCGGGCAGGGCACCAGGATCACCATCCAGCCCGAGAAGCCCGCCGAGCCCGACCACCGCGATGTGCTGATCGAGGTCGAAGAGACCAACACCGGCAGCTTCAGCTTCGGCGCCGGCGTGAACTCCGACCTGGGCGTCTTCGGCGTCATCAACTTCTCGCAGCGCAACTTCGACATCGCCGACACGCCCGACTCCTTCGAGGAGTTCTTCAGAGGCCGGGCCTTCCGCGGCGCAGGACAGACCTTCAACATCGCCCTCCAGCCGGGCTTCGAGGCCTCCAGCTACAGCGTCAGCCTCACCGAGCCCTCGCTCTTTGAGTCCGACTACAGCCTCGGCTCGACCGCGTTCTTCACGCAGCGCGAGTACGACGAGTACGACGACGACCGCCTGGGCTCGCGCTTCCGCCTGGGACGTCGGTTCGGCACGCGCTGGATCGGCGGCGTCTCGATCCGCGCCGAAGCCATCGACATCACCGACATCGACGACAAGAGCCCCGTCGACGTCTTCGAGGTCGAGGGCGACAGCATCCTGACGTCCGTCGGCTTCGATCTGGCGCGCACCACCGTCGACAATCGGTTCCGTCCCACCAAGGGCACCCGCACCGAACTGGGCATCGAGCAGGTCGGCGTGCTCGGCGGCGACTACGACTACACCAAGCTGCAGGCCGCCTACTCGTTCTTCCTCACCGTCGACGAAAACGAACTGGGATACAAGACCGTCCTCTCGCTCAACTCGCGCGTCGGCTGGATCCCCCAGGAGGACGAGTCGCCCGTCTTCGAGCGCTTCTACCTCGGCGGACGCTCTTTCCGCGGCTTTGACTTCCGCGGCATCGGCCCCACCGGCATCCGCAACGACAACGGCCAGCGCGGCGACGAGCACGTCGGCGGCGACTTCTCGTTCTTCCTGGGTCTTGAGCTCGAGAAACCCGTCTGGCGCGACCTCGTCTCGGTCGTGGGCTTCGTCGACACGGGCACCGTCAACGAGGACTTCGGCTTCGAGGACTACCGCGTCAGCGTCGGCGTGGGCGTCCGCCTCTACCTGCCCCAGTTCGGGGCCGCACCGCTCGCCTTTGACTTCGGCTTCCCGATTCTCGAGCAGAGCAGTGACGACACGCGGCTGTTCAGCTTCGCCTTCGACATCCCGTTCTGAACCCGTCCAGCCATCGCTGACGCGACGCTCGTCAGCCGCCGCCGCACGGCCGGACCGCGCGGATTTTGCGCGGCCGCGATTGTTCAGTAGGCACTAACTTCGCTAGAATCAGGACGCGGACGGCCGACGTTCCAGTGGTGGTGCCGCCACCGGACGGTCCCGCACTGGAGCACGAACATGCGATCGGACAAGCTGTGGCGGTGGGCGCTCGTCGGCGCCCTGGTGGTCATCGGGGCGGGGATTTGGCGCGGCGGCGTGGTGCCGGCGCAGGCTCAGGGGGGCGCGAACGCCGGCGGCAACTGCTGCGTCGCGGTGGTCCGCCTCAACGAGGTCCTCAACAAGCTCAACGAGAAGGCCGTTCGCGAGAACGAGCTCAAGGCCTTCTTCGAGGAGCGCGAGGGGGTGGTCAACGCCATCCTCTCGAGCCTCAAGAGCATTGAGGAAGAACTGCGCCTGATGCCGCGCGACGCCCCCGATCGGCGCAACAAGCTCGAAGAGCGGGCCCGTCTGGCCGCCCGCGCAGAGGCCGAGGCCAAGATCGCCCAGGCCGTGGCCGAAGATCGCAAGAAGCGGATGGAGCTCGAACTGTTCGACCAGATCCGCGCCGCCGCCAGCGAGATCGCCAAGCGCCAGGGGCTGGCGGTGGTGCTCAGCGACGACAGCGATGTCGAGGTTCCCGAGACCGCCAGCTACCGCGAGGTCCAGATGTCGATGATCTCGCGCCGCGTGATGTACTCCGGTTCGAGCGTCGACATCAGCAGCCAGGTCGCGACGTACATGAACAACCAGTTCAAAGTCAGCCCGCAGCCCTGATCGACGTGACCGCCACGCCCAGCACGAACTGGACCACCGGCGATCTCGCCAGTCGGCTTGCGGCCGAACTGCGAGGACCGGGCGACCTGCGCCTGTCGCGCCTGGACACCATCGAGCAGGCCGATGCATCCTCGCTGACGTTCATCCGCGACGCCAAAAACGCCGCCAAATGGGCCTCCAGCAGGGCCGGTGCCGCCGTGGTGTCGCGTCACGTCGCCAACGATCCGACCGCCGCCCCGCCGCCCATCCCCGGACGCGCGCTGGTGGTGGTCGACGATGCCGATCTCGCGCTCATTGCCGTCCTGGAGTGGCTGGCGCCGCCGTCGCCCGCCGAAGCACCCGGCGCCAGCCCGCTGTCGGCCGTCAGCCCCGAGGCCCGTGTCGCGCCCAGCGCCCACATCGGGCCGCACTGCACCATCGGACCCGGCGCAGTCATCGGCGAGCGGTGCACGCTCCGCAGCGCGGTGACCATCGGACCGGGCGCCGTCATCGGAGATGACTGCGACCTGCACCCTGGCGTCGTCGTCTACGCCCGCTCGCGCATCGGCGCCCGCTGCCGCCTCCACGCCGGCGCCGTCGTCGGGGCCGACGGCTTTGGCTACCGCCCCTCTCCCGACAAGCGCGGCCTCGTGAAGGTCCCCCACATCGGCATCGTCGAGATCCACGACGATGTCGAGATCGGCGCCAACACCACCCTCGACCGCGCCAAGTTCGGCGCCACGGTCATCGGCG
>SXGQ01430333.1_pt1 | contig 17497 bp, 14 predicted proteins | sample 3178371 | NCBI WGS metagenome assembly SXGQ01 (sample SAMN11356859, study PRJNA531348) | freshwater metagenome | isolation source: freshwater sample F1-20 | place: China: Fuxian Lake, Yuxi | collected 2017-12-25 | reverse complement strand
TGGTACTGGCCCTATTCACGATATCAACATGTCCCACCGTAATGGGATCAAACGTTCCTGGGAAAACGGCTATGTTGCTCATTGTTTGGCGAATATAGTCATTGTGGTACTTCCGTATTCTTTTTTTAGCAATTCTTGTTCTGCAAAAACAAGTTGGGGCTTATGCTCAATGATGATCCATCCGTCCGTGGCGAGCAAGGGTGTAAGGATTTGATGCAGCCCCTGAATGTTGGGCATGCCATATGGAGGGTCTGCGAAAATGATGTCGAATGGGCCAATTGGATGGGCTACATCACCCTGAAATCTGTTCTTGATTATGGTGGCTTCGGGAGTGAGTGCGTTGCCGGTGGCTATAAACCAATTCTGGAGTTGCCAATCTTTGGCGATGCTTTTTTGATGGGCGATGTTTTTTTTGTCGAGGTCGATACTGTAAACCGCTCCTGCCTCACGAGAGAGGAATTCCAAGGCAATGATTCCCGACCCAGAGAACAAGTCAAGCACCCGACACCGACCGATGCCTTTTTGGTGTTCCAATGAATTAAATAGCGATTCTCTTACCCTATCGGTTGAGGGTCTCACATGATTGGCAAAATTGGCAGGAATGATTCTGCCTTTTAGATCTCCTCCTGTGACACGCATGTTGCCAATTTGATCAATGGGGTTACAATGTGCATTAATGGTGCCGGTGTTTGGCTAATCCATGGCAGTTGGGGCGATTTGATCTCAGCTTGGGGAATGAATTTTTGGAATAATTGAGCCGTGGTATTTTGCTGTGCTTCATCGCACAAGGCATACAGACCCAATTGTTGGGGAGTGAGTTTGTCCTCGTGGAAAGGCAAAAGAGCGTAATAAAGATGCTCTTGCGTGTTGGTGCTTTGAAAGCGATTTGCGAATATGAGTTCACCATTGCGATACGCAAATACGATCGCTGTTTGTTCGTGAAACCAAAGTACACTTACGCATTCCTTGTGGTTTGCATAGGTATTTGATAAAGCAAACAATCCCTCTGCAATGTGATACTTTGCTGTTTCCGTTTCCAACGGTTGGTGAAGCGCACTGGGTTGAAAAGCCAAGGTGGTAGAAGGGTTGATGTTCCGTTTTGAGCAAGGGTGAAATCCAGCTACCGGTGCATCTGCAAAAGCCTTCGGTAATAGTTGAATGTTCCCATGGATATCGACCCAGTTGACACCCTGTTTTAAATTGGTTGGGTGCTTAACAATTTCATAGGAAAGAGGTTGACCTCTATCATTGATTGATAGGTAGTGAACGATGTCGTTGTGATACATGCCCAACAGTTTATGGACAGCCCCGTTGTGTTGGGTTTGATGGTACCAAAATGTATTCACGCTACAAAGTTACAAGAAAAGGAGGGCGGTTTATCGTTAGAAATCCGTTCCTACGCTTACCCGCATTCTAAATTGTACGAAGGAGCCATCGTTTTGGACGGCATTTACCCAAATGGGAAAATCAACTCGAAGATTAATGGGTTTTGCCGCACGCATGGCTTTGTTTTTAGTCAAGTTGGACCAGTTTCTAAGGTTGACACTTGCGCCGAAACCCGCATCGGCAAGTAATCGGCTGTATACTTGATGCGTGACGAGTTCTTTCTGATCATTTAAAATGCTGAGTGGCTGTCCGATAACACCTCCATCCCCAAACAAGTATGGATTGATACCAAGCATTTTAACTTTTGGGACCCAGCGAAAAAATGGTGTTAGATCAAGGGCGGCATTGATGCCCAGTCCTTGATTCCCCCTAAAGAATGCGAGGGTGGTATCGTTTCCATTGGCTTGCTTTATGGTCTTGGGTGCGCTGTAGCCGTTAAATCCCCGCAAGTTGAGTCCGCCGTTGACTTGAATGGTGCTCCATTGGGCGCTGCTATTTTTGAGGTTATACATACCAAAATCGCGGTAGATATCTTGTTGGAATGCGTCTTCGGGGTTGGCAGAGGCCAGATACAGAACCGATTCGGGTGTTGGGTTGTTGCCTCCACCATAATAGGCTAGAGATCGAAGGCGTAGCAGTGTTTTGCCAATGGGTTGGAAGTGTTTCCATTCAAGTTGAACGAAGCCGTATTGTGATTTACTCCATGGCGAAGGCATCCGCATATCGAATCGCACAGAACCTGATCTGCTCCAACCACTGTACCCTTGTTTTATGTATAGGTTTAGGTGTGCTTGCGCTAAATAACTCCATTGGTTGGCCGTTGAAAGAAATCCATCCAATTGATCTCTTTGAGGAAAATAAGGGTCGCGACCGGATGCCTGGCTATTAATCCAGGGGTTATAGAGAGGGTGATCTATGTTGTATTGAAGGCGATGGTAGCGCTGCATGGATTTTCCATACAGGCCGTATTCGGTTTTGCCGAGTTGGTTGAACCAGCCCATTTCGTGGGTGTTGATTTCGTTGTAGAGGAGGGATTGGTAGTAGTAGGTGCCACCGCCGCGGGTTTGGTGTTTGAATTCAGCTTGGTACTGCAATTGTTGGGTGGGGGTATAACGCGATTCTAGGCCGGTTGCGTACCATAGACCGAGCATGAATTGCTTTTTCCGTCCGGCATACTGTCCGCTCGCTTGCGCTCCCAGCAGCACGCCGGACGCCACATTGTATCTCACGGCGGGCCGGATGAGTCCTTGGTAAACACCCAAGTAGTTGGTATTTTCTCCGTTGCCGAGGTCGAGCTGCCACTCACTGCGTTTCTTCCAGACGTTGTTGACGCGGTTGATATCGGCCAGTCGGCCGCTGCGATCCAACCATACTTGTTTTACTTTACCGTCTATCGGCATTTCGATGTCGAAGGTGTAGGTGGGACGGAGTCTGTCCCAGCCAATCCAGGGTTTGAGGTTGTAGCGACCGGGTTTTTGGTATTGGCTTACGGGGATGGTTACGGCGTACAAGATATCGGATTGTGAAACATTGCGGTTGCTGTTTCTGTTGGTATTGACTGTGCTTTGTGTGGTGTTTGGTGAGATGAGGAAGTCGAGGTCTACAGGCATCACCATTTTGCCATGGCGTTGCAGGGTAACGCGGTAGTAATTGGCTTGTTTGAGGGGGGTGATTCGTTTTATGCTGTAATCGGCTGCTTTGTTGGTCTGAAACCACTGATCGAAGAAGGCATTGAGATCGGTTTGGGTACTTTGTATGATAGAATTCCTAAAATCCTCAATATACGGGTGACAGAATTTCCATTGTTCTACATAGTTTTTCATGGCTTGTAGAAAGACAGAGTCGCCCAAATAGTACTGCAAGTTGTAAAGCATGGAGGCGGTTTTGTAGTACACGTGTTTGTAACCACCGCCATGTCCTGTGGCCGAATGAAAATCGTTGGAATGGGTTTCTAGGATTTCATCGGTACCATCGATAGCATCTTCCATATAGCCAGCGAAGGCGCGTTTGAGTTCGGGCTGAGATTCTTTGGTGAGTTTGCGCATGCACCAGGCGGTGAGGAATTGGGTAAAGCCTTCATCCAGGGCGGCGCGATAGGTTTCGTTGGATCCCACCATGCCGAAGAACCAGTTGTGGCCAACTTCGTGCGCGATGAGACTTTGGTGGCTGGGGTAGTATCCGCCATCGAGGGTAATCATGGGGTATTCCATGCCATCCGCGGCATCGGCGCAAACAATTTTTGGGTAGTTGTACATACCAAAATCGCGGCTATAGGTGGCGATGACTTTGGCGGTGAATTGGGCGGTTTGTTGCCATCCGGCGGCGTTGTTTTCTTGGGCGATGGCGATGCATTGTACGCCGTTCCATGTGGTTTCACCAATCCGGTAAGTAGGGTCGGCGGTCCATGCGAAGTCGTGTACATTCACGGCCTGATAGTGCCAAGTTTTGTATGTGCCATCGGGCTGAACAATCACCGAGGGCTGCGAGCCGATGGGTTTGTCTTTGAAATTGGCGATGTCGAGTTGTTTTCTCAAGGCCATGGGCATGACTTCGTCTTTGTTGACCAGGGTGCCGGTGGCTTCGGCGATGTAGTGGTTGGGCAAGGTGAGGGATACGTCGAAGTATCCGTAATCGCCATAGAATTCCTTTTCAACGTGTTGGTCGGTTTCCCAAGTAAACTTGCGGTCGTAGACGCAGATTCTGGGATACCAATGTACGCCGTTGAAGTGTTTGTATCCGTGGTGGTCGTATACCTTCATGCGACGACGGATGCTGCCGCGGTCGAAGTAGGTGGTGAAGTTGATTTGGAAAGTAATCTGCTCCCCGGGTTTGAGGGGGGTGGGTAGTTTGATTTTGAGGAGGGTATTTTGGATTTCGAAGGCGATGTTTTGGGATTCTCGGGGTTCGTCTTTGATGGGGGTTTCTTCGGGGTTGATTTTGATGTTGTGGATGACGGTGCCCAGTTTTTGCGATTCATACTGTCCGTAGGTGACCTTGGCGCGATTTTGCTTGTAAAGTTCATCGGTAAGCGACCCGGGCTGCACGGCATTTTGGTATAGGTGAAAATAGGCTTCGGTGAGGGTATTGGGTGAGTTGTTGGTATAGACGAGGGTTTCTTGCCCATTGATGATTTCGGCGTTGTCGTTTAGTATGGCTTTGATGGTATAGTGCACATCCTGTTGCCAATAGCCTTCATAGGGTTTTTTGTTTTTCCAGTAGTGGGGATTGTTGGGCGATTGGTATGGGTTGGTTGGATTTTGGGCTGCGGACTGACTAATGGGATATTGGGCGATCGAGGCTTTGGAGTAAAAAGCAGAGCCAATGAGGATGGCTAATGCATATCCGAAGGAGTGGCGGGTCGACATAGAACGAAGTTAGCGATTGAAAGGTAGATCGGGGCAATTGAAAACAAAAAAGGCTGCCCATTGGCAGCCTTTTTTGTTCTATGCAATTAATAATCTTAGTAACTCAATTTAAAGTCTACGCGACGGTTTTTCGCTTTGCCTGCAGGTGTAGCATTGTCGGCGATAGGCATCTCTTGACCATAACCAAATGCAGTCATGCGGGCTTCAGCAACACCACCAGCTGCCAAGTAACGCTTTACAGCGTTGGCACGGTCTTGACTCAATATTTTGTTGGCTTCAGGGGTTCCGTTGTTATCGGTGTGTCCTTGAATTTCAACACTTGCTCCTGGGTAGGTATTCAACAAGGTAGCCAAATCATCCAAGCTCTTGAATGAACCCGCAGTGATTACTGCTTTGCCGTTTTCGAAATTGATGCCTTTAGCAGCCAAGTTGATTTTTTGAACCACTTCTTTTTTGATTTCAGGGCAACCTTTGCTTGCAACGGTTCCAGCTACATCAGGACATTTGTCAACGTTGTTGAAGACACCATCACCGTCTGTATCGGGACAACCTTCACCAGCGATTGCACCGGCAATATTTGGACATTTGTCTTTGCGATCTTCTACGCCGTCACCATCGGTATCGGGGCAACCACCGAATGCAGGTAAACCAGCAATGGTAGGACAGCCGTCTTCCTTATCAGAAACACCATCACCGTCAGTGTCAGGGCAACCATTGAATTTGGCAATACCCGCGATGTTTGGACATGCGTCCACTTTGTCTTGGATACCATCGGCATCTGAATCAGGGCAACCACCGAATTCGGCAGGACCTGCAACATCAGGACATTTGTCATCAGCATCCAAAATGCCATCTTTATCAGTATCTGCAGGACAACCTACGCTGTCAACATAACGACGGTATTTGGCTTCGGTATTCTTACACAAATCGTATTTGTCTGGAACACCATCTTCGTCTTTGTCTTTGGGTGCTTTGGGCGATGATCCCATTCCTTCACCTACAGCCATGGTCAAAGACAAGGCATGCAACGCATACATGTCATTTGTACGCCACAACTGGTGCTTGTAGATATTGTGTACTGGATCAGGGTAGGATTGTGTAGCACCATCCCAAATATCAGACATGGTATAAGTAGCGGTAAAGCTATAACGCAAACCAATTCTTTCTGTAATGTAGAAGTTGATACCAAATGCACCTTGAACGGCGGCGTTCAATTCTGTGATGGCAGGCTTCTTGGTGAGATCGTAGTAGAACTCGTCTTGTACATAAGGGTGTGGACCCCAAGTGATTTTACTGTGCGCATAAAAACCACCCAAACCCGCTTGGAAATAAGGAGCAATCTTGGCATCCTCAGATAGAATGCTACCATTATTCAGTTTAAAACGGGCACCAACAGTAAGGTCAGCAACGTTTGCACGGAAAGATTGGTACATGTATTCTGGACGCAAGTTCCATCCTTCCCACTTACGGGCATAACCGACATCACCGGTTGATAAATTGGCAACCAAATCCAGGGCAGGACTTACATAGTAACCGAAATTGATTTGAACAGCTTGGTAGTCGGGTCTGCGGGCAAATCCCAAAGACGAGCCAAGGTCACCCATATACTCGTGGAGACCGCCACCAATTTCTAGGGAGTGGGATCCGGGCGATTGGGCTTGCGCAGGCACCGAACACAAAGTGGCTAGTGCTGCAAAAACGGTTGATTTGAAGTAGTTTTTTTGCATAGATATTCCGTTAGAATAGGGTTATAGTAGTTGACAAATATAGGAAATGAGGGGTTAAAAAAAACTTTTTTCACAAATTTTACCCATTTTTTATTCCCATAATTGTGCGGGCTAAAAAAAACTCGTGCAATTGCCTCAGTTATATACCGTCACTGCGTTACCATTTCGTTGAATTTGGTAGCGGGCAAGTCGACCTCGGGCTTCGCCTTCCAATGGAAATCCATTGTAAGAATATTTTGAACTACAGCAGGGTTGAAACCCCGTAGAGGTGGGGGTTCCGCATTGTAATTGGATATTTATGGAATCGGCCCAAACCCTTGCGCAGGCAGACAAAGGTTCAAATGCACAACCGCGTTCAAAAGCAAACCAATTGTCTTCATAGTCGTGAATCACCAAAACACCTTTTACACCACCGTCAAAATATGCATGACTGCCGGGATTGGCGAGGTGCATGTAAGCGGGTAAATTGAGATCGATATTGATGTTTACAGGCCCTGTAGGAATCTGTTCTGTGGTTTGATTGGTATCGTCGCATGCAATCAATGATAGCAAGCCAGCGGAAGCAACAATCAAGAGGTAGAACAGTCCACGTTTCATCGATGGGTTGAATTATTCGTATTTGTAAAAGCCCTGTTTGGTTTTCTTGCCGTGGTGTCCGGCTTCTACTTTTTGTTGTTGGATGCGATTGGGTCGGAACTTTGGATCGTAGTGAAACTGTTGGAACATGGAACTTGTAACGCTAAAGTTGGTATCCACACCAATTAAATCCATGAGTCGAAATGGACCCATTTTAAAGCCGCTGCTTTCCATGAGTCTATCGATGCTCTCAAAGGACGCGGTATTTTCTTCAAGGGCTTTTAAACTTTCAACATAGTAATGTCTGGCCACGCGATTTACGATAAATCCGGGTGCATCTGCAGCATAAACAGTTGTTTTTCCAAGTGATTGAGACCAAGCAAAGGCCTTCTCCGCAACAGAAGGGTCCGTGGCCACACCCTTGATTACCTCTACCAACTTCATGATATGGGCGGGGTTGAAAAAATGCACACCGACCACTCTTTCGGGGTGTTTGAGCACTGCCGCAATTTGCGTGATGGGAATACTGGAAGTGTTGGTGGCGAAGATTGTTTCGGGGCGATTAATGGTTTCCAGAAAGCCAAACAATTCCCGCTTAATGGACAGTTGCTCCAACACTGCTTCAATGATAAAATCTGCAACCAAAGTTGCTCGGTCCGGTGTGGTACTCAAAAGCGACAAAGCTTGGGTTGCTTTTTCCGTCGTGGTTTTCCCTTTTGCGACGGCTACATCGAATTGTGAGTGTATGTATGCAAGCCCTTTTTCCAAAGCTCCCGGATGTACATCGAACAAAACGGTTGGATATCCGGCTTGAATGCTACACAGGGCGATACCTGATCCCATTACACCGGCGCCAATGACTGCCACTTTCATCATAATTTCAAAGTTAGGGAATCGATTTTGGAAGTTAACGCCCCTGAAGCCAGCTTTGGGGATTTTGTTTCTCTTGGCCATGCCACACCTGGAATTGCAGGACCGCTTTGCCATCTTCGTCGGTCATCACCTTGCCAATGTGTTGGTTCATGCGAATGACTTGTCCTTTTTCGACCAGTACGACGGAAAGGTGGGAGTAAACGGTGAAGAAATCGCCATGATTGACAAGCACTGCTTGACCTTGCCCGGGAATATTGAGGATTGCGCTGACGGTACCTTCAAAAACGGCACTTGCCAACGAACCCTTTGGGGATGTGATGTCTACGCCATTATTCACGGTGGTAATGCCCTCGAGATCAGGATGTTCATGGACGCCAAATGTTTGAGAAACAAATCCGCGCTCTACGGGCCAAGGTAGGTTGCCTTTGTTTTTTGAGAAAGCCCCGCCAATGGCTTTGGCTTGTGGCGATAACAGGTTTTCTTTTCCCGCAGCGGAACCTGTACTGCCCGATCTTGCTTTGGCAGCGGAGGTAGCGGCCCTCGCTTTGCGTTTGCGCTCAGCTTCTATTTCTCTTGCAATCAAACGACTGATTTCATTGTTCAAACGGGCGATGGCTTTTTCGTTTTGACGGATTCGGTCGCGGAGCTCTTCCTCTCTGCCCGAAAGCTCCTTCACGAGGGTTTGTTTTGCCTGTTTATCAGTTTCAAGTTCTTTTGATTCCTTTTCGTTTTCTCCCATCAGGACCGATTTTTCCTGTTTTACATTTTCGAGCTGACTAATGGTTTTTCCCAACGATTTGGATTGTGCCATGATGGCACTGATTTGGTGTCTGCGGTATCTAGAGATTTTGCGCAAGTACTTCCATCGCCGCATGGCTTGAGATATGGACTTTGACGAGAAAACAAAGGCGATTTCCCGACCGCTTTTGCGCGTTTTATAAGCCTTGATGATGGTCTTTCTCAGCTTGAGTTGTTGGGCATCGTGCTCCTTACTCAAACTGTCGAGGTATTTTTGTTTCTGTCCTAGCTCATAGTTCACTGAGCGAATTTCCATGCCCAAGTTTTTAATAACCACCTGTCGCTGTTGGATAATTTGGTTCAGCGAATTCAGTTTGTCGAGCGTAACGGTTTTCTCTTTTTGTGTGCTGGTGAGGGCCTTTTTTTGTTCGGCGATCACGCGCTGCATCTTCTTGCGTTTGGCTTCCAATTGTTTTCGTGATTGGGCTTCTCCGGTGCTTGGAAACAGGGAGGCTATCAAGAGCAATATGAAGGCTAGGGTGCGCAAATGGTTATTTCGATGGCAGGGGTTGCAATTTGTAGGAGTCGTCTATTTTAAACGGATACGAAGGTATCGCATCATAGCGTGCGGTTGTCAACGCCAAATCCACTTGTGCAGTTTGTTGTGCAGTTGTGGTTGTTATTTTCAGTTCCATGGGGAGGGTGGTGAAGGCTCCGTTCGATTCCTTCGACACATCGAGCCACTGATTGTGCTCTAAAGTTGCTTTGTCTTTGGCATTGTTGGGGCTGCTGATCTCAGTGATGCGCAATTGAGAATATCCTTCATTGTCCAGTTTGGTTTGAGGGGTTTGCCCCGGATAACCATAGTATGATTTGATGAGGAGTGGCTCCACCATCGTTGTGTAGTAAACGTAATTTGCCGACGCGTCTTTGTGAATGTTTCCGGCGTTGCATGTGTCAACCAAAGGCTGCCCGGTGAATAGGTTTTGGATTTGCTTAACACCAATTGGCATGGATAAGTATTGGCTAGCATATGCCACGGGTACCACATAATATTCTTTGTGGTAAATATCGGCCAAGTGCAGTGTATCGCGCAGCAGCACCCCTTTCGCCACTTGAATTTGGATGCCCATATTTGCACTGATGGTGAACCAAACGATGGAGTCTCGTTTCATGCGCAAATTAATGGTAGCGGGTATGACTTGATCGCCCGATTTCACTGTCATTTCATATCGACCACTGAAGTAGGTCCAGTGGTTATCTTGAGGCAAACGATTGTTGTCGATGGCGGATATTTGGGCTTGACTGAGGGTATGGGTGCCCAAAATGGCTATGAGTGTAAGGAGTTGCTTCATTGGGGGAGTCTTGATTTATTTCTGTATAGATGGGGTTTTCAAATCCTGTGCCATTTGTTTCCAGCGGGTCAGGTATTGGACGGAATGGGCTTGATCGGCGATGGAAATGGCGAGGGGGAGGTCGTTGGGAGAGAGTCCTTCCCGCTGATGAAGGTCGATCCAGAGATTCAATGCTGCTTCGGTTTCGGGCAGTTTGGGGTTGCCGAAATTGGGGTGTTGTTGTGCTTGGTGCGAGGCGATGCGGGCACTGATTCTCAGGTATTGGTTGAGGATGAAGGGGTCGGTTTCCACTTGGCTGTTGGTGGTTTCTGCTTGGGCGAGTTCCCATTGGTTGTTGTAGGCGTGGGAAAAAGCGTTGACCAGGTTGTGGGCAGAAAATATTGGGGCGACGGACTCCAGGGAGTCGGCCCACATGTGAGCCTCTTGGAAGCGGTTCATTTCAAATGACAGCGCCAAGAATTTACGGTATTTGTTGGTGGTTGATAGAACGGGTTGTTGGGCGGTTGGGTTGTTTTTGCGGGCGTTGATGTCTTGAATTTGCAGGTGATCGATGGCCATTTGCCGGAATTGCTGCAATTTTTCAGTGTTGCCCAAATGGGTCTCCCAGGTATCGCAGAAGGTGAGCAGGGCCTTGGCGTGGTTGGTACCATCTGACCCTTTCAAGGATTGAGATAGGGCAATGGCGGTAAAATGATGAAACGTGAATGAATGGGGGTCAAGGGTGCAAAGCAATTGTAGTGTTGTTGCTGCTTTTTGCGGACGTCCATGGTTGTATTCGAGGGTCGCCTTCAAATAGAGCAGGTCGATGTGATTGGGCTGTAAACCCAGTCCCATTTCTACATAGTAAAGTGCTTGAATGACATCAGGTTTGTGCGTTTGCACGATATTTTTGGCATCTGCAAAGGTGTACTCCGACGATTTCAACTGGGCCAAACGGTGATAGGTTCCTACCAAATACTGCTTTGTTTGAGGATTGGAAAAACTATCAATGATGCGCAAAAAGGCTTCTTGGGCCCCTCGATAGTTTTCCCCTTGATAAAGGGCTTCGGCGGCGTAATAAGCTGTTTTTAGCGAAGGTGGTGCGTACGGAACATTGATGGTTTCTAGATCATTGACCAATCCATCCAATTGAAAATCTACAGGGGATTGTGCGTTGCGTTGTTGTGCGCTAACGAAGGGAGTCTGAACGAAAAACATCGCACAGATTACGACCCAAACAAGGTTAGTGTGAATGTGAAAAACGGAGGTTGAGATTATCCGATGCTGCTGTAGTCGCCCAAACTGTATTCTTGGGAGTCCGCTCCAAAACCGTTCACCACAATGTGGTTGCCGATGAGTGAGTCGTGGCAATTGAATTGGTTGAGTGAACATTGTTCTTGCACGATGCTATTGGTGATGGTACAATTTTCAATCGATGAGTTGCTGCCGATAGAAGTATGCGGACCGATCACGCAGTTTTTCAAAGATACATTTTCGCCGATAAAACAAGGTTCGTGAATGGTTACACTTTCATCGAATCGAGCGGCTGTGCCAACGAATTCGCGGGCTTTGTTGACCAACACGCGTTGGTTGGTGTACACGGTGGCGGCGTAGTTGCCACAATCGAGCCATTCATCGACCGCACCGGGGACAAACTGCATGCCTTTGGATTTCATGTTTTCCATGGCATTGGTGAGTTGATATTCCCCTTTTTCGCGGATGTTGTTGTCGATGAGGTATTGAATTTCTGACTCCAATGTTTCACCACTCTTGAAGTAGTAAATACCAATGATGGCTAAGTCTGATACAAACTCAGTGGGTTTTTCAACGAAGTCTGTGATAATGTTGTTTTCGTCAAATTTCACCACACCAAAAGAACTTGGATTGGCTACTTTGTGTACCCAAATTACGCCATCTTTTGATTTATCGAGGTTAAATTCGGTGCGGAAGAGGGTATCAGCAAATGCAACAATTACATCACCTTTGAGACATTCACGGGCACACAGAATGGCATGACCCGTACCTTCTGCAACATCTTGGTAAAAGATTTTTCCTCTGGCACCAACGCTCTCGGCAATTTGAAGCAATTCGGATTCAACGGCATCACCAAACCTGCCTACGACGAAACCAATTTCATCGATGGATTCCCCACAAACGGCTACGATATCGGTAATTAACCAATGAACGATGGATTTGCCAGCAACTTTTATGAGGGGTTTTGGGGTAGTGAGTGTATGTGGGCGCATGCGCTTGCCCATGCCGGCCATTGGGATGATGAGTTTCATGAGGGGGTAATGTACTTAAACAGAGCTAAAAATTCGTGCAAAGGTAAGGATTCCAAATGAATTGGATGTTAGGGCTGGGTTAAACCGGTGCTACCATATCCTCCAGCGCCTCGTGCTGTATCATTGATTGATTGTGTTTCGATCCACTGTACAGTGGCATGTTGGGCGATGACCATTTGGGCGATGCGCTCTCCATGTTGAATGTTGAATGGTTCTTGTCCGTGATTGATCAGAAGCACTTTGATTTCGCCACGGTAGTCGGCATCAATGGTTCCAGGGCTGTTGAGGACGGTGATACCATGTTTCAGTGCAAGGCCGCTTCGCGGCCTTACTTGCGCTTCATACCCTTCGGGTAATTCAATGAATAAACCTGTGGGTACCAATGCCCGCTCTCCAGGCGTTAACACAATGGAATCGTCGAGATTTGCATGCAAGTCCATCCCAGCGCTCAATGCTGTTTGGTATTTGGGCAGCGGGTTTTTGGATTGATTGATAATATTAACTTGAAGCATGGTGTTTTTTCAGAGAGGTTTCTATTCCGTAGATCATCGCCCCGTAAAGCAAAGGCAGCAGGAAATAGCAATTGTGCGACAGGGTTGGAAAATAAATGGGCAAACAGACCACCGGCACAATGGCCAAGGTTAATACCCCTAAAATTAATGAAACCTGGTATGGAATGGGGTAGTTTTTTTGTCCGAAAGCATAGCCCAAAATCACCAAGGTTGCATACGCCGCCAAGGTGGTGTAAGCAGAGGCCACGAAGCCGTATTGGGGTATGAACAAATAATTACCCACCAATGTGACCAATGCACCTACTGCCGCAATGAGACCGCCCATTTTGGTTTGTCCCGATAATTTGAACCATATACTTAGGTTGTAATACAATCCCAAGCAGACATTGGCACCGAGCAATACTGGGATGATCGATAGCCCCCGTGCATTGGTGTAATACGTTGGATTTTGCATCAACAGGGGAGCAATCCATGGCATGAAAACCATGGTAAGCAGATAAATCCCACCTGTGGCATAAACAAACATGCGCATGACATATGCATAGGTTTCTTTGGCGTCGGCATCACCACTTTTGCTAAAAAAAAAGGGTTCTGCAGCAAATCGAAAAGCTTGTACAAATAAGGTGAGCACCAAACTCAGCTTGTAGAAAGCATTGTACATGCCTGTTTCGGCATCGGCAATGTTTGCAGGCAGCAGATTCTTTAATAGCAAGCGATCCAATGTTTCGTTGATCATTCCTGCTAAACCCACCACAATCAAAGGCAACGAATACCGCAACATTCGTTTGATCAGGGCTACGTCAAATCCTTCTTTCAGTTGGGTGAAGGTTCGCGACAACAGGGGAAGGGTAATGGCCGAGGCCAACAGATTGCTGATGAAAATATTGGCAATCATATTCTCTGGCTGGGCTTGTGCGAGACCCCAAGTGGCAAAAGCCTGCCAAGTGGATCCCGAAAACTGATCCGCAGAAAATGCCATGCCCAAAAATGTACTATCGTGTTGAATCAAGCACGCACCAAAAGCGGGGGCTATCACCAACAAAAACAGATTTGCAAGTATGTTTACAACAATGTTTGTGAGACGAATCCAAGCGAAAGTCCACGGTTTTTCTTGCTGTCTTAACCATGCAAAACCCAAGGCAGAAATTGCATCGGCAGCTAAGATGTAAACGAGATATTCAATCAAGGCGGGGTATTGGGGGTAACCCATCCAATCCATGATTTGCGGCCCCATCCAGCGGGCGAGCAATATAGCGGCAAATCCAGTGAATACGAGGGTATATGTGGCCGTAGCGAATACTCTGGCAGGTTGCTGTGTTTGTTTGGAAAAGTTAAAAAAGGCAGTTTCTAGACCCAGTGCGAAAAAAATCGCCAAGAAACTGGCATAGGTGAACATGACACTCACAACACCGTACTCGGCAGGGGTGAATTTGCTCAGGTAAAGCGGTACCAGTGCGTAATTGAGAAATCTACCCAACATCGTACTAAGTCCATAGACAGCAGTTTGGGAAGTAAGTTTTTTCAATACGCTCATAGTGCGAAGATAGGAAAGTTGTTTGGGAGCTACATCGTGCGATCGGGTGATGCTTGGTTGTGTTCGTTCAATGCATCCGCTTGCTGATATTGTTGAAAATAGGCTTGGGTGAGCGGACCTAAATGAAAGAGTAGATCGAGTGCGCTAAGAGGGGTTCTGAAGCCGTATCGGGTGTCAAAAACTTGGGCGTAAGAAATGATTTCGAGTTTGTCCGCGTGCTGTTGATATGGGCTGAGTAGTTGATGTGCGATGAGTGATTGTTGCGCTTTGGGTATTTCTACATATTCCGGCGAGGCAGTAATGTTCAAGTTGTTAAAAAGTAGCTTGTTACAACCGTCAATAAGCGTTTCCATGGTTTCGGGTTGCTCATCCAACAATGCCCAAAATCGATAGTCGTAATATTCGAAAAATGGCGATTTGCCGTAGGCTGTTTGCCAAGCCTGTTTGTGGTCTTTTACCCATTTTTCGCTGTAGTTAATGCGCACTGTTGGCAAAGGCAGGTTGCGGTCTTCGTGGAATACGGGAACCGTGAGCGGTTGGATGCCGTTCGGACCTCCAATGGCATATCGGTTGAGACCGTTTTGTTTCAAAAAGGGTGCATTCTTGAGGATGGGATACTGATTTTGTTGGTGTCCCGTAACAAACCATCGCACATCGGGAAGCAGGCAATAAGGCAGATAATTCATGATGGATGGAATACAGTTACAGGCAAGGGGTCTGCACAACGGCTCAGCAGGGTTGATAATGTGGTTTTGAACACGGGATGCATGTATGTTGGCGCGATTTCTGCCAAAGGTTGTAGCACAAATCTGCGGTCTTGCATGTGTGGATGCGGAATTTGAAGTGCCTCAGTGGTTTTTATTATATTGTTATATAGCAATATATCTATGTCAATACTTCGGGGTCCCCATTTGATTTCGCGTCGTCGTCCGAGTTGTTTTTCAATTTCCAAACACTTATCCAGCAACATTTTGGGAGTGAATGGGGTCTGCAAAATCACGGCCTGATTGAGAAAATGGGGCTGATCTGTGTTCCCCCATGCTGCGGTTTCATAGAGCGATGAACATTTGATGATCTTTCCCACCTGTTGCGACAACAACATTTGCGCTTTTCCAATATACGCCAGTCGGTTTCCCATGTTGCCCCCTAACCCTACCGCCACCCAATTTTCGATGTTCATGATGGATGCGAAGATAAATACACATTTCGGAAGGATTAGAACCCCTATTTTTGTACATCTATGAAATCGGTATTTTCCTTGATGGTTTGTGCACTTTGTGCATTGGTTTCTTTCGCTCAAGATGCAGTAATAGGTATCAATACCGCCACCACTGCGCGTTGGGAGGTCGTTAGTTTTGGCAATGATCCTTTGAAGGTCCGACAGTATAAATTCGCCAATGGACTTACCCTAATCACTTCAACCCAGCAAAAATCGCCCCGTGTTTATACCATGGTTGCGGTGAGAACAGGGTCGAAGAATGACCCTGCTGATCATACTGGATTGGCGCATTATTTGGAACATATGCTCTTCAAGGGCACCGATAAATATGGCAGTTTGGACTGGGCGAAGGAAGAGCCTTTGTTGAAGCAGATTGATCAGCTGTATGAAAAATACAACCACAGCATAGACCCCATCGCAAGGAAGGCAATTTACCGGGCAATAGACAGCGTGAGTCAGCTTGCCGCCAAATATTCAATTGCAAATGAGTACGACAAAATGTGTCAGGCCATGGGTGCACAAGGCACGAATGCGTTCACCAGCAACGACGAAACGGTGTACATCAACGACATCCCATCGAACATGGTAAACAAATGGATTGCCCTTGAAGCAGAGCGATTTCGCAACCCGGTTCTGCGATTGTTTCACACCGAGTTAGAGGCTGTTTATGAGGAGAAGAATATTTCGATGGATCGTGTGGGCGACAAAGTCTATGAGGTCATGCTAGCCGATTTGTTTCAAAAACACAACTATGGCTTGCAAACGACCATCGGTACGGTGGAGCACTTGAAAAATCCCAGTCTTGAGGCAATTCGGAATTACTACAACGAATACTACGTGCCCAACAACATGGCCATTATCATGAGCGGTGATTTTGATCCTGATGCGGTGGCGGAGCAGGTATATGAACAGTTTGGTAATATGCAACCAAAGGATGTTGTGAGTTATATTTTCGAGTTAGAACAACCGCGTAACCAAGAGCGCACGTATGAACTGAAAGATCCTGAATCGGAATATGTGAACATCGGTTTTCGCATCCCCAATGCAGGTTCGGAGGAGTCAAGGGCCGCCAAACTGATCGATTTGCTGTTGAACAATTCAAAAGCTGGACTGATTGACGTCAATCTCATTCTTCAACAGAAGGTTTTATCTGCCTACAGTGGCGTGGAGCAAATGTCGGATTATGGCATTTTTTACCTTGAAGGATCGCCCAAGGAGGGACAAACTTTGGAGGAAGTGAAAGAATTGTTGTTGGCGCAATTGGAAAAGATTCGGAAGGGTGAGTTTGATGAGAACTTGTTGAAAGCAATCATATTGAACAAAGAAATTGAAAAGATTCGTGCATTTGACGAAAATGAGAGTCGTTGTTTTTTAATGAAGGACGCTTTCATTCAGGGCTTAGATTATCGCGACAAAATCAACGAATTAAACATGATGAAGGAGATGAAAAAAGAGTATTTGGTGGATTTTGCCAATGCTTTTTTGCACGTGGACCGTGTGGTAATTTACAAGCGCAAAGGCGATAAGCCAGTATCGGAGAAAATTGAGAAGCCCGAGATTCACTCTGTGGAGTTGAACCGAGATAAGCAGAGTGCCTTTGTAAAGAATTGGTTGGCTTTGCCAGCGGAACAAATTAAACCGGAATTGGTGGACTTGAATAAAGAGATCTCGAAACAATATGTTGGTCCAGCGGTGATGCGTTATGTGAAAAACAATGACAATCGATTATTCAACTTATCCTATCGTTATGATTACGGCAAGTGGCACAACAAATGGTTAGATTTGATTCCAGCTTACATTTTCTATGTAGGTACGGATGGTTATTCTGCTACCGATATTAGTCAGGCATTTTACCGTTGGGGATGTAGTTTCACTGCAAATGGCTCAAATGAACATTTTGTGATTGGTGTGAATGGTCCCGAAGAGCATTTTGATTCCGCTGTTTGGC
>SXGQ01343897.1_pt1 | contig 17497 bp, 10 predicted proteins | sample 3178371 | NCBI WGS metagenome assembly SXGQ01 (sample SAMN11356859, study PRJNA531348) | freshwater metagenome | isolation source: freshwater sample F1-20 | place: China: Fuxian Lake, Yuxi | collected 2017-12-25 | reverse complement strand
GACAGCCGCATCGATCGCTGGGAGTACTTCAACGCCGATGCGGGGTCTGCGCGTGAAAGGCCCGGATCAGCGCCCAGTAGCGTGGGTTGCTGGCCTGGCTCACCGACTGCAGCCGCCCGGAACCGTCGACGTGCGTCACCGCCGGAATCACGTCGCGTTTCTCTGGCCTCACCGGGTACACCTGGATCATGAACGGGTCGTGCACCGCGTCGACGAAGTACTCGTCGATCGCCTCGGCGAGAATCGACGGTGCGAATGGCCGGAAGCGCTCGCGGAACTTGATCTTCTGGTTGATGATGTCGCGCATGTCGCGGCGCCGCGGATCCGCCAGGATGCTGCGATTGCCCAGCGCGCGCGCCCCCCATTCCATGCGCCCCTGGTACCACCCGACGACGTCGCCGGCGACCAGGCGCGCGGCGGTGGCGTCGCAGAGCGCCGCCTCGGTGGCGATCGTCGTCAGCTGGCCGCGGCCCTGGGCCACGACCCCGCTCTCGGCAATCACCGTGGCAATCTCGGCGTCGGTGTAGGACGTGCCCCAGGACGAATGTTCCATGCGCGGCCCGACCGCCCGCACGCCGCTTTGATGCCACGCCTCGAGCGCCGCGCCCAGGGCGGTGCCGTTATCGCCGGCCGCGGGCTGGATGAACACGTGGCGGAACGGCGTGTTCTGGCGGATCTTGCCGTTGGCGACGCTGTTCATGGCACATCCGCCGGCGAGGCAGAGGTGATCCACCGAGACCTTTTGGTGGGCCCCACGCAGCACGTGGAAGGCGGCGTCCTCGAACACCCGTTGCACCGACGCCGCGAGGTCTTCGTGGATGCTGGTGACCGGCTCGTCGGGCCTTCGACTGGGGCCGAGCAGGTCGATCAGCCGATCGGTGAACACATCCGGGACGTTCGGCTCACCGTCATTCCAGGTCATGGTGGCCTCGCCGGTCCAGTGGCGGAAATACTCCAGGTTCAGGCGGAAGCCGCCGCCCGGCTCGAGGCGCAGCAGCTGGTGAATCGCCTCGGCCTGGCGCGGCGTCCCGTAGGGCGCCAGTCCCATCACCTTGTATTCGTCGCCATACTTCTTGAAGCCGAGGTATTGGGTGATGGCGAGATACACCAGGCCCAGTGAGTGTGGAAAGTACACGCGGTCGAGCACGTCGAGGCGGCCGCCGCGGCCATGCGCAGTCGAGACGCTCACGAAGTCGCCGAACCCATCGATGGCGCAGCACGCAGCTTCGGCCAGGCCGCTGGTGCGGTACGCGCTGGCGAGGTGGGCCGGATGATGCTCGATGTATCGCGTGCGGGTGTTGACTGCCGCCCGGTCCAGACCGAACGTGTCGGCGATGACGTCGGCAATCGCCGTGTTCTTGCCGGCGGTGTTGCGGTACTGGTCGAGCAGCGCCCTGCCGGGGCGATGGGTCAGGGCGAACCACGCCTTCCGCGCCAGATGCACCCGGCGACCGCGGGCGACCGCCCACACATCGACTTCATCCGCCCGCGTACCGGCCATGGCCAGCCCCCGCGCAATCGCCCGGGACGGAAAGCCGGCGACATGCTTGATGCGGCAGAAACGCTCTTCCTCAAGCGCGGCCACCAACGCGCCGTCGCGTAGCACCGCCACGGCGACATCGCCGTGATACGCGTTCAGCCCGACGATAATCATGAGGCGGACAACCCGGCCGGCGTCGCCAGGCGGTCGGCCTCGCCGGAGTGCGGCGAGTCGCGACGGAACAACATCAGGCCGGCCACAACCCCGCCCAGCACGGCGTTCGCCGGCATGATCAACGGCACCTCCCACACGCCCTGCACGGCCAGCCCGGCCAGCCCGGCGGCGGCGCCTGCGCGCACCCAGAACATCTCTCCCTTATCGGCCCGGACCGCGCGGTGGCCCAGCACCGCGAACAGGGCCAGCACCGTCAGGGCCGGAATCGCCAGCAGCAGCCCCCCTTCGCTCGCTACCTGGACATAAGTGGAGTGGGCGTTGTTGAAATGCGCCCAGCGTCCCATCGCGCCCACCCACATCCGGGTTTGCTGGTACTGGGACATGGCGTCGGAAAAGGTGCCGGCGCCGGTGCCGGTCAGCCAGAAATCGCGCACCATCGGCAGGCTCTCGCGCCAGATGGTCAGGCGGCTGAACTGCACCGGCTCGCGGTTCCAGGTGTGCTGCCAGCGCACCGCCCAGCCGTCAAGGTCCACGAAGGCCATCGCCGCGACGAGGAGGATGCCCACGACGCCGAGGAGTTTCGGCCGGCTGGTTCGTGCCACGTTCATCCGGGGCCGTCCGAGCCCCCAGCCGCACAGCGCGGCCGCCCCGAGGCCGGCCACCGCCGATCGCGACAGCGTTGCCAGCATCACGAAGACGGTGATCAACACCGAGACGGCCGTGAGCACGATCCCGGACCCGAGAAATCGCTTGAGTGCTTCGCGCCAGTGACGGGCGCGGTACGCCGGGTGGGTGCGCAGGCTCGCGATCAGGTAACCACAGACTGGCGCCGTGACCAGGAGCAGCCAGGCCGCGAAGTGATTGCGATTGGTGAAGGCGCCAAACGGGCTTGCGCTGCGTGCTTCCGGTGTCATCACGAACAACAGCAAGCGCGGCGCGGTGGTCTTCTGGACGATGGCGGCGACCGCGATCACGGCGCCGACCACAGCCAGCATGCGGCAGAACGACCGCGTGTATCCGCCGGCCCCGAACAGTCCGCGGGCGACCCAGAAAGCCAGGATCCCCAGCGTCACCGTGGCGGCACTGCGGCGCGTGGCGGCGGGATCGATTGACAACGCCGCCCACCCGGCGGTGTCGATGGTCGCAAACGTCAGTGCCGCGCGCACCCGGCCCGCTTCCGGCGACAGCAGGCTGACGAGCGCCGGCGGCAGCGGCACGGTTTGCAGGAGGATGGCGGCGACCAGGCCAACCAGCGCGAGGTCAAGGGCCCGCCACTCGCGCGGAAAGTTCAGGGTGCGGCGCGGGCCGACCGCCACCGCCAGCACCGCCAGGCCGAGCAGCGGCGCCGTCGTCCACGACGGCGCGCCGCCAAACAGCAGGTACGAGGCGCCGACCAGCAGAACAAGCAGCGCGTGCTGCACGGATTAAGCCGCCGGCGATTCGGCGTAGTAGTTCTTGTACTGGTGGCCGTGGTAGCGCGAGTAGTAGTACTTGTTGCGCCCGAAGTTGACCTTGTTCAGCACCGCCAGCACCTGGCGCGGATTGCTGCCGAGCAGGGTCTCGACGGCGCGTTCGGCCAGCCGCCAGCGCGTCATTTCGGCGCCGATCACGAAGGCGACGGCGCCGACGAGCGGGGCGAGGATGACGGCATCGGTGACCGCCAGTACCGGCGGAGTGTCGATGATGATCCAGTCGAACGGACCGGTCTCGAGGCCGGTGAGCAGGGCGCGCATGCGGTCCGACGCCAGTAACTCCGAGGGGTTGGCGGGCGTGCGCCCGGCGGTGATGGTCAGCAGGTTCGGGTCGTGCGTGCGCTGGACGACTTCACGCATGCGCGCCTGCCCGGCCAGCAACTGCGAGAGACCGCGATCGTTGGTCATGCGCAGCGCCTTGTGGACGCTGGGACGGCGCATGTCGGCATCGATCAGCAGCACGCGGGCGCCGCCGACCGCCAGCGCCATGGCGATGTTCACCGCGGTCGTCGTCTTGCCCTCGAGCGGCTGCGAACTGGCGACCGCGACCACGCGCGGGCCGTCGTGCGTGAACTGTGCCGCCAGTGACGTGCGGATGGCGCGGTAGGCTTCGCCGAAGTCGTGCGGCACCGGGCCCGAGATCAGCGGGTGCCGCTCGCCCCCGACGATTGGCACGAGGCCGAGGAATTTCAGCCGCAGGCGGCGGGTGATGTCGTCCGGCGTCTTGACGGTATCGTCCAGGTAGTCGATCCCGAAGGCGATCCCGAGCCCGAGGGCCAGGCCGAGCGCGATCGCGTAGACCCAATCGCGGCGGTGGTTCGGCGCGAACGGCACGGTCGGAATCTCGGCGCGGTCAACGACCCGCACGTTGTTGGTCCGGCTGTTGGCGACGACCCGCAATTCCTTCTCGCGCGTCAGCAGCTGGTTGTAGACCGTGCGGTTCGACTCGGCCTCACGCGACAGCACCGCGTAGTTGACGCCCTTGCGGCCGAGCTCGGTCGCCGCGACCTTCGACTCATTCAGCTGCCGCTGCAGTTCGCGCTCCTGCGTCACCGCCGCGTCGAACTCGTTCTTGGCGTTCTGGACCGCCTTGCGAATGTCGCCGTCCAGCGTCCGTTCGGCGTTGGCCAGGGCGGTGACCGCCTTCTGGTAATCCGGGTGCTTCTCGCCGTAGCGTTCGGACGCGCGCGCGCGTTCCTGCTGCAGCGTGTTGACCGAGGCCCGCAGGCTCTGGATGTACGTGTTATTCAGCACCGACGAAATCGAATCGACGTCGGTCCCGGCGTCCTGGAGTTGCCGCCACAAGCCCTCCTTCTGGATGCGCTCGAGCCGCGCCTTGGTCACGGCCTCGTTCGACTGGGTCAGCCGCGCCAGGATGATGTTCTGGTTGCTGTCGAGCGACCCGGCGTCTTCGCTTTCCTTGTATTGCGCCAGGGCCATCTCGCTTTGCTTCACCAGCGCGGCCTGCTTCTGGACTTCGCCGGTCAGCCAGTCGGCGCTCTTCTCGATCGTCGACACCTTGTACGCCAGGTTGCTGCTGACGAACTCGTCGGCAAAGGCGTTGGCGGCGCGCGCCGCGAAGGCCGGGTCAGCGGCGTTGAAGGTAAGGTCGACGAGCTGGCTGCCGCGGATCTGCGTGACGCCCTGCCTGGCGAGCAGCGCCTCGGGATAGCTCGAGGTGTCGGCGACATCAAGCCCGGCCAGCGTCGGGGGGGGCTCGCTCGTCGTCGAGGTAATCAACCGATACGGCCACACCGCGTAGTACTTGACCAGTGCGATCGCCACCGCCAACTGGGTTGGCTTGGGGCCCTGGCCGTTGAACTCGGCGATGCGCGCCATCTCGAGCTTGGCCGCGACGCGGGCCGCCAGATCGCGGCCGCGCATGATGCGCAGCTGCGTCTGCATGTAGATTTCAGGGTCGGCCGGCGTCGTGTTGCGATTGATCTCGGACGGCGTCGCGATGTCGGTACTGGGGTCCTCGATCAGCACCCGCGCCAGCGCCCGGTAGACGGGAATGCGCGTGTAACTGTCAACCATGACCCAGCCGACGACCAGTGCAAACACAGTGAGGCTGGCCCACCGGTACTTATAGAGCACCGACAGGCGATCGAAGAGGTGCGAATCCGGACCCGCCGGCGAAGTGTCGCCCAGCGCGGACGGGGTCGGTTGGGGGGGGGTGTTTCGTTAGACATGATGAACGACGGCCTACGGCGAAACCGGTTCTCCAGCATCCGCCGCCGACACGCCCTCCTGGTAGGCGAGCGACAGGGTGCCGTTGGTCATGCTGGTCGCGGCGCTCATGCCGAGAAATCCGCTGAAGCCCTGAGGGATCGTCATGTTGTGACGCCTGGAATCCCACCGGCCGGGCAGTTGAATAACGGTCTGCAGCGTCTCGAATCGCGCGACGGCCCCGGCGTTGCTGAGCAAGGTATAGCCGTCGACGAGCACCATTTCAACGACGTAGGTGCCGGAGTCGTCCATCTCGAACGCGTACTCGCCGTTCTCGTTCGACTCGGTCACGTCGTCGATGGAACCCGTGGCCAGGTTGCGTAATCGCACCCTGGCGTTGGCGACGGGCGTTTGCTGAATGTCAATCACGCTGCCAATGACGCGCGTGGTCCCGCTGGCGCCGTTTGGTCGCCAGGGCTCCGCAAACTTCAAGGCCTGCCCGCGGGGCACCAGCGTCGCAACACCAGATTGCTGCGCGCCGGCCGACACGGCACTGACGGCAACAGCGCCGCAAAGGACCGCGAAGATGTGCTTGTTCATTCGGTGTTACTCCAGCCGCTGACCGGCACCGGTCACCACTGCAACTATAGCGACCTGATCTAGGTATCGGATCCGCAGTTGAGTCCGGTAGCTCGTATGACACTATATAACATACGGGGATTTATTGTCCATTCCTGGGCGCCATTCAGGGCTTTCTCAGCCCCCACTAGTTTGACACGTTCTGAAACGCAGGTCGCGCCGGGATGTGAACCGGATAGCATTCGGAAGGTGAGGCCGTTTCGTAAACGGCCTGTGAAAGGATCGCGTAAGCCAATCATGTATTCCGCATTCATGCCATCCATCCTGCGCCGGGCCGGCCTGGTGGCCGCGTTCGTGGCCGGCACTATGACCGTCACCGGCGCCGCCAACTGGCCGGAATGGCGCGGGCCGGGGCGCGATGGCCGCTCCACCGAAACCAACCTGCCGTCGCAGTGGTCGCCGTCAGGTGACAACCTCGCCTGGCGCATCCCGATCGGCAGCCGTTCGGCGCCGGTCGTGTTTGGCAACCGGATCTATCTCAATACCCCGACGGGCGACCCCGCGAGCACGCAGGAGCGGCTGGTCGCCCTCGACGCCGAGACCGGCAAGATCGTGTGGGAACGGCGCTTCAGCCAGTACCTGAGCGACGTGCCGCAACACCGCGCGTCGTGGGCGTCGCCGGCGGTGGATCCGGAAACCGGCAACATCTACCTGTTCACGGTGTCGGCCCAGCTCGTGTGCCTGGCACCCGACGGCAAGATCTTGTGGGACCGCTCACTGCCCGACGAGTACGGCGCCGTCACGACGCACGGCGGCCGGACGGTGTCGCCGATCATCGAAGGTGACAAGGTGGTCCTGAACGCGCTGGTGATGGCCTGGGGCGACCTCAATCGCACCGGCAACCGGTTCTTTGCGTTCGACAAGAGGACCGGCCAAACGGTGTGGATTGCCTCGCCGCAGGCGCGCCACTACGACACCAATTACTCGACGCCCATCATCAGCACCATTGCCGGCACGCGCGCGCTGATCGTCGGCGGCACCGACGGCGGCTACCACGCGCTCAAGCTCAACACTGGCGAACGGATGTGGTCGATTGATGTCAGCAAGCGGGCGATCCTGAACAGCCCGCTGTTTCGCGACAATGTCGTCTACCTCACGCATGGTGAAGAGAACCTCGACACGACCGAGATGGGGATGATTGCCGCGATCGACGCGACCAGGACCGGCGTGCTGACGCCAGACGCGTTCCAGTGGCGGACGCGCGGCTTCCTCCCGAGTTTCGCCTCACCGGTGTTCGATGCCGAGCGTCTCTACACGGTCGACAACAGCGCCATCGTCGGCGCGTTCGATCTCAAGACCGGCGCCAAGCTATGGGAGAAGACCCTCGGCACGCTGCAGAAGGGCTCGCCGCTGCTGGCCGACGGCAAGTTGTATGTCGGTACCGAGAACGGCAAGTTCTACATCCTGCGCCCGAGCGCCACCGGCGTCGAGGTGCTCGACGAGGACGCGCTCGGCACCGCGGCCACGCCGGAACCGATTGTCGCTTCGCCGATTGTGGCTGACGGCCGCATCTATGTGACGACGATGGATGCCATGTATGCCATTGGCAAGCGCCTGCCCAGACCGGCGACGAAGCCCGCGACGGCTTCGCCCACGGCCTCGACCGCGCCACCGGCTGTCGTGCAGGTGTTTCCATACGAGACCCTGCTGTCTCCCGGGCAGACGGCGACCTTGAAGACGCGGTTGTTCGACGCCAAGGGCAATTTCATCCGCGAGGAGCCGGCTGCGCAGTGGAGCGTTGAGCAGCTGACCGGGACGGTCGATGCGAACGGGACCTACACGGCGGCCAAGGCCGGTTCGACCGCCGGCGTCGTCACGGCCACGGTCGGCGGCATCAGCGGCACGGCGCGCGTGCGCGTGATCGAACCGATGCCCTGGAGCTGGGACTTCGACAGCGCGACCGCGGAGGCGCCGCCCGCGTGGTGGGTGGGTGCGCCCGGCAAGGTGTTCCAGCGCACGGTTGAGGGGGTCGGCAAGGTGCTGATGCGCCCGCGCGACGAGACCGTCGGCCGCCGCGCCAAGGTCTACTTCGGCCAGCCGAACCTGGCCGGCTACACCGTCGAGGCTGACGTGAGGGCGCGCGAACAGCGCCGGCAGCGCGGCGACCTGGGCCTGATCAACGAGCACTACGGCCTGGTGCTGTTCGGCAACGGCCAGAAGCTGGAACTTCACCCGTGGCAGGCGGCCGACGAAATGACCGTGCGGGTGCCGTTCGCGTGGGACGCCGACACGTGGTACCGCATGAAGCTGCGCGTCGATCACCTGCCCGACGGCACGGCCCGCGTGCGCGGCAAGGTGTGGCCGGCGGCCGGCGCCGAGCCGGCGGCGTGGACGATTGAGAAGATCGACACGATTCCGCACCGGGCGGGAAGCCCCGGCATTTACGCCGACGGCATCTCGGATGTCTATTTCGACAACGTGAAGGTGTACAAGAGCCAATGATGAAACGTACGTCAGCCATCGTCGTCTTTCTTGCGGCCACCACCGTCGCCGTGTCGGCCACCGATTGGCCCATGTGGGGCGGCACGCCCAGCCGCAACATGATGTCGCCCATGACCGGCTTGCCGACGGCCTGGGACGTCAAGACCGGCAAGAACGTGAAGTGGGTCGCCGAACTCGGCTCCCAGTCGTACGGCAACCCGACCGTGGGCGGCGGCATCGTGCTGGTCGGCACTAATAACGAAGCGCTGCGCGATCCCAAGCAGGGCGGCGACCGCGGCGTCCTGATGGCGTTTCGCGAAACCACCGGCGAGTTCATGTGGCAGGCGACCTTCGAGAAGCTGTCGGCCGGCCGCGCCAACGACTGGCCGTTCCAGGGCATTGCCAGCTCGCCGCTGATCATCGACGGCGTCGCGTATTTCACGTCGAACCGCGGCCAGATCGTCGCCGCCGACCTGCAGGGCTTCCACGACAACGAGAACGACGGCCCGTATAAGGACGAGAAGCTGACCGGCCAGCACGACCCGGACATCCTGTGGATGTTCGACATGATGGAGGAGGTCGGAGCCTTTCCCCATAACCTGGCCAACTGCTCCCCGGTACACGACCACAACCTGCTTTACTGCAGCACCGGCAACGGCCAGGACGAAAGCCACGTCAACGTGCCCTCGCCCAAGGCGCCATCGATCATTGCCCTCGACCGCACGACCGGCAAGCTGGTGTGGGAAGACAACTCGGTCGGCGAGAAGGTGCTGCACGGCCAGTGGTCGACGCCCGCGGTCGGCGACATCGGCGGCGTGCGCCAGGTCGTGCACGCGCAGGGCGACGGCTGGGTGCGCGGCTACGAGGCGCAGAGCGGCAAGAAGCTGTGGGAGTTCGACACCAATCCGAAAGACTCGGTCTGGCCGAAGACGCGCAACGAAGTCATCAGTACCCCGGTCATCTTCGACAACGTGGTCTACATCTCGAACGGACAGGACCCGGAGCACGGCGAGGGCGTCGGCCATGCCTATGCCATTGACGGCACCAAGCGTGGCGACATCACCACCTCGGGCCGGTTGTGGCACTTCGACAAGATCCGCCGGTCGATTTCGACCGCGGCGATCAAGGACGGCCTGATCTACCTCGCCGACTTCAGCGGCTTCCTGCACTGCCTCGATCTCAAGACCGGCCAGCCGTACTGGACCCACGACATGTTCGCGGCGATCTGGGGCTCGCCGATGATCATCGGCGACCAGGTCTACCTGGGTGACGAGGACGGCGACGTCGCCGTCATGGAGCACGGCAAGACGTTCAAGCTGGTATCGGAGCAGAACATGGGCAGCTCCGTCTATGCGACCCCGGTGCCGGCCAACGGCGCCATGTTCATCATGAACCGCAACCAGCTTTACGCGCTGGCCGAGGGCGCGCAGCTGAAAAAGTAGTGTCCGGCTTCAGCCGGACCGTGCGTCTCTAGACCGCCATGAACCGTCGCGACTTTCTGATCACCTGCGGGGCGCTGACGATCGCGCCCCGTCTCCTCCAGGCCCAGGCGCCTGCCAGTTCCCCTGCGGATCGCTGGATTCAGTTCCGCGGCACGCCCTCCCTGACCGGCATTTCCGCCACCACCATTGCTCCCGCGCCGAAGCTGGCATGGGCCTGGGAGGGCGGCGAGGCGTTTGACTCGTCGGCGGCGATCGTCGACGGCGTGGTCTACGTCGGGACCGCAACCGGCGAGCTCGTCGCGGTGGGGCTGGCCGACGGCAAGCTGCGCTGGCGCTACAAGGCCGGCGAGGCGATCGGCGAATCGTCGCCGACGGTCGCCAACGGCCGTGTCTACATCGGCGACCTGATCGGCGTCGTGCACGCCGTGAACATCGCCGACGGCAAGCCGGCGTGGACCTTCAAGACCCAGTCCGAGATCAAGTCATCGCCGGTCGTGGTCGGCGACCTGGTGCTGATGGGGTCGTACGACGGCAAGCTGTATGGCTTGAATGCCGCCACCGGCAAGCAGGTGTGGGTCTATGGCACCGAGAACTACGTCCACGGCACGCCCTGCATCGTCAACGGCGTCGCGCACTTCGCCGGCTGCGACGAGATCTTTCACGCCGTCGACGTGAAGACCGGCAAGGAGCGCCTGAACACGTCGGCCACGGCCTATACCGGCGCGTCGGTCTCGATGGTGAACGGCGTCGCGTACTTCGGGACGTTTGATAACCAGGTGCTGGCCCTCGACCTGGCCTCGCGCAAGGTGCTGTGGCGCTACGAGCATCCCGACCGCAAGTTCCCGTTCTACTCGTCAGCGGCGGTGGTGGATGGCACGGTGGTGATCGGCGGCCGCGATCGCATGATCCACGCGCTCGATGCCAAGACCGGCCAGGCCCGCTGGACGCACATGACCCGCGCCCGCATCGACTCGTCGCCGGCGATTGCCGGTGGCCGCGTCTACGTGGGCTCGAACGATGGCCGCCTGTATGCCTTCGATCTCGCCAGCGGCAAGGTCGCGTGGGAACACGACGAAGGCGCCGCCCTCAGCGCGTCGCCGGCGCTGGCGTCGGGCCGCCTCGTGATCGGCTCCACCGAAGGCCGCCTCCTTTGTTTCGCCTAACCCGTTCTCGTTTCGCCTAGAATAGGCCCCCTCATGAAAAAACTCTTCTCCCTCGCCGTGATGCTGCTTGCCTCGTTGTCGCTCGGTGCGCAGGAACCGCAATCCGGCGGCGGCGCCCAGGACCCGCTGTCGGCCGCGACGTTCAACAGCTTCCGCCTCCGCGCTGTTGGCCCCGCGCTGATGTCGGGCCGCATCAGCCACATCGCGGTGCATCCCGCAGACAAGCAGACGTGGTACGTCAGCGCCGCGTCCGGTGGCGTGTGGAAGACCACCAATGCCGGCACCACCTGGACGCCGGTGTTCCAGAACGAAGGTGCCTACTCGGTCGGCACGGTGGTGATCGACCAGAAGACCCCGAGCACCGTCTGGGTGGGCAGCGGCGAAGCCAACAACCAGCGCAGCGTCGGTTGGGGCGACGGCATCTATCGGTCAGACGATGCCGGCCGCACGTGGCGCAACATGGGCCTGAAGGCCTCCGAACACATCGGCCGCATCGTGATCGATCCCCGCGACTCGAACGTGGTGTTTGCCGCGGCCTACGGTCCGCTGTGGACCTCGGGCGGCGATCGCGGCCTCTACAAGACGGTGGACGGCGGCAAGACCTGGTCGAAGGTGCTCGAGATCAGTGAGAACACCGGCATCAGCGACGTCGCGATGGACCCGAACGATCCGGATGTGCTGCTGGCCGTCGCTCACCAGCGCCGCCGCCACACCTGGACGCTGATCCACGGTGGCCCCGAAAGCGGCCTCCACAAGTCCACCGACGGCGGCCAGACCTGGCGGCGCGTGCGCGAGGGGATTCCCGGCGGCGACATGGGCCGCATCGTGATCGCGTTCTCGCCGGCCAAGGAAGGCCTGGTCTACGCCAAGATGGAACCGGCCACCGGCGGTGTCGCCATTTTCGCCTCCGCCGATTCCGGCGACAGCTGGGAGCGGCGCGGCGCCGTTCAGGCGCAGCCGATGTATTACAAGAACATCCATCCCGATCCGAAGAACGCCGAGCGCCTGTATGTCCCCAGCGTGCAGTCGTTCATTTCCAACGATGGCGGGCGCACGTTCGTGAACGTGGGTGAGCGGGCCAAGCACGTCGACAACCACTACATCTGGATCGACCCCGACAACACCGATCACCTGCTCGAGGGCTCCGACGGCGGCCTGTACGAGAGCTGGGACCGCGGCCGCCTGTGGCGGCACTTCACCAACCTGTCGATTACGCAGTTCTACAACGTCGACGTCGACAACGCCTCGCCGATCTACAACATCTTCGGCGGCACCCAGGACAACAGCACGCTTGGCGGGCCGTCGCGGTCGCGCGGCCCGCAGGGCCCGACCAACAATGACTGGTTCATCGTCACCGGCGGCGACGGCTTCGTCGCCCGCGTCGATCCCACCGACACGAACATCGTCTATGCCGAGTCGCAGTACGGCGGCATCGTCCGCCTGGATCGGCGCACCAGCGAGCGCGTCAACATCAAGCCCGTCGAGAACAAGGGCGAGCCGCCGCTGCGCTTCAACTGGGAGTCGCCGTTCATCATCAGCCCGCACAACCCGTCGCGGCTGTACTTCGGCGCCAACAAGCTGTTCCGCAGCGACGACCGTGGCAACAACTGGAAGGCCATCAGCCCCGACCTGACGCGCCAGACCGATCGCAACCTGCTGCCGGTGATGGGCCGGGTGTGGCCGCCCGAAGCGATTGCCCAGCACCAGTCGACCGCGACCTGGGGCAACATCTCGGCGCTCAGTGAATCACGCAAGCGCGAAGGCCTGCTCTACGTGGGCACGGACGATGGGCTGATTCAGTTCAGTTACGACGGCGGCGCGACGTGGCGCCGCAGCGAGAACCCGCCGGGGTTGCCCGACTACAAGACCCACGGCGTCTACGTGAACCGCGTGTTTGCCTCGAAGATCGACGAGAACGTCGTCTATGCGATCTACGAGAACACCAAGAACGGCGATTTCAAGCCGTACGTCTACAAGAGCTCGAATCGGGGCGCGACCTGGACCAACATTTCCGGCGACCTGCCGGCCAACGGCCCGTCGTTGTCGTTTGCCGAGGATCACATCAACCCGAACCTGTTGTTCGTCGGCACCGAGTTCGGCCTGTTCTTCACGGTGGACGGCGGCCAGAAGTGGATTCGCCTGCGCAACAACCTGCCGACCATTGCCGTGCGCGACCTGGCGATCCAGGAGCGCGAGAACGACCTGGTGCTGGGCACCTTTGGCCGTGGCTTCTACGTGCTGGACGACTACTCGCCGCTGCGGCAGGTCAATACGGCCTTGTTCCAGCGCGACGCCCAGATCTTCACCACCAAGACCGCGATGCTGGCGGTGCCCGAGACCGGCCGCGCGCGCGGCACCCAGGGCGAGCAGCACTGGATGGGGGAAAACCTGCCACAGGGCGCGGTGCTGACCTACTGGATCAGAGAGGCGCCGCGCACGCAGCGGCAGCGCCGCCAGGATGCGGCCAGGGCCGCCGAGCAGAAGAAGGAAACGCCGGCCTATCCGTCCCAGGCCGACCTCACGGCCGAAGTGGACGAGGAGGCGCCGCAGACCTTCCTCACCGTGACCGATGCAGCGGGCAAGGTGGTTCGCCGGCTGACCGTGCCGGGTTCGCGCGGCATTCACCGCTACGTCTGGAACCTGCGGGGTGTGCCGACGACCACGGGTGGCGGATTCGGCGGCGGCGGTGGCGGTGGTGACGACGACACCGACCCGCCGGTGTTTCCGGGCGATACCGGTGGTGGCGCGTTCGTGCCGCCGGGCACCTACAAGCTGGCCCTGTCGCGCCGCGTCGGTGGCGCGCTGACCACCTTGGGGTCGGAGCAGACCCTGACGGTCGTGGCCGACCCGGGCGTCGTGATGTCGCCGGCTGAGCGCACCGCCGCGACCGACTACCAGGACAAGGTCGCGAAGCTGCAGCGCGCGTTCACCGGCGCGCTCGAGCAAGCCAACAACATGCGCACGCGCACCACCGCCATTCGCCGCGCGCTCGTCGACTCGCCGGCCGACCCGAAGATGATGGACGAGGCGGCGCGCTACGATGCGCGCGTGCTGGCGGTCTTGCGCAAGCTGCGCGGCGACGAAACGCTTCGTGGCCTCGAGTCGGGGTCGCCCTCGTCGGTGCAACAGCGCGTGAACTCCGCCGTCCAGGGCGCGCGCGGCTTGAGCGGTGCGCCGACCGGCACCCAGCAGTTGAATTACGGGATTGCGTTCGACGAACTGGCGGCGGAAATCACCAGGCTCCGGGCGCTCGAGAGCGAGATCCGGAAATTCGAGCAACAGATGGAAGCGGCCGGCGTGGCATACACGCCCGGCCGCTGGCCGGCACAGTAAAACAGGAGATCAGGAGGTCAGGAGGAGATTGTTCTCTTGATCTCCTGATCTCCTGTTGGTTTACCTGAACTGGACGTTGATCGTCGGGCCATCGATCTTGATGCCCTTGATGTCCTTCAAGTACGGCTTGATCGCCGAGAACGACGGCTCGGCGCCAATCTGGCCCTGCAGGGCCTTGAGCTTGGCCTCGTCGGCCAGCAGCGAGTCCATGTCCAGTTCGATCAGTGTCAGGCGCGAGCCGGTGACGTACTCGGCGTTGGTCTTGACGATCGAGCCTGCGACTTCGAGGTCGATGTTGAGCTTGAAGCCGCCGAACAGGCTCTTGAGCATGCCCATCATCATCGGGTTCGTGAGATCCATGTCGCCCATGGGGTTGTCGCCGGCGGCGGGTTTATCCCCGGCCGGCTTGTCCACGAACGCGATCGTCAGGGTCGACGAGCCGCCCGCGCGGGTGAGCGTGAACCGGACGGGATCCTGGCTGGTTGGTTCCGCGCCCACGCGGCCGTCGCTGCCGCCGCTCATGCTCGGGCCCTGGTTGACCTGGACCTGGTTGATGTCGTCGAACGCGAAGATCGCCTTCGAGCCCTCCCAGCCATTGGCGCCCTTGGCCGGGTCGGCCGACACCAGCCGCACGCCCTTGCCCATGCGCGCCGCCGTGCGCTCGAGATCGGCCTTGTTGACCACGGCGCCGCCCATCTGCTTTTCGGCGCCGGGCATCATGCTCTTGATCGCCGCCATGTTCATCAGCGTGGTTTGCTCCACGGTTCCACTACCGTCGGCATTGACCTTGATCAGCGTCGTGCTGTTGATGCAGCCAGCAAGGGCGACGGCGGCGACGATCGCGAGCAGGACACGTAGTGAACGCATAAGGATTCCTCCGGCAGGGACGCCCCATCATACCTATACTGGCGTATGGCACGAGAAGGAGAAGACAAGACCGCGCTGGTGACGGGCGCCTCGTCGGGCATCGGCAAGGCGTTCGCCGAATTGCTGGCGGCGAAAGGCTACGGCCTGGTCCTGACGGCCCGCCGGCAGGATCGACTGGATGAACTGGCCGGGCAACTCCATGCCGCTCACGGCATTCCCACCCACGTCATCGTCGACGACCTGGCCGATCCCGAGGCGCCGGCCCGCATTGCCGCGGCCGTTCGCGCACAGGGCCTGCGCATCGATGTGCTCGTCAACAACGCCGGCTCCGGCGTGCCCGGCAGTTACGTCCACGTGTCGTGGTCCGACCATCAGCGGTTCATCCAGATCATGATGACGGCGGTGTGCGACCTGACGTACCAGTTGCTGCCCGGCATGCTGGAACGGGGCTGGGGCCGCGTCATCAACATCGCGTCGGTCGCCGGCATGGTGCCCGCGCCGGCCGGCCACACGCTGTACGGCGCCTCGAAGGCGTTCGTGATCCGGTTCTCCGAGGCGCTCGCCGCCGAGAACGCCCACCAGGGCGTGCACGTCACCGCGGTCTGTCCGGGCTTCACCTATAGCGAGTTTCACGACGTCACCGGCACGCGGGCACAGATGACGAGCGTGCCGGCCCTGCTGTGGTTGAACGCCGCCGACGTGGCCCGTGAAGGCTACGAGGCCGTCATGAGCGGCGAGGCCGTGGTCGTCAACGGGAGGCCTTACCGGATCCTGTTGTGGCTCATGGGCGTCGCCCCCAGGGCCATCGTCAAGGCGGTCTCACGGGCTGCCGGTCGCCGGTATCGCAAGACCTGAACTTCGGTTTGCGGCCATCGTCTAAGGGGACGTGGACACCCGCCGTTTGTCTACTTCGCCGAAGCCCAGCGGGCGAACCGCTGGCAGCCGTGCCGGCGCGCCGCGCCATGCGCATCGATCCGATGACCGCCCTGCGCACCGACTGATTTCACCGGAGGTCAGGAGATCTAATTGCTCCTGATCGCCCTGTGTCCTGTTAGATCCTGCTAGAATTCCCTCTTTCCGGAGGGATTTCATGTCACGAACCTTGCGCTCCACCCTTACTGGCGTCGTCCTCATCGCGGCCGCCGTGTCTTTGTCGGCCCAGCAGATGCCGCCGACGCCGGCCCGCGGAGCGGGCGACGGCGAGGGCCCATTCGATCGCATGGTGATTCGCGGGGTCACGGTGATCGACGGCACCGGGGCGCCGCCGCGCGGGCCGATGGATGTGGTCGTGCAGAACAACCGCATCACCGAGGTGGCCAGCGTCGGCTTCCCGGGGGTGGCGATCAACGAACGCAATCGGCCGGCCAAGGGCACGAAAGAGGTGGACGGCACCGGCCTGTATTTGATGCCCGGGTTCGTCGATGCCCACGTGCACTGCGGCGGCGGGCAGGCCCGCGATCCGGAGTATGTCTACAAGCTGTGGCTGAGCCACGGTGTCACGACGGTGCGCGGGGTGCCGTGCGGGTCCATGGATTGGGACCTGAACCAGCGCGAGCTGTCGGCGAAGAACCAGATCGTGGCGCCGCGGATCTTCGCCTATCACCGCCCGTTCAGCGGCGAGGGCTGGGATCGCAGCCGGCCGCAGACGCCCGACAGCGCGCGCGAGTGGGTGCGCTTCGCCGCCAAGAAGGGCGTCGATGGCATGAAGCTCGGCGCGCACGATCCCGAGATCATGGCCGCCTTGCTGGACGAGGCCAAGAAGTTCAACCTGGGGTCGACCGCGCACCTCGATCAGATGGGCGTCAGCCGCATGAACGCGCGCGATGCCTCGCGCCTGGGCCTGGGCACGCTCACGCACTACTACGGCCTGTTCGAGGCGTTGCTCAAGGATTACTCGGTGCAGCCCTTCCCGCTCAACCAGAACTACAACGACGAGCAGCACCGCTTCGGCCAGGTCGCGCGGCTCCACGACAAGATTCACCCTCGTGGCAGCGAGCCATGGAACGCCTTGATCAAGGAATGGGTTGACGCCAAGTTCACGATTGACCCGACCATGAACATCTACTCGGCGGGCCGCGACGTCATGCGCATGCGCGAGGCCGAGTGGCACGACAAGTACACCCTGCCGTCCCTGTGGGATTTCTACCAGCCCAACCGCAACGCGCACGGCGCCTACTGGTTCTACTGGACGACCGAAGACGAGATCCAGTGGAGGCGCTTCTACCAGGTGTGGATGTCGTTCCTCAACGACTTCAAGAACGCCGGCGGCCGCGTCACCACCGGCTCTGACTCCGGGTTCATCTACCAGACCTACGGCTTTGGCTACATCCTCGAACT
>SXGQ01124870.1_pt1 | contig 17497 bp, 13 predicted proteins | sample 3178371 | NCBI WGS metagenome assembly SXGQ01 (sample SAMN11356859, study PRJNA531348) | freshwater metagenome | isolation source: freshwater sample F1-20 | place: China: Fuxian Lake, Yuxi | collected 2017-12-25 | reverse complement strand
GGTTTCCCATGCGCCGTGCTGGCGGGCGCCGTGCTCGGCCTTTTCCGCCGGGTGCCAGCCAATCGCCGTCGGGTAGAAGAGGATTTCGGCACCTTGGAGCGCCGTGAGGCGGGCGCCCTCGGGGTACCACTGGTCCCAGCAAATGAGCACACCGATGCGGCCGAACCGGGTGTCCCAAGCGCGGAAGCCGGTGTCGCCGGGAGTAAAGTAGAACTTCTCGTAGTAGAGCGGGTCGTCCGGAATGTGCATCTTCCGGTAGCGCCCGACCATGCGGCCGTCGGCATCGAAGATCACCGCGGTATTGTGGTAAAGCCCCGCGGCCCGGCGCTCGAAGAGCGAGGCGATGACCACGACCCCATACTTACGGGCGAGGGCCTGGAAGGCGCGGGAGCTGGGCCCGGGGATCGGTTCCGCGAGGCGGAAGTACTCGTGCTTCTCGGCCTGACAGAAGTACTGCGAACGAAACAGCTCCTGCGTACAGATGATGTTGGCGCCCCGGCGGGCCGCCTTCTCCGCGAGCGCAAGGGTGCGACGCAGGTTCGCGGCCGGCGAGGCGCCACATGCGTGCTGGAGGAGTCCGAGGGTGACCTTAGCCATGGCTCAGTAGACGACCTTGTTGAGCGGGTACTCCACGATGCCTTCGGCGCCCAGCGCCTTAAGCTGCGGGATGATTTCGCGAACCACGCTCTCGTCGATAATCGTCTCTAATGCGATCCAATCTGGGGCGCTCAGCTGGGAGATCGTCGGGTTACGCAGCGCCGGCAGCTGGGCCGAAACCCGCTCTAGGGCCGCCCGGGGAAGATTCATTTTCAGCCCGACCTTCGAGCCCGCTTCCAGCGCACCCCGCAGCAACAGCGCGATCGTCTCGATCTTCTTGCGCTTAGCGGGGTGTGCCCAGCTCGCCTTATTGGCGATGAGCTTGGTGTTGGTCTCCAGCAACGTATCGACGATCCGGAGTTTGGCCGCCCGGAGCGAGCTGCCCGTCTCGGTGATATCCACAATCGCGTCCACCAGATCCGGCACCTTTACTTCGGTTGCACCCCACGAGAATTCCAGCTCCACCTTCACGCCGCGGGACTCGAAGTAACGGCGGGTGGTGTTGATCAGCTCAGTAGCCACCCGCTTGCCCGCCAAATCGGCGGCGGAACGGACTGGCGAGGATTCTGGGACACACAGGACCCAGCGAGACTTCAACGTGGAGGCGCGGCTGTAGACCAAGTCACAGACCTCGACCACATCGGAGCCGTTCTCCTGGACCCAGTCGTGCCCGGTGAGGCCGCAATCGAAGAAGCCGTGCTCGACGTAGCGGCTGACCTCCTGCGCACGGACGAAACGCCCATCGAGCTCCGGATCGTCAATCGACGGCCGGTAGCTGCGGCTGCTGGTCGTGATCTTCCAGCCCGCCTTGGCGAACAGGGTCTTGGTGGACTCCTCCAGGCTGCCCTTAGGGAGCCCGAGCATCAACAGAGGTACGCGATCGGACACCCCGCGAAGGCACACCCCGGCCCCGGGGCCTTCAAGCAAATTTCCCGCCCGCGACCGCGGAAGCCCCGGGAGGGGAGGCAGTTGACACGGCGCGGGCTAGAGCGTCATTCTCCGCCACCGCGACGCCCCATGTCCCAAACCCCCGCTCCGCGAACCCAACCGAAGCCCCTCATCTTGGTCGTCGAGGACCAGCCGGAGTTGGCTGCGCTGGTCGCGATGCACTTGGAGCGCGCGGAGATGAACGTGCAGGTATGCCACCGCGGGCAGCACGCGCTGCGTTTCCTGCAGAAGAACTTCGCAAATCTCGCGCTGCTCGACATCAACCTGCCCGACCAGACTGGGTTCGAGCTGGCGGAGCAGCTGAAGGCGGCCGACATCAATGTGCCGATCATATTCCTCACGGGTAACGTCGAGGAGGAGAGCAAGGTGCGGGGTCTAGAGCTGGGGGGAGATGACTACATCACCAAGCCGTTCAGCTACGCCGAGCTGGTGGCGCGCATCCGGGCCGTACTGCGCCGCGCGGAGGTCAAGGCGGACCTGAACATCACCAAGAACGTCAAGGTGAGCGATGAACCCTTCGAATTCTGCGGCGCCCGGGTCCAACCCCAGCGGCTCGAGGTCTCCTTTCCCAATGGCGTCAACGTGGCCATCGGCCGTAAGGAGCTCGGTATCCTCGCTCACCTCAACGGCAACGCAGGCCAAGTCGTGCCCCGTCCGGCCCTGATCCACGCGGTGTGGGGCTTGCACGCGGACGTAAAGAGCCGCTCGCTCGACCAATATGTCGCCAAGATCCGCGATCTCTTCTCTGACCATGGAATGAGCCTCGAGCAGTTCCGCACCGTTCACGGGATCGGTTACATCTTCGACCCGAAGGGCGAGTCGGAAGCGGGTCGCTGAACGCGGTTCAGAAAAGTTCGCCTTGGATCGGCGCCGGCGGCGCGGTCGGGGCGGGAGGCGCAGAGGGCAGCGGAGCCTCCAATCCGTGGCGACGGCGGGCCTCGGCGGCCGTCGTGCGCATCTCGTAGGTATCGAGCATCGCGACGAGTTCCGCGGGGCGTGGCGTGCGCCAGGTCGGCTCTGCCGGCGGCAGCGCGAGGTTGAGAGTGGTGAGGCGCCGGTTCAACCGCAGCCGGTCCGCCGCCTCCGCCACGACGGGGCGGAAGCGCTCCGGCCGTAGTTCCCCGGCCCGGGCGATCACCGCGTCGAGGGAACCGCATTCGGCCAACCACTTGGCGGCCGTCTTCGGGCCCACGCCCTCGATGCCGGGGATGTTGTCCGCCGTGTCCCCGACCAGGGCGAGGTAGTCGGCGATGCGCTCGGGGGGGACCCCGAACTTTTCCACCACCCCGGCGGCATCGAGCCGGCGCCAGCCAAGCTTGGGGGCGGCCGATGGAGGCGGTAGTAGAATCGAGATCCGGGGCCCGACTACTTGGGCGAAATCCTTGTCGCTGCTCACAATGACCACGTCGTGCCCTTGCTCGGCCAGCCGCACGGCCTCCGCCGCGAGGAGGTCGTCGCTCTCGACGCCCTCCTGCTCGATGCCCGCCAGCCCCATCGCCCGAGTAAGCTCCCGGATCGGATCGATCTGCGCCCGCAGCGCCTCGGGCATGGGAGCACGCTGGGCCTTGTAGGCCGCGTGGAGCGCCACCCGCTCGGCGGATTCGCCCCGGTCAAAGAACACCAGCGTAGCGTCGGGCGCCTCTTGATCGGCGAGTTTCCAGAGCGACTTCACCCAGCCATGCAGGGCGCCGGTGGGGAAGCCGTCGGCGCGGGTGAGTTCCGGCAGGGCGTGAAAGCACCGGTAAGCCAGATTGAAGCCATCCACGAGCAGCCATTTCGCCATCCCGCGACCCCACACGTTGCCGGGGGCCCGGTCAACGCGGCGCTGCACCGGCTTGCCTTCGGGCGCCGCGCCGCGCGGACTGCCCCCGTGTTGTCCCGCCCGCTGCTCCTCGCCTGCCTCGCCCTCACCGGCCACGCCGCCGAACCGCTTTCGCGGAAACTGGAGGTGGACTTCCATCGCGACGTGCCCAGCCGACGGCTCCGCGGCCTCGCCACTCGCGCCGACGGGCGTCTCGTGCCCGGACCCGTCTTCACCGACCTGAACGGCACCGCCCCCGCTCCCCTCCTCTGGGCCCTAGCGCCCGGCGACACGCCGGAACGCTGGTTCCTCGGCACCGGCCCTGATGGCGCCCTGCACGAGGTGACCCTCGCCGCGGACGGCACCGGCTTCACGAGCCGCGAGGTGACGCGGTTGCCCGACACCCAGGTGCTGGCCCTGCACCGGATCGCGGACGGCGCGCTGCTCGCCGGCACGTCGCCCGGCGGCCTGCTCTGCCTGGTGCGGGAGGGCCAGATCACGGCCCGCGTGCGCCTGCCCGCCGACTCGGTGCTGGACCTGCTTCCGTTGGACGGCGGGATCGTGCTCGCGGCAACGGGCAATCCCGGCCGGATCTACCGCGTCGATCTCGCCCGCCTCGCCGCGACGACCGGCGGGGAGACCGAGGCCAATGGGACGGCGGCACTCGCGGCGCGAGGCGTCACTCTCTTCGGCCAGATCCGCGACCGGAACGTGCGGCGGCTCGCGCGCCTTTCGGACGGCCGCATCGCGGCGGGCTCGGCCCCGCGGGGCAACCTCTACGCGTTCCCGGCCGAGCCCGGGCCGGACCCCGAGGGCGGCACGCCGCGGCTCCTGTTCGAGAACAGCGAGGCGGAGGTGACCGACCTGCTGGCGGGCCCCGATGGCGAGCTGTTCGCGACGGTGGTCTTCGCCCCGTCCTCGCAGGAGTCGAGGATGACCACGGCCTCCAGCCCGCCGCCGTCGCCCGCCGCGAATCCCGCGCGCCCGGGCGCCGAGCCGCCGCGCGACCCGTTGCCGCCGCCCGCGACGCCGGTGCGGTTCACCGGCCGCAGCGCCCTCGTGCGCGTGCCGCCGCGCGGGCTGCCGGAGGTGCTGTCGACCCGCGCCAATCTCGCGCTCTACCGCATCGCGCGCCACGGGGACCTCATTCTGGCCGCGGGCGGCGAGCAGGGCGAATGCGTCGGGTACGACCTGAAGGAGCGTCTCTCCCTCACCTTTCCGGGCAGCGCGTCCGCGCAGGTCAACCACCTCCTGCCCGCCGGGCCGGGCCGTTTCCTCGCGCTCCGCAACAACGCGCCCGGGCTGGCGTGGATCGATTTCGCGGCGGCTGGACCGCGGTCGGCCGAGACGCGAAGGCTGGAGTTGCCCGGACCGGGCCGGTTCGGGGCCGTGCGCCTCGCCCGGGTGACGGGCGCCAAGGCCAGCGACCTGCGCGTCGAGTTCCGCACCAGCCTCGGCAGCGACGAGACGGAAGGCTGGGGCGACTGGACGCCGTTGCGCCTCGAGGAGGACGGCGGCTGGCGGGGGGACGAATTGCACGGCCGGTCTTTCCGCCTGCGACTGACCCTGGAGCACACGGGACCCTTCAGCATCGACCGGGCGACCATCCACCACCTGCCCCAGAACCGGCGGCCCCAACTGCAGGAGTTCCGGTTGCTCCCGCCGGGCCTCGATCTGCTGCCCGCGCCCGAACCCGCGCCCACCGCGACCAACACGCTCGGGCAGCTCCAGCAGCCCACGCGCGAGGAATCCCGCGGCCGAGCCAACCTGACCAGCAGCCCCGTCGTGGCCGTGCCTGGCGCGCGGGTGGCGACGTGGACCCTGCTCGATCCCGACGGCGACGCGTTCACGGCAACCTTCGCGATCCGCCGCGACGGCGAGAGCGAGTGGCGCGAGGTCGTCGTGGGGACGCGCGAGCCCTTCGTGCGTTTCCAGACCAGCCACCTCCCCGAGGGCACGTACGAGACGCGGCTGAGGGTGAGCGAGACCGCCCCGCGCCCGGCTGCCGACCGGCTCAGCCACACCTTTGGCACCGACGAGCTGATCGTGGATCACAGCCCGCCGGAGATCCTCGCCGTGGAGGCGGTTCGCGGCCGCGATGCCGTGGTGATCACCGTCCGGGCACGCGACCGGCTCAGCCTGCTCGAAGGGCTGGACCTTGTGTTCAACCACGGCCTGCGCGAGAGCGTGCGCCAGCCGGCGGACGGCATCCGCGACGGCCGCGAGGAGACGTTCGTCCTCGAGCTGCCGCTGGACCGGGCCGCCGGAGCGGACGCGGTCGAGCTGAGCGTGCTGGACGCCGCCGGCAATGCCGCGACCCGGCGTCTGCGCTTCTGATTTTCCCGATGCAACGCCGCAACTTCCTCCGCACCCTTGGTACCGCCGTCGGCGGGCTCGCCGCCGGTTTCAACCCCGTGTTCGCCGACCCCGCCGACCCGTCGCGGCGGCTGCTCACGCACCCGAGCGGCCTGCCACGCCGCATCCTAGGCCGCACGGGCCAGGCGGTCTCCATCATCGGATTCCCAGGGCTCGCCCTTTCCCGCGTGCCGCAGGAGGAGGCCAATGCGGCGGTGCGCGCCGCCTTCGACCAGGGGATGAACTACCTCGACACCGCGCCGTCCTACGGCAGTGGCCGGGCCGAGATCGCGCTCGGGCCCGCCCTCAAGGGCCTACCCCGCGACGAGCTTTTCCTCTCCTGCAAGACCAAGCGGCGTGACGCGGTGGGAGCCCGGGAGGAGCTGGAGCAATCCCTGCGCCGGGCCGGCACCGATCACTTCGAGCTGTACCAGCTGCACGTGATGTCCACCGCGGCGGACGTCCGCGAGGCCTTCGGCCCGGGCGGGGCGATGGAGACGCTGGTGCGCGCGCGCGAGGAGGGCAAAGTGCGCTGGCTTGGCTTTTCCGCGCACACCAAGGAGGCGGCTCTGGAATGCCTGCGTCTCCATCGTTTCGAGACGGTGATGTACCCGGTGAACTTCATCGAGCACTACACCCACCAGTTCGATCCGGACGTGCTGCGCCTCGCGCGGGAGGCGGGCGCGGCGTTGATCTCGATCAAGCCCATTTCCGCGGGCTCGTGGAAACCGGGGGAGCAGAAGACGCGGAACAACTACTGGTACAAGGCCCTCGAGGACCAGGGGGAGATCAACCGCGCGATCCAGTTCGCGCTGTCCCTCGATCCGGTGGTCACCGCCATCCCGACCTCGTTCCTCGACCTGAACCAGCGGGCGATCGTGGCCGGACGCGCGTTCCAGCCCGCGACCGCAGCCGACCTCGGGGCCCTGCGGGCGCTGGCGGAGAAGTACAATCCGCTGTTTCCCCGGAAACCGCTTTACCTGAGCGACCGGGGACCGCACGCGGACTACCACGCGTACACCTGAGGAAGCATCGGGACCGCGGGATAAACACCCTATCCGACCTGCACCCAGCGGAGGGGCAGCAGGCAGGCAAATCAGGGGTTTCACACCCATCTAAACACGATTAATGCAATCCGAATACGTCTAGGCGGAGTGGATCTTTAAAAGAAATTTCAAATCGGGGGGACTCGGGGCTGGGGCTAGCGCCCTAAGCAGATTCCGGCATCGGGGTTGGGGAGAAACGCTAATTCCAACCGGCAATCCCGCCTCCCTCCCGATGAACACCAACCGTTCTCGCTTCGCCGCCTCGCCCCTTGTGCTCCAAGGGCTCCTGCTGCTCGTTGTCTCCCTGCCGCTGCGGGCGCTGACGGCCACCGCCGCGCCCGGTCAGTCGGTCACGTTTTCGGTCACGGCGGAGGGCGCTCAGCCCTTCGCCTACCGCTGGTTCAAGGACGGCCTGGAGCTGCCGGGTGCCACCGCGGCCAGCCACCTCGTCAACGGCGCGACGACGGCGGACGCCGGCACCTACCAGGCGGAGGTCCGCAACACCCTCGGGGCCACGCTCTCCGATGCCGCGATCCTCACGATCGCCGCGGTGGACACCGCCCCGGTGATCACGGCCTCGCCCTCGAGCCAGACCGTCTTCGCGGGCGCGAGCGTGAGTTTCTCCGGCGCAGCCACGGGATCCCCGACGCCGACGGTGCAATGGTTCAAGGACGGCGTCCCGCTCCCGGGAGCGACGGCGAGCACCTGCACGATTGCCACTGTGGCCGCCGCGGACGCCGGCAGTTACGTCCTCACCGCCACCAACTCGGTCGGCACCGCCACCAGCGCGCCCGCCGTCTTGGTGGTGAATCCACCGCTCACCGCGCCCGCGTTCACCCTGCAGCCCGTCGGGCAGACGGTCTTCGCCGGCGCCACGGTGACCTTTACCGCGGCCGCCTCGGGCAACCCGGCCCCGGCCTACCAGTGGCGGCGTGATGGCACCGCGATCGCGGGCGCCACCAACGCCTCTTTCGCCCTCGCCGCCGCTGCGCTGGCCGATGCGGGCACGTACACGGTCACCGCGACCAACTCTGCCGGCACCGCCACCAGCGCGCCCGCGGTCCTGGTCGTGAACCCGCCCCCCACCAGCCCCGTGTTTACCCTGCAGCCGGTGAGCCAGTACGTGAGCGAAGGCGGCAGCGTCGCCTTTACCGCTTTGGCCGAGGGCAACCCGGCGCCGGCCTACCAGTGGCACAAGGACGGAGCACCCATTGCGGGCGCCACCTCCGCCTCCTATGGGATCGCCAACGCGGTCACGGGCAGCGCCGGCGCCTACTTCGTGGTCGCCCTGAACTCCGGGGGCAGTACCACCAGCGCCACCGCACTGCTGACCGTCGGTCCCGTGCCCGGGGCCCCGGTGATCACCTCGCAGCCGGCCAGCCAAACCGTGTCCGCGGGCGCGACGGTCACCTTCAACGTGATCGCCACCGGCACCCCGGCCCCGAGCTACCGCTGGTGCGTGCAGGTCAAGTCGGGGCGCACGGTCACCAAGACCTACCTGCCGGGTGCCACGGCCCCCAGCCTCACCTTGGTGAACGTCACCACCGCCAATGCCGGCACCTACTCGGTTGAGGTGTCCAATTCCGTCGGCACGATCCTGAGCGCCGGGGCCGTGCTGAAGGTGACGACCACGTCCACCAAGGGTCCGAAGTCGCAGACCACGCTCGCCGCTGGCACGACGCTGGCGGCACCCGTGGGGGGCTTCGCGGACACCCTCCGCGTCGACTTCAATGGCGATCGCCGGGCCGATCTGGTCCTGCAGCACCTCACGAGTGGGGCGGCCAAGGCCTGGTTGCTCTCGGGCACCACCCGTTCCGCTGAACGGAGCCTGTCCTCTCCGGCGAAGTCCTGGCGCCTGGCCACGGCGGCGGATTTCAATGGGGACGGCCAGGGCGATCTGGTCTGGCAGAACCCCACCGCGGCCGCCGCGGAAATCCACCTGCTGGTCGGCGCCAAGCAGCTCGGCACCGTCGCGCTGACGGACGTTCCCGCGACCTGGCATCTCGCCGCCGCGGGTGATTTCACGGGCGATGGGCTCCCCGACCTGGTCTTCCAGGACGGCGCCACGGGCGAACGGCTCGTGCTCGCGCTCGCCCGCCTCCAGGCCGATGGGATGCGGCCGCTGGAAACCCTGCCGATCGAGTGGGACATCGTGGGCGCCGGCGACTTCAATGCCGACGGGGCGACGGACCTCCTGCTGCAAAACCTGCTGACCGGCGAATGCCAGCTCTGGCTCCTGCGCGGCACCACCACGCTGGGCCGCTCCAGTCTCGGACGCCCCGGCGCGGACTGGGAACCCGCTGGCGCCGCCGATGTAAACGGGGACGGGCGTTCCGACATCCTCTGGGAACATCCGGTCTCCGGCGAGCGGCTCGTCTGGCTGCTGCCGGCCGCGGGTACCCCCGTGGTGGTGTCGCTGGGCCGCGAGAATCCCGGCTGGATCCTCGCGAACTGAGGCCGCCGCACACCGGCTCGGTCAGTGTTCGCTGCCCCCCGTCCGCCGCAGATCCGTTCTGCGGCGGACGCTCACTTCCAAGGCAAGCGTCACGGCCCGGATCTGGAGGGCGAGCGGCAGGCCGGGCGCGCGCGGACCGGGGCGGACCACGGCGGCCGGAACGTGGATGAAGCCGGCCCTTACCCGGCGGCGCCGCAGCGCGTGCATCAGGGCATAAAACACGTGATTGCAGACGAAGGTGCCCGCGGAGTGGGAAACCGAGGCCGGGATCCCGTGGCGCTCGAGAGCCGCGACGATCGCCTTGACCGGCAACGTGGACCAGTAGGCCGCCGGTCCGCCCCGGATCACGGGCCGGTCCAGGGGTTGCGCGCCGGAATTGTCGGGGATCCGCGCGTCCTCGAGGTTGATGGCCACCCGCTCGGGAGTGACGCCCGCGCGCCCCCCGGCCACCCCGAGGCACACCACCACCGCGGGCCGATGCCGCCGCAGCAGCGCGTTCAGTTCGCGGCGCGCCGTGCCGAAAACGCAGGGCAGAACGGCTCCCGCGACCCGGTGCCCAGCCACCGCTTTGCCGTCCAGCGCACGCACGATGTCCTGGGAGGGATTGCTCGATGCCCCGCCGAAAGGCTCAAAACCGGTCAGCAGCAGCACCGGCGTGGCGCGGGACGTGGCGGAGAGGGACAAGAGGGGCGGCATTCAGCGGACGGAGGGGGCGGGAAAACCCTGCACCCGGACACCGGCGGCGGCGAGCGCCGAGCGCAGCCGGCGGGCAAATCCGACCGGGTCGGCCCCGTCCCCGTGCAGGCAGATGGTCTCGACGCGCAGGGAGGTCTCGCCTCCGTCCCAGGTCCGCACCCGGCCCGCGCGGACGATGTCCAGCACCTGCCGCTCCGCCGCGGCCGCGTCCGGGAGCAAAGCACCGGGCAGGCTGCGCGCGCGCAGGCTGCCCCCGCGTTCGTAGGCGCGATCCGCGAATCCCTCCGCGCGGACCGGCGCCCCGAGGAACCGGCGGGCCGTCTCCTCGAGCACGCTGCCCGCGAGGGCGATCAACGGCAGCCCGGGGAAGGCGTGCGCCAGCACACGCACCACCTCCGCCGCCAAGGCGGGGTCGCGGGAAACCTGGTTGTAGAGCGCGCCGTGCAGTTTCACGTGGGAGAGGACTGCCCCTTCCTCCGCCGCGAGGCGACGCAGCTGCGCGGTCTGCCGCCGCACCAGTTCCGCCGCGGCGGCCGGGGTCACCGGCAGCTCCCGCCGGCCGAAGTGGGCCGGATCCTCGTGACCCGGATGGGCCCCCGCACCCACGCCGTGCAGGCGGGCGAGGCGGAGCGTGTCCCGCATCGTCGCCTCGTCGCCGGCGTGGGCTCCGCAAGCGATGTTGGCTGAAGTGATCAGGGGCATCAACGCGGCGTCCGCCCCCCCGCCCTCGCCCAAGTCGCAGTTGAGATCGATGCTCAGCATCGCCGCGCCTCCAGCCCGAGCCGCAGCTCCCGCAGCGTTTGCTCCCGCGCGGCGAGCAGCGCCCGCGCCTCCCCGGGCTCGACCGCCCGGAACCGCAGCGTGTCGCCCGGCCGCAGTTGGCCGAGCCGGGGCAGATCGGCGGTGATGACGTGCCCCAGGCGAGCGTATCCGCCCAACGTTTGGGCATCCGCCAGGAGCACGATCGGCCGGCCATCCGGGGGAACCTGCACCGTCCCGGGAATCACGGGGAACGAATCCAGATCGCCGGGCAGCGGCCGCGGGAAAGCCTCGCCCTCCAGCCGTAGTCCCATCCGGTCGGAACGCCCGCCGACCGAGAAAACACGCTCCGCCCAGCCCGGCAGCTCCGCCGCAGCCGGCCCCGGCAAGACCCTCAGTTCCACATCGCGTCCCCCCGCCGGCTGCAGCCTTGGATCGACGTGCCAACGTGCGGCTCCCCGGGGGATCTCGGCGCGGCGCAACGGCAACCAGTCCCCCGCACGCAACGCTCGCCCGCCCAGGCCGCCGAATCCCGCGCGCAGGTCAGTACCCGAGCCCCCCAACACGCGCGGCAGCCCGAAACCGCCCGCACACGCAAGATAGGTGCGCCAGCCGCCGCTCACGGCGCCGAGGCGCAACCGCGCCCCCGGGGGAAGATGGAGCGGCCGCCCCCAGGCCAAGCCGTCGATCGGCGCCCCCGCGACCGCGACCAGCCCGCCCGCCGGAAACTCCAGCTCCGGGCCCGTCTGGGTCAGCTCCAGACCTGCTTCCCCCTCCGCGTTGCCCACGAGCAGATTGGCGATCCGCAGGGAAAACGGGTCCGCGGCGCCGGCCGGGGAGACGCCACTCGCCCGCCAACCTGGGCGGCCGAGGTCCTGCACTGTCGTCAAGGCCCCGGGCCGCAGCACGCGGATGCCAGGGCCATCCGGCTGGACCGGCGTTTCCTCGCGGAAATCGAAATGACTCGCCGCGACAGGCTGGAACCGGACTTCGTCGCCGACCTCCAGGCGGGCCGGCGGCGTTTCCCGCGGGTCAAAAAGGCGCCACGGCGAGCGCCCGATCAGGTTCCAGCCGCCCGGGCTCGCCTGCGGGTAAATGCCGGTCTGCGCGCCCCCGATCCCGACGGAACCCGCGGGCACGCGCACCCGGGGGGTCGCGCGGCGGGGCCGGGCCAGCGCCGGGGGCAGGCCGCCCAGGTAGGGGAAGCCAGGGGCGAAACCGATGGCGCGCACGAAATACTCGGCCCCCGCGTGCAGCTCCGTGGCGGCGTCCGGGGTGAGACCGGCGGCGGCGGCGACCTCGGACAGATCCGGGCCCGCCTCCCCGCCGTACACGACCGGGATCTCCACCACGCGCGGTCGCGCCGCGAGGGCCGGCCCCGCCGCCGCTTCCGCAAGCACCGCCGCCAACGCCTCACCGGGCGGCGGGGTGATCCCGGCCTCAAAAAAGAGGGCGACGTTTCCAAACGCCGCCAGCACCTCGCTGATGCCGGACGGGGGATTGCGGCGCAGCCGGTCCGCCACGGCGCGGACGCGCCGGGCGACGGTCCGGTCCGCGTCGTTTCCCAGAGAGAAAACGACCGCGGAATCCCCGAGGGCCTGCAGCCTCATCCCGCGGTTATCGGCCCACGTGACCGGGCGGGCAAAGGGAAAAACCGGCGGGAGTGGTCGGTGCAACTACGGATGCCGGATTGGGTTGAAGTTTTGCATTAACCGGGCGACTTAACGCGGCTTATGAAGGAATTCCCGTCCTCCGCGCTCGCGCTGGTCCTCGGACTCGCCACCGGCTGCCAGAAGGAGGAGATCACCACCTACCGGATCCCGAAGGAGCAGCATCCGGCGACGAAGGCAGCGGCCAGCGCCACCGCGGCGGCCGCTCCCGCCGCTCCGACTGCGCCGGGCACCGGGGGGACCGATATGGCCAACACGGCGGTCGCCACCGCCTCGGGCGCGCCGCTGGCGTGGACGGCCCCGGCGGCGTGGGCCGCGAAACCGGCGGGGGCAATGCGCAAGGGCAGTTATGCCGTGAAGGGCGAGGAGGGCGAGGCGGACTTCGCGATCACAGCGTTTCCGGGGGACGTGGGCGGCGATCTGGCGAACCTCAACCGCTGGCGCGGGCAGCTCTCGCTTCCCGCCCTCAATCAGTCGGAGTTCGCCGCCGCGACCCAGCACGTGGACCACCACGGCCTGCACATGACAGTGGTCGACATCGTGGGCACCGGCGACAAGCCCCAGCGCATCCTCGGGGCGATGATCCCGCATGGCGGCGCCACTTGGTTTTTCAAGCTGACCGGCCCCGCGGCGCTCGTCGCGCGCGAGAAGCCCGCCTTCACCGCATTCCTCGCCACCATTAAGCCGGCCGCCCCTGCGAAATGAACGACGTCGCCCGCCAGTTCCGGTATTTTTTCACCTCCCTCGAGCTCACCGTCGTCCTGCTGGTCCTCGGGATGGTGCTGGTGTTCGCAGCCACCTTGGACCAGGTCAATCTCGGCATCTGGGCGGTGCAGGAGAAGTACTTCCGCTCCTTCTTTGTCCTCGCCCGCATCGGTGACATCCCGGTGCCGGTCTTCCCCGGCGGGTACTTCATCGGCGGGCTCCTGCTGATCAACCTGATCGCGAGCCACGTGTACCGCTTCAAGGCGACCGCGAGGCAGGTCGGCATCCAACTCGCCCACGGGGGCCTGATCCTGCTGCTCATCGGCGAGCTCCTCACCGGACTCCTCCAGGATGACTTCAGCATGCGGCTCTCCCAAGAGGAGCCGCGCAACTACTCCGAGAGCTTCCGCGAGAACGAGCTCGCCATCGTCGACACCACGGATCCCAAGCACGACGAGGTCGTGGCCATCCCCGAGTCGATTGCCGCCCGCGGTGAAACCATCCAGCACCCGCGGCTCCCGTTCCGCGTCATCACCCGCCTCTACTACCCCAATTCGCTGATCCGCAACCGCGAGGCCGGGACACCGGCGTCTCCGGCCGCCATCAAGGCGAGCAAGGGCATCGGCCTCAACGTGGACCTCACTCCCCTGCCGATCACCTACAAGCAGGACGAGCGGAACCTGCCCGGGGCGTTTGTCGAGCTCGTGGGCAGCGAGGGCACCATCGGCACCTGGATGATCTCCGCCGACCCGCGGATGCCGCCCCAGCGTTTCGACTACGGCGGGCGCAACTACACGATCGCCCTGCGGTTCACGCGGGCCTACAAGGATTACACCCTGACCCTGCTCAAGTTCAGCCACGACAAGTACTCGGGGACCGAGATTCCCAAGAATTTCTCCAGCCGGATCCGGCTCCAGACCCCTGGTGGGGCCGATGACCGCGAGGTGCTCATTTATATGAACAACCCGCTGCGCTACGCGGGCTACACCTTTTTCCAGGCGAGCTTCGAGCCCGGGAATGACAAGGTCACCATCCTCCAGGTCGTCCGGAACCCCAGCTGGCTCTTCCCCTACGTCGCCTGCAGCCTGATGACGCTCGGTCTGCTCTGGCAGTTCACCATCCACCTGCTCGGCTTCATCGCCAAGCGCCGCCGCCCCGTCCCCGCCGCCGCATGAAAAAGGCCGCCCCGTTCCTCGTCCTCGCCCTGGTGCTGGTCTGGGTCGCCAGCACGCTGCGTGCACCGCGCAACCCGGCCGCGTTCGACGTGCAGGGTTTCGGGCGCCTGCCCGTGCTCGTCAACGGACGGCTCAAGCCGCTCGACACCGTCGCCCGCAGCTCCCTGCTCCAGCTGCAGGGCCGCCAGACGGTCACCACCCCGGAAGGCCGCCGGCTGCAGCCGATCGAATGGCTGCTCGACGTCGCGTTCCGCCCCGCGAAGGCCGACACCTACCAGCACTTCGAAATCGTCAATCCTGACGTGCTCGCGGTCTTCGACCTCCGCACCTCCGAAGGCCAAGGCGAGAAGCGTTTCTCGCTGCGCCAGCTTGAGCCCAAGATCGCGGAGCTCCAACGCCAGGCCAAACTCGCCGACCAGGTCGAGTCCGCCGTGCGCACCCCGTTCCAGCGGGGTGTCCTCCAGATCTACGGGAACCTCGTCCACTACCAGCGCCTCCGGCACGCCTTCGTGTCGCCCGGCCGTCCGGATTTCCTCGGCGACCTCCTAAAGTTCCAGGATCAGGTCAAGGCGGGCGTCGAGGCGGTGCGCGCCAAGCAGGCCGGCCAGCCCCACGACGAGGCCGCGGCGAAGGCGATGACCGACATCGGCGAGCGCTTCGTGGTGATGGCGGAATCCACCACGTTCCTCGTCGTGCCGCCCGAGGCGACCAATTCGGACCTCACGGCCTGGAAGTCCGCCGGCGCCGCGCTGCTCGACACCTTCCGCGCGGGCACGGTCAATCCCGCCGCCCTCGCGTACGCAGGCTTCGCCCACGCTTGGCACAGCGAGAAACCGGAGCAGTTCAACAAGCTCGTGGAGCTCTTCCGCGCGGACCTGTCCAAGCGCTTCGCCCCGCAGCTGCGGAAGTGCGACCTCGAGACGCGCTTCAACGCGGCGCAGCCGTTCTACACCAGCTCGGTGCTTTACGCCCTTGCGTTCTTTGTCGCGCTCTTCTCGTGGCTCGTCTGGCCCTCCCTGCTCGGGCGCAGCGCCTTCTGGGTCATCGCCGTCGCCTGGGCGGTGGCCACCGCGGGCATCGCCTGCCGGATGTGGCTCGAGGGACGGCCGCCTGTCACCAACCTCTACTCCTCCGCCCTCTTCGTGGGTTGGGGCGCCGTCGGGCTGTGCCTGCTGCTGGAGGCGATCTACCGCAACGCCATCGGCAGCGTCGCGGCGGGCGCGATCGGCTTCTCCACGCTCGTCATCGCCCATCACCTGTCGCTGAGCGGCGACACGATGGAGATGATGCGCGCGGTGCTGGACTCGAACTTCTGGCTCGCCACCCACGTGGTGGTCATCACCGCCGGGTACTCGGCGACGTTTCTCGCCGGCTTCCTAGGTATCATCTACGTGCTCCGGGGACTGTTCACCCGTGGCCTCGACCGGCCGACGGCGGACTCCCTGACGCGGATGACTTACGGCATCACCTGCTTTGCCATCCTCTTCAATTTCGTGGGGACGATCCTCGGCGGCATCTGGGCTGACCAGTCCTGGGGTCGGTTCTGGGGCTGGGACCCGAAGGAGAATGGCGCGCTCATCATCGTGCTGTGGAACGCGATCATGCTGCACGCGCGCTGGGGCGGGATCGTCCGGCAGCGCGGCTTCATGGCCCTGGCCATTGGCGGCAACATTGTGACCTCCTGGAGCTGGTTCGGCACCAATATGCTTGGCGTCGGCCTGCACAGCTACGGCTTCACCGACGCGGCGTTCTTGGCGCTCTCCTCCTTTGTCGCGAGCCAGCTTGCCCTGATTGCGCTGGCCAACGTGCCATTGCGCCTCTGGCGGAGCAGCCCGGCCGGCGCCTGAACGGCCTTCAGGCGAGGCGCGCGAGCCGGTAGCCGGCGGCGACCGCGAGCAGGCAGAGGGCGACGCTGCCCAAGACGTTGGCCGCCGCCCGGGCCCAATCCCCTTCCTGCGCCAGCCGCAGCGTCTGCAGGCTGAAGCTGGAGAAGGTGGTGAAGCCGCCCAGCACCCCGGCCATCAGGAACTGACGGATTTCGAGGGAGAACAATTCCTCCCGCGCGGCCAGCACCCCGATCAGGGCGGATCCGGAGACATTGACCAGCACGGTGCCCCACGGGAAGGCGCCCCCGAGGCGATCCCCCACCCAGCCCGCGAGCAGGTATCGGGCGGCCCCACCGAGGGCCGAGCCGAGAGCGACGAGCAACAGGGCACGCATCGCTGGAGCCTGGGCCCGGGTCCCCGGCGGCCGCAAGCCTCCGGCGGGCCGCTTCTGGTTCGACAAGCGCCCGCGCGGCCAGCGAGGCTCCAGACCTCCTTATGGGCCTCCCCAAGCGACTCGACCAGAAACTGGCCCGGATCCACGCCGGCCAGGCGACCCGGAAGGACTTCATCATCGCCGACGCCAAGGACGCGGACATGGCCTTCGGCATCACGGCTCCGGGGCCCGGCCAGTGCCGCCCCGAGCGCCACCGGGAGGCTGAGGCCTGCTGGAAGTCGCTCGCCGACTACCGCGCACAGATCCGGGCTGTGATCGCGCAGGACATCGTCGACATCGTCCTGCTGTCCGCCTCGAACGTGGAGCAGCTGGCCATCCAGGAGGGCCTCTTCCGCGAGTCTGCGATCACGCCGGCCGCGCGGGCCAACGACACCAGCGACATCTGGGTCGTGCGGGGCGGAAAATACCCCGCGCTCCCCTCCCGCGCCTTCCGCACGGCGACGATCGAGCACATGAAGTACGGTCGCCTGCAGGCAGACTGTACACTGCCCTTCCCTGGAGCCGACCTCGGACTGTACTCCATCACCTTCACCAACAACATCGATTGGGACTACCGCGCGCTGGAGGACTTCGCCGCGTTCCGGCTGGAGGCCGAGGCGAAGCGGTTCCGGTACTTCCTCGAGATCTTCAACCCCAACGTCGATCCGGGCATCCCGGCCAGCCAAATCCCCGGGTTTCTCAACGACCACATCGTCCGTACCCTCGCGGGGGTCACCTCGGCCGGGCGGCCCGTCTTCCTCAAGATTCCCTACAACGGCCCCGGACCGCTCGAGGAGCTGGTCGCCTACGATCCTCGACTGGTGGTCGGGATCCTCGGGGGCAGCAGCGGGACCACGCTCGATGCCTTCCAACTGATCCACGACGCCCAGCGTTATGGCGCCCGAGTCGCGCTCTTCGGGCGGAAGATCAACCTCTCGGAGCACCCGCTCGCCTTTATCGAGTTCCTCCGCCGGATCGTCGACGGAGACGTCGAGCCGGTCGAGGCCGTGAAGGCCTACCACGGCGTGCTC
>SXGQ01824482.1_pt1 | contig 17499 bp, 10 predicted proteins | sample 3178371 | NCBI WGS metagenome assembly SXGQ01 (sample SAMN11356859, study PRJNA531348) | freshwater metagenome | isolation source: freshwater sample F1-20 | place: China: Fuxian Lake, Yuxi | collected 2017-12-25 | reverse complement strand
TTACAGAACAAGTTAGAATAAAAGGTCAAACTGGTGGTACAGGGTACACATATGATGAAACTAATTTTACAACATCTTCTGTTGGTTATAAATGTACAAGTGGTGAAAATTGTTATAAAGCTACGGAGACATCCAAATTAAACATTAACGATTTAAAAATAATAGATGAACCAATACCTGAAGGTAATGTATTTAACTCTAGATGGGTTATACGGGGTAAAGGTGAAGATAGTGCTAAATCTAAAAACGATGAAGATGCTTCTTTTGGGAATAATGACCCAAATACCGAAGAAGCTATGACAGATAGAAAGGTTAAAATAGAACTTTTTCCAACAGTTGAACAAATAATTGCTTTCACACCACCAGAAATTATTGATGATGTGACTTTTGAACCACCTGTTGAACCTAAAATAGATGTTAATAACAATACCCAACAATTAAATGAGGCTGAACAAAAAGCACAAAAAGATTATTCCAAGGATAGTTTCGGTCTTAAAGATTTACCTGATGATATAAATAATCTCGTCAATGATAGTAATGTTAAAGTACAAAAAGAGATAATAACTAAAACTGTACAAAAATTATTTAGTGAGTGTAGTTATTTTGAAAAAATAAGAAAAGAAGACCCATTTGTTTATGGTACATTAAATGATAAAATTAAAAATTTTCATCCCGCTTTTCACTCAATAACACCTGAAGGATTTAATGAAAGATTAACATTCTTAAATCAATGTACCAGACAAGGTCCTAGTGTAAAACCAAAAGACGTTGCTACACAAAATTTAGCTTTTGGTAGACCACCTATTTGTGTTTTAAGAATTGGTGATTTTTATTATACTAAAATAGTTATTGATAGTTTAAGTATATCTTACGAACCTTTAGTATGGGATATGAACCCAGAAGGTGTTGGTGTACAACCTATGATAGCTAAAGTAGATTTAAGTTTTAGTTTCATTGGTGGGTCTAGTATTGATGGTCCTATTAAACAATTACAAAATGCTGTATCGTTCAACTTCTTTGCTAATACTTCTGTATTTAACCCTAGAAGATACTATAAAGCTGGTGACGATGAGAATTTTGAAACTTTAGTTGAGAAATTAAAGGCCGACGCTAATTTAAAAAATGTTAAAACTAGTTCTGAGTATATTGGTTATGGTTCATTTGGATCACAAGCTCAAGCTAACCTTGAAATTAATGATATTACAAAAGTTAATACTATAGCAGATAATCAAAAACAAACAAACGGTGTTGTTACGAAAAGTGCGGCTGGTGAACAATTACCAGCTGAAACACAACAATCAACAAATCAAAGTACCACTAATGGTAGTAACAATGTTGAGCAAAACACCGTAGAACAAGTTGAACAAAACACCAAAGATCAATTAGTGACTGAAGGACTTTTTTCAGAAAAAGATAAAAAAGAAATAAAGAAAGAAAATCCTGACGCAACTGTTTCAGAACCAGCATCAACTACAAGAGGTTTTAATAAAAATACTGGTATTTATAAAGTAAAATACAGTCAATTATTAACATCACAAAAACCTATTTCTGGAATAAATGTATTAAAAACTGAAAAATATCTTTTAAAGATACCTTCCGATACTAATGTGTTCATAAATAATGTAACAAAATTAGTTACAATAGCACAAGTAATAGTAGAAGGTAATACTGAAACTAGAATAGCTGAATCAAAAAAGAAAACTTTTTATAACGCAGTAACTTTAGATTGTGCTAATAAAAATCAATTTAATGTAGATAATAGAAATCTTTTACCTGGTGGTGTTTATATAAATGAACCTTTATACGGAGTACTATCCACTATTTACTGTAAAGATAAAAAGACTAAAACATATAGTGAAGTTATTTCTTAGACTTTACATTTAAAAATAAAAAAGAATAATTAAAAGATATGATTAACAATTATTATAATAGGTATGGACAATTTAGGAAAAGTGATGAGATAAGTTATATCCCATTCGTAACTATTGATCCCAAACTCACTGATATAAAAATTGTTTGGAATAGTAGAAATAGACTAGACAAAGTATCACAAGAATATTATGGGGTACCCTACTATGGTTGGTTAATTTTACTAGCTAACCCTAAGTTTGGGGGGATGGAATTTGATATTCCTGAAAACACAATATTAAGAATACCATTTCCATTAATGGACTCATTACAAAATTACCAAAAAAAAGTAGAAAGTTATAAAACATTAAACGGAAATGAGTGATCAAAATATGTATAGTTCCATTGTTAGTGATATAAATAGAATAACTAATAATGCTGTTACTACTAATATAGGTAATAATTTAATTTTATTAGACCCAGCAGGTTCTATTGCTAATAATTCTGTTAAACAAGAAGATTTAATCATCTATGCTAGTTTAAGTGCCACGGTTAGACCAAAAACCTTAATACAAAATAAACCAGACCAAAAAATATTAGAGGTAACCTTTGTTAAAGAAGGTTCATTGGATTTAAATACCGCTTCACCTGTAGGTAAATCTTTTTTAACTACAGACTGGACAAACATCTCAAGTTTTGACTCACAAATAGGCAAAGATTTAGAGACATTTGGTATGACTAGTATTGATATGTCATTTAATTCTGGATTTATACCACAAGTGACAATTAATTTTGTTGACGTTAGGGGTGCAACACTTTTTGAACAAGGTTCTTGTTCACCCTATGGAGCTTTTTTTCATCAGCCATGGCCTATTTTTGAACTAACTGTTAAAGGATATTATGGTAATCCTGTTAAATATTCCTTAGCATTAAAGAATTTTACAACAAAGTTCAACCCTTCAAATGGTAATTATGAATCTACAGCTGAATTTATAGGTTATTCTTACGCTTTTTTATCTGATATATTAATTGGTTATGCTTTAGCCGCCCCTTATATGGAGGGTGCTGAAGAAAAATTAAAAACAATATACCAAAAATATTTAGATTATTACGTTGATAGAGGTTTTAATGGAGGAAAAAATGCTTTCACACCAATAAGTAGTGACACAGGTAAACCTTTAACTTTAAAAAATTATTTAGACGCTGTACAAAAATTACAGAGTGGACAAGACGGACAAGACCCAACTGTTATAGACCAAATAAGAGGTTCACAGGAATTAAAAACTTTAACGGATTCTGAAAAAATACAAAGTACATTAGATATTATAGTTTCACAATTATCTTCATTTGCTGAAGAGTGGAAAAATGCTAAAGGAACTATTACAGAGGTTGGTGATGTTTATAAATTAATAGCTACGATTAATTCAGAAGATTTAAAAATAGTTTATGAGGCCAATTTTGCTGAAATAAGTAATAATGTTGAAGCATACAACCTTTTAATAGATGAAAATTCATTAGGTGATGAATTAAAAATAGAAACACAAAAATTACCTTCTAATAATATAGTTAATGATAGTTCAGGAGTTCAAATAGATTTAAAACCTTTACAGAATGACATTGGAGATAAAAAGGATAAATTTAAAGGTAAAGTAGAATCACTTAAAAAAAGTTTTACTGAAACAGCTAACGAATTAATTAAAAAGGAATTAGGTTTTGTTCCTACAGTAAGAAGTTTCTTTACTGTTTTATTGGCTAATACAGAACTATTTTTAGAATTATTAAAAGATGCATCAGCTGATGCTGAAAAATATCACTCAACTGAAGGTACAGGCAGTAAAGATACAATTATATACAATAATCAAAGTACAGAGGTTAAAGTAAATGAAATTTATTATGCTTGGCCAACTTATGTTGACAGCGAAAATAATAAGCATATTGAAAAATATCCGGGTTCAAAAGTAACTTTCCGTAGATGGCCTGAAGTTATTTTTACAGATAACTTTATTAAGGCTTTAAAACAAATGATAAAGGATATTGAAGACCCTAATAATGTGCAAGATGATTTTCTTGAATATGAAGGTAAACCAGGTTATGATAACTATATGCCTATTAATGCAATGGAAAGTCCAGCTGGGGAACCAACTTGTAATATAGCTTATTTTAATAATACAACACCTGAACAAATTTATAAAAACATTGGGGAAAGGTTTATAGTTTATAATAATATTTCAACTATAAACAATAGGTATTTATATTCATCATCCATATTAAGGTCTTATCGTAAGTATAAAGAATTAGATGATACTGGATTTTTTCCAGCAACTTTCACAAATCTAGAAAACGTAATAAATAAAAAATATAGTTTTAGTGCACAATACCCTAAAAATAATTGGGGTAAGGTAGAAGCTTATAATTTCTTCTATAATGTACAAAATACTGATATGTTTAATGTTATAAAATCTGCCTCTAAAGAAGGACCTGATAAAATAACTGATAAAGTATTAGAATCTTTAGGTTTAAAAAATGATGGTAGTGAATATTATTTCTATGATAAAGACATTCTTTTAAACCCAAAAGAAGGTGCTAAAATAGTTAAACCAGATATACATGAAATAGGTGGTGATTCTTTAGTAACCTTTTTACCTTGTGAAAATTGTACAGGTGCCATAGAACAAGGTACTTCGGGAGCAATTGTTGATTTTAATGAGGTGTTAAGAAACCCTGTCACAAATTCTAGAGCTTTATTATTAAAAAATAATAATTTAATAGTAGATTACCCAAAAGAAGAAGGTTCAAAAAGTTTATCATTAATAGAAGAAATTACAAAAGGAACTGGATTTAACCCTAAAACAGGTTTAAATGATCAAGAAGGGATTAAAAGAATTGTAGATTTATCTAAAATAAAATCTGCTGAAGCTTTTAAAGTTAGTATAGATGATAAATGGTGGAGATATAATGGTTTACGTTTAAAGAAAAGCACACCTTGGTTGACCCACTCGTCAAGTATCGGGGATTTAAGTACAACCGCTGGTAGTTTACAATATGCTAAAATATCTAATTTTTCACAAGTAAATAATGTCATAATAGATTCCATGACTTCTGCTGAAATATATCCAGATTATACTTTAAATTATAATTCTGGTTATAAAGATGTTTATAATACTAAAGATTTTATTAACTATGGTGATTTTAGTTATGCTTATACAGATGATATAGGTGAATTAACCCACAATAAAGGTAATAATGAAAAAATTTATGGTAGTCAGGCATCAACTATATTAGATTCAGGTTGGTATACTATATTGCCTAGTTATTCAAGATTTAGTGGTGATGGTGATATATACGCTTATAATTATAATAAATCTATAGGTTATTTTAAAACTTATAATAAAAAATACCCAGAAACAAAAGAAGGTAGAGAGAAAAAAGTTTATTATTCACCTGCAGCAACTGATACCATTTATAGTAAAAAAGAAATTACAAATTATTTTAATAATTCTAAAAAAACTAACGAAGATTATCAAAATAAATTACAACAGGGTAAATATAATAAAAACTGGGTTAATCAAACAAATTTAATTATTGACACACCTTTTTGGAAACACAATTTTCCTAGTCTAGAAAGTGGTAGTGATACTACTGATAGTTACAGTTATAGTATGTTTGGTTCTTCTGTATTAGCTGAAGTACAATTCTCTTCAACTGGTAATAAAGTGGAGTTGTCAAAAGACGGTTTTTATATGGGTGTTAAAATAGACTTAGAAAAAGGTTTAGGTACATATGTTGGTTTTGCCCCATCTTTACCCAGAAGTAAAAAAACTGGTAAATCATACCCATACTCACAAATAGATCAAGATACTAAAATAAACATGTTAACCACACATAATCAAGATGTGTTTAATATTTACGCTGTAAGTAATAAGGTATCTAAATCACAAGTTACAAACCCAACAAATTTAAATAGAACCCAAGTATGGAAAGGCTCTTTAGCATATCTATTCCTTGCTAATCAATTACATAGACCTTGGACTGGTATGTACACAAATAGTAATAAATACTTAGGTCCACAAGGTATTTTAGGTTCAGGTTCTATGTCCGCTATAATACCGAAACATTCAGTTTATTTATTGGGTGCGGTACTTTGGAGAATGAGGGAAGCTGGATTATTTATATCAGATGATCCAAAATGGAATATAGAACCTAAACAAAGTTTCATTAATGGTAAACATATTGACCCATTAAACGTACCTTTATTACCAGAAAAATTAAATTTTATCGGTGACAGTGAAAGTTGGTCTTTTAACACAAAAGTTTTTGCTTCACCTAACGGTGGAACATCAGCAACACCACCGTTTACTTTCCAAAATGGACCATATGTTTTTACATCTGTAATAAACGGAAATCCGGTAACTTTTCAAAAAGTCAAAGTAGTTAAAAATGGTTCTACAATAACAATGACAGACCCAGAAGTTAATTTACCTATTGAAGATAAAGTAACATTAACATATAAATGTAATAGTGGTTCAAATAAATTTAATTATTATTGGAAAAATTTTGGTGGAAATTATAATAATACAAATGTAACCCCACCCAACAATATATTAGATTATGTTAAAAATACCATGTGTAAAAAACCAAAACAAACTGATTTTGATAAAGAAGTTGTTGATGATATACAAGATGGTACTTATAATAGTAATTGGGGTGTAAGACCACCTATGGCTTCACTTTTAATTAACTCTAACACATATAAAAGAAATGAAGATTTTTTAGGTGTTATTTGTTTCCCAAGAGCCGATGAATGGCCTGCAGCTAATTTAGGTATGACTTATGCTTTGGATTTAGAAAGTGAGGTTTATGGTGATTCAGGTGATGTTGTTAACCCTTTTAAAAATCAATATAAGATATTTACACCAATTTTTGGTAGAAAAGCTGGGTTAACATTAAGAATGCCAAATAACAGACCAAGATATTTGGCTAATGAAAATTCTGAAAAAGCTTATATAAATAATATTAAAAAAATAGCCAAACTTGAATCTTCTAAAACAGGTGTAGACGAGGATGTTATTGCTCAAACATTATTAGGTACGTCAAGTTCTGATATAGTAACCGTAAATGATGTATTAAAGGATAAAAAGAATTTTTCAGGTAAAGATGAATCTTACACAAAATTATCTTTTATATACCATGATATACAAAATTTAGAAACTAGTAATAGTGGTCCTGAAGTAGAAAATGGTAGATCCATAAGAGGTGATTTTTATGAAGGGGGTATCAATAATAAAGCTCAACTAGATAAGGCTGCTGATAAAGAAAAAGATAAAAAAGATCAACTATATAAACTACAAAATACAAATTTTAGTCAAAATTTAGGTACATCATCACTTAATGTTTTACCAGAAATAAAATATAATAATGAAGTACTAAACACTGTAGAAAAGTCTACTAATACCAATGAAGAAAAACCTAAAAAAGAAAAACTTTATAAAGATGAGGCTAGAGGTTATTTAAGAGGTTACACACCTATTGGACCTGAAATATGGTTTATGCCAACTTCCGTTAAAGAAAAGTTTATATCTTTATTTGAGGATTTTGTTGGTGACTTTAATAATTTTAATGACTCAAGTGACTTTGATTTTGTATTAAAAACAATTGACCCTTTAAATTTTCCTAGACCTGAATTAACTAGAGATAAAACACCTGTCATAACTTTATCTAATAGTCAAATAAAAGAAGGTTTACCTGACGATTTGTTATATTCTAATTTTGTTTCAATAAGTAGTACTACCACTTCAGCACCTTTTGTTTCAGTACAAAACTTACAAATAGATAGTGGTACTACTGGTACTGTGGCCAGTGATGGTAAAACTTATTATACTAAATTTGGGTGGAAACTTATAACTGATAATGAGGCTGTAGAAATAAGTAAAAATACTAAGTTTACTAAAAATGGTAATAAAATTGAATTTGTTGTTAAAAAAATATTTATTGATGTAGATAGTACTGATACAGTACCATTAGCCAAATCTAGAAATTATTATTTTTCTTGTACTGATAGAACTTTTAAAGTTACCACTAACACTAGTACACAATGGGATACTAAAGATCCACAAAATTCTTTAAAAATAATTTTAGGACAACAATTTTGTGGTGACCCTAAAAAACAAGTATCTGAAGATACAACACCAACTTTTACTAATTCAGAACCACATCCATCAGTAAAAAAATGGATAGACACATATGATATTGATTATCGTGCAAAAAACATCGCATCTACTACTTTAGGTGAAGAAGGTAGTGTTGAGACGAATACATCAAGATATAATAAATTAAAAGCTGGAAACACTGATGTACAACAAGTGCATAAAATGTTATTCCAAGACGGGTATATATTGTCTAGTTTATCACCTAGAATATGGTGGGGTGAAATAAAAATAGATGATGATAAAGGTACAAGGTCTAAATTTACTAATTTTAGAATTAAAAAAACTGATTTAGATGAATTTGTGGCCGGTTTTGTTGAAATAGTTACCAGTAAACAAATTGAAGACACACAAATAGAAAAAGCTAAAAAAGACATACTAGGTGAAGATAATTATTCTAGTGGTGAAGATGATGATATTAGATTATCCACTTATAAAGCTTTTAAATCTATATATGATAAATGGATTTCAGCATCAAAAACAAATCCAGGTGAAGAAAAAGGTGGTTTATTTTATAATGCCATAGGTGAAGATGATAGATTACTAATTGACCATTTTAGTTTTGTTAATAGAGTTAATTCTGACATTGGTGATAAAGCTATCATAAATGTTAATCAATTAGGTAATCTTTTACACAACTATACAATGAGTATGTATGGTGCCATTGATGATGTATTAAGTCAGAGTAATTTTAACTTTCACGCATTACCAGGTTATGTAGATTTAACTAGAGGGTTAACTAACCAAGGTAAAAAATTAAACGATGAAAGTAAGGCGAGAGTTTTAGCTAATATGTTTTTACCACAACCACAATCTTCTATATTTGAAGAGGTTTTAAGTGGACCACATTTTTTATGTATGTATATTGGTGGTTTATCACAGAAATTAGACTTACAAAATGCTCCTTCTAGAATGGGTTGTATAGATGAACAAAATTCAGCATCATCAGCTAAATTAGAACAAGGTGGTGATAGCTTCTTATTAACAGACCAAAGTATACCTGATGATATAAGTAACGATAAAGATTCACCAGGTATAGTAGCTTTCAAAGTAGCTTTTGCTTCACAAAATCAAAGTCATTTTACTAGTGTTGAATTAGACCAATCAGAATATAAAAATACACAAGAATCGTTACTAGCTATTGAAAAAATAGCTCAAGCAGCATCACCAGATTCAACAGGTGGTTTTATCACAAAAGGACAGTCAATGTATGATGTTTATTTAAATAGAAGTTATAGTTGTACTGTTGAAGCTTTGGGTAATATGATGATCCAACCGTTACAATATTTCCAATTAGAAAACGTACCCATGTTCTACGGTAGTTATTTAATTAGAGATGTTAAACATAGTGTAACACCTAATAATGTTAGAACAACCTTTACTGGTGATAGAATACCACAAGCAGTTGTCCCTATTATTGAAGATGTTGTTGCGACATTTAATCTATCACCTGCTGATAAAGTTACTGGTAGTTTAGGGACAACCAATGGACCTTGTAAACAAGTGGGTGAAATACCTAACGGTCAAGATCCATCTCCATATATAAACCCTAATAAGGTAGGTGTGTCTCCGGCTAATGATGCACCTTCAGTTAAAAATTCTGGAATTAATTTAGGCACCAAATACGGTGGTTCTAAAGAAAAACTTTTACAATTAGTTAGTGAAGGTAAATTAGTTGAAATAGGTGATGGAACTGTAGATAAACAATATTATGTTGGACCTAATCAAGGATTGTCCACAGTCACAGCCCTAAACGGTAAATTTTATTTAGCTAAAGATGCTGCACAAGCCTGGAAAGGTTGGGAAAATGAAATGAAATCTTTAGGTATACCATTTAAAATTAGTTCGGCTACTAGATATGGTGACAACGTTGGTGGTGGACCACATGGTTATGGTATAGCACTAGACTTTGATAATTTATATCAATTAGTAAATGGTAGTGAATCGGCTAGTGTTAATAAAGAAGGAAGAATAAATAATAGTGTATATACTGAAATAGCTAAGATAGGAGTCAAATATGATTGGTATAATCCTTGGAGATTAGCCGATAATAGTGGACAAGACGAACTTTGGCATTTTGAGTATTGGGGACCTATAGAATGTGACGAATCAAATTTATCAGTTCAATCAACATCAATAAGTGATAAAGAAAAAAGTAATAATCAGAAAAAAGTTAAAGATTTCTTAAAAGGTAAAGGGTACACTAAACAACAAGTTGCTGGTATAATGGGTAATATACAAAAAGAAAGTACGTTTAACCCTGGTGCTATTAACAAACAGGATTTAAATGGTTACCCTTCGGTGGGGTTAATCCAGTGGAATGGAAAATATTACCCAAATGGTGGTAGTAAAGACGCAAAAGTTGTACTATCTTCTATTGGAAACACTTTAGAAGGTCAATTAAACTTTTTAATTAATATGTATTCTTTTAAAAATTTCATAAAAATAGAAGGGACAAAAACTTCAACCCAAGACGCGGCTTACGAATTTGCTAACCTTGTTGAAGTTTGTGATAAATGTAATAAAGGTGAGGATGTTTATAATAATAGTTATCAGTTTAAAAGAACTGAATATGCTAACGACTTTTATAATAGATTTAATAATTCCTCAGACCCACTTAATTGGTAAAATTTATATAACTTATTTATTATTCAAATTATTTAAATTATAATTGGTTTTATGAAACTTTTTAAAGTTATAACAAATAATAAGGATTTAGTTACACCCCACATGAATAAAAACATGTCTTATGATGAGGGTGTTATTGATGTTGTAATTGGTTGGGATTTAGCTAAAGAAATGGGTGCTAAAATAACTGACCACAAAATAGATGATAAAACTTATTGGACCTTTTTACCCACAGAAAAAAGAAAGATTTTTACAGAACATCTTAAAGAGTTTAAAAAAATAGCTTTTAATGAAATAAAAAAAGGAAAAAACTTTTTAAATATTAACCCATTTGACTTTAAAACCAAAGAAAATCTAATTGAGTTTATTTCAAATAAACTTACAGGAAAAAGTACATATTTATTTAATGAAAGTTTTTATATCTATGATGAGAATAATATTCATCATATTGATATAGGACTTTTAAACTTTATGTCATGGGACATAATAACTGATATTAAAAATATTTTAGAAATAAAAGAATTAAAAAAAGAATATAAAGAATATTTAAAATATCTTGAAATTAAATATATACCATACTTAATAGATGCAAAAGAAAATATTACTATTAGCAACATTTGTTAGCCCTGATTACTTAGACAAATTTCTTTATAGAATATACAAAAAATTTAACGTTAATAAAAAAAATGTTTTTGTTTTTGAAACAGAAGGTGGTGATTTATTATTAACATATAAATTAATTATTGAATTAGATAGTAAAATAAATATTAAAGAAGAACTTTACAAAACCGTACAAATACATAAAAAAGGAACCACTTTTTTCACTATTAACGCTTTAAATAAATTAATTGAGAAAGAGTTTAATATTGAATACGGTAATGTTAACCATTCTGAATACAATTTAGATTGGTCTAAATATGAAAATACTATAATCTTACTTAAAAATAATGAACTAGATATTTTACCCTTAAAAAGGAAAATTGTAGAATAATAGCATATTTATAATAAAAAAAGTCATGGAAGATAATAATAAAAAAGAGAAAGACCTTCAGAATAAATTAAACAAATTTTTAGATAAAAAAAATTGTGAAGGTGAAGAATGTCTTATTAAAGATAATGACGAATTAGTTCAAAGAGAGCATAAAAAAATCATCACCAATGACGGTAGACAGTTATTGAGTGAATATACAATATAATTAAAAATGGCTAAAAGTAATATCAACGAAGATTTAGAAAGATTTAAATCACTTCTAGGGTACGATCCAACAAAAGGTAATTCTATTAATGAAAAAGTTGAACCTTGGAGATATTCATTAAATGAGGCAGAACCTGAAGAAGAAGGTACTGATGAACCTACAGGAGAGGAGGATACTGATGAAGAAAATACAGATTTTGATTTTGGTGATGCTGGTAACCCTGAAGACACTGCTATTGAAGATGAAATGGGAGGAGGTGAAGAAGTTGAAGATAAAGAAGGTGAAGAACCTACTGATGAATTTGGTACAGCAGACGAATTTAGTGCTGCAGATGATTTAGAAATGGATAATAGTGATGTTGAAGAAATAGATGTTACAGACATAATCAAAAAATCTGATGAAGCAACTGATTTCGCTAGACAAGCTTTAACTGTTGGACAAGAAAACGGCCAATTCTTAAAATCTTTAACTGACAAGTTATCTAACCTTGAATCACAAATAATGAAAATGGATACAATAGCTTCTAAAATCTCTAAATTAGAACAAGATATTAAAACACCTGAAGAAAAATTAGAATTACGTTCTTTAGATAGTTACCCATTTAACATGAAGTTGACCGATTATTGGGAAGAAAAAGCCTCTAAAGATAAAAACTATAGAATTTCTGGTGGTGAAACTAACATTGATGGGGAAGAAAAAGAGTATGTCATCACACCTGAAATGATAAAAGACATTAATCCAGTAGAAATAAAAGACTCCTTTATTCCTGAGTCAAAAAATAAAAAAAGAAGATTATAAATAATAATTTTAATTTAAAAAAGAAGGGGTTTTATAACCCCTTTTTTTATTGACAATAAATTGTTTTAAGCTTATACTTGTACTAAGTAATTATTAATTAAAAAAAAGTAAAATGAGTGTATTAGATGCGATTGCAAAACAGTACGAAAACAACAAGACTGGTAACAGTACAAGTACAACTTCGTATGAACAAGACTTCAGTAAATATTTTGCTGTAAGACTTGAGGATGGGGTTAATGATGGTGAAATGACCATTAGAATCATGCCTCCTAAAAGTGGTGTCCACCCACAGATTAAAGAATCAGAAACACCTTTTGATGAAGGCCATTGGCATTATTTGAAAGTAGGTGGTAAGTGGAGAAAAATTTATTGTAGAAAACACAATGATGGTGAAGATTGTCCATTGTGTACTGTGACAGATGAACTTTATCAGTCATGGAAAGAAACAGGAAATAAGGAAGATAAAGAATTGGCTAATCAGTACAAAGCTAAAAAATTCTATATCGCACGTCTTATTGACAGACAAAAAGAGGATGACGGTATTAAATTTTGGAGATTCCCTCACAACTATAAGGGTGAAGGTGCTTTAGATAAAATCATCCCTCTTTTCACAAAGAAGGGTGATATTACTGACCCTAGAGAAGGTAGAGACCTTACAATTATCCTTGGACGTGATAACAAAAATTTCACAAAAATTACATCTATTATGGCTGAAGACCCTTCTGTGTTGACAGACCCTAAGTCACCTAAAGCTAAAGAATGGATTAGTGATACAATGTCTTGGAAAGATGTTTATTCAGCACAACCATTGGAGTATGTACAACTTATCGCTGACGGTGAAACACCTGTTTGGGATAAAAATTTGAGTAAATTTATTGCTAAGGGTGATGAAACAGAAAGTGAGACCTCATTCAAACAACCGCAACCTGAAAAAACAACTAAAACTGCTACAACTTCTTTTGTTGAAGAAGATGAGGATGAAGCACCTTTCTAAAAATTAAAAAATTATGGCTAAGAAAACAATACAGAAAAAAGAATTTTCTTTGGATTCTATTTCGGATAGATTTTCATCAAAAACAAAATATAAACCCGATAGGTTTATTGACTTAGGTAGAGTCTTCCAACAAGCTACAGGAGTACCTGGACCAGCTATTGGTCACTTAAATGTATTCTTAGGTCATTCTGATACTGGTAAAACCACGGCACTCATTAAGAGTGCCATTTGGTGTCAGAAAAACAATATTTTACCGATATTCATTATCACAGAAAAAAAGTGGAGTTTTAAACACGCTCAACTAATGGGGTTTGATTGTCATGAGGATGCACCAGGTGATTGGAGTGGGTTCTTTATTTTCAAAGATGACTTTGAATATATTGAACAAATTACTGATTACATGAATGAAATTCTAGACGTTCAGGCAAAAGAGAATTGGGAGAAAGATGGAAAACCTTTGGACATTTGTTTCTTATGGGATTCAGTAGGTTCAATTCCGTGTAAAATGACTTTTGATGGTAAAGGTGGTAAGATGCATAATGCTTCAGTATTGGCTGATAAAATTGGTATGGGTCTTAATGGTAGAATCACAGGTTCTAGAAAAGAAACTAGTATGCACACTAACAGTTTGATAATTGTTAACCAACCTTGGGTAGAATTACCAGATTCACCTATGGGCCAACCAAGAATTAAAATGAAAGGTGGTGAAGCTATCTATCTTAACAGCACTTTAATTTTCTTGTTTGGTAGTCAAAAAAATGCTGGAACAAACAAATTGAAAGCTACTAAAAATGGTAGAAGTATTAATTACGGTACTCGTTCTAAAATCTCAATTCTTAAAAATCACGTCAACGGAATTGGTTATCAGGATGGTAAAGTAATTGTCACACCCCATGATTTTATTGAGGACAGTAAAGAAGCTGAAAAAGACTATAAAGATGAGTATGCTGACTATTGGATTAATATGTTCATTCAGAGTGGTTTAGAGGCTGTTGATGAGGATGACTTAGATTTTGCTATTGAAGAATCTGAGTCTGAGGAAGAAGAAATTGATGGTTTAATCTAAAAAATTATTGTTCCTATGAAAGTTAATTACGAAGTTCTTAAAGATTTAAATGTAGATGCTTTAACTGCAAATGGTGACCAGCTCTCTTGTTATTGGGTCATACAAAGTGGTGTTGAAAGATATTTAAATAATGAGACATTAACGGAACAACATAAAGAATTTCTAATTCAATTAAATGTTTTGGTTGAATCAGAAGAAGATATATCAAGAAAAAATATTGTAGGACCCTTTAAATTTAGTACCGATGGGTCTACGAACTCTTAAGAGTAAACCTAAAAAAACAAAAACACTAATTGTCGATGGTAACGTTCTTATGAAACGTTCTTATAACGGAGCTAAGAACGTTTACCATAAAGACAAACACATTGGTGGTATATTCGCCTTTTATAGTACTCTACGTAAAGTAATCGTTGAACATAAAATTGATAAAGTAGTAATCACATGGGATGGTGAACGTGGTGGAACTTTACGCTTAGACTATTACCCTGAATATAAAGGTAATAGACCTAGATTCTTTGACCAAGACTACGAGTTACAGAAACTCAGAGTTAAACAATATGCTGAGGATCTTTTCATTAGACAATACGAACATGAAGATGTTGAATCAGATGATTTAATAGCTTTTTACTGCCAAAGTAAAAAGCAAATGGAGGAAGTTATGGTTTATACTAATGATAGGGACCTATGTCAATTAATTAATGAAGATGTTACAATCTTTTTAGCTGATAAAAAGATGGAAGTAGGTATAGGGAATTATCAGTGGTTTTTTAACCATCATTATTCAAATGCTGGTTTAATAAAGATTATTGAGGGTTGTTCTAGTGACAATATTAAAGGTATTGATGGTGTCACAGAAAACACACTATTGACACATTTCCCATATTTAAAAGAACGTAAAGTTACATTAGAAGAAATACTTGAATCTAGTAAAATTATTCAAGAGGAAAGAGGGAATAAACCACTAAAAGTAATTGATAATATCATAAAAGGTAACTCAAAAGGCGTACATAGAGGACCATTTTATGAAATAAATCAAAAAATAATAGATTTAAATAACCCTTTATTACCTGAAGAGGCTAGAGAGTCAATTAAAAATTTAGTATATTTGCCATTAGACCCCGAAGGTAGAGATTACAAAAACGTTTTAAAAATGATGATAGAGGACGGCGTTATGTACGTGATACCTGGAGGTGAAAACGGTTATCTAAATTTTATGGAACCATTTATTAAATTGTTAAAAAATGAACAGTCGTCAATTAGGCAACGTGCATTTGTTTTGGTATGGAACCCCGCTAAGTGGTCCATGGAGAATTACCTAAACGAGGTCGATCGAATTCGTCAAGGTGAAGTTGGGCAATGGAGCACGTCCCGAACTGGTGCAGCAATTTTTCCTGGCGATATAGTCCTACTAATTCAAGCTGGTCGCAAAGGTCGAGGCTTGCTTGGTGTTGGTATTGCAAAATCAATTCGACCTGATGGTATTCAATGTATTTCTCGATCTCGAAGTATTCGAGATGAAAAAAGTCGGCAAAGTCATCTTAAAATCAAGTGGATAAATCTTTTGGCACCAGACCAACGAATGCCTAGTGAGACTGTTGTCGATGTCGAGCCAACAATTCCCTGGCTGCGTATTCAGAATTCGGGTACTCGTATCGGTCATTTGTCTGCCCGAAAGCTGCTCAAGAGTTTTGAGGGGCATATTCGTAACAAATCACTTGAAGTGCCAGAGGTAAATGAGGCCGTAGAAGAAATCGAGCGACTTGCTGGTAGGCGTCAAATTAGTTCTCGTAAAGATAGATTCGCCAGCAAGCGTCGGTCGTTCTGGTTGACCGCCGTACAGCGCAAGGCAATCGAAATGCGGGCTATGAAGCTTGCAAAGGCGCACTTAGTAAAACAGGGCTGGTCAAATGTCCTCGATACAAGTCGTGGTAACCCGTTCGATTTTTATTGCGTTACAGGATCAAAGCAGATTTGGGTTGAAGTCAAAGGTACAACGTCATCTGGTTCGAGTGTTGTACTAACGCGTGGGGAAGTAGAACATCATCGAAAAGTGAGCCCACAAAATTGTTTGATAATCGTGCGCAATATTCACTTGACTGGGGTAAATCGTTCAAGGGCCACTGGCGGCATTCTGCATGAGATTCATCCATGGGCGATTCTTGACAAAAAGCTAAAGCCGATCGGCTTCGATTACTTGACTGGTCTCTAAAGTCACTGATTGCTGATTATTTGTTGCTATGTACAATTCTTCGGGAATACTTGATTCATTCATTGTTGATTGAGAGAGGTATCAACGCAACGGTGCCCTCTCCGTTGGATAATGCGAAAGATTATGCCGATTTGTATTTAATAACTGAAAATGGACCAGTCGGCATTTGGAGTTTCCAGTCAACACATAAGGGATTTGCGATGCTCCATCGGAAAGTTAGGTTTCGCGCGACAAGCTTTACTGATTTAAATTTTATCTGCCCATTTAGGACAAGTGTCGATGCTGTGAGATTCCACGACTGGTTTATCCCGAGTGAAAAATACATCGACTCAATTGTCAAATTCACTCAAGAGATTCGGCTCTCTAGTGCAAAAGAATTTGAGTCGTGGATCTTGGCTGCAGGAGAAGGAAGCCAGTACGTTATGGTGACCGCTGCAGAGTTAAAGAAATTGACGATAATTTGAAACGATTTTTTCTGAACTTAGTGATTACTCTTGCGCTAACTTGCTGTGGGGCAAATGCTAAAGAAAAGCCAGATGCCGGGAGTCCGACGGCCG
>SXGQ01710299.1_pt1 | contig 17501 bp, 14 predicted proteins | sample 3178371 | NCBI WGS metagenome assembly SXGQ01 (sample SAMN11356859, study PRJNA531348) | freshwater metagenome | isolation source: freshwater sample F1-20 | place: China: Fuxian Lake, Yuxi | collected 2017-12-25 | reverse complement strand
GTCGCAGTCCATCATGAGACCGATGGTCCCGGTCGGGGCGAGCACCGACGCCTGGCTGTTGCGCACGCCGTAGTCCTCGCCGTCGCGCACCGCCGACTCCCATGCCTCCTGGCCGGCGCGGATGAGTTCGGCCGGAACCGACTCGGGGTTCTCCACCTGGTAGCTCGCGTCACGGTGCATGCGCAGGACGTTGAGCATGTAGCGCTCGTTCTCGGCGAAGCCGGCGAAAGGTCCCATGCGGCTGGCCGTGCGGGCGCTGGTGGCGTACGCGTGTCCGGTCATGAGGCTGGTGAGCGAGGCCGCCCACGCGCGTCCGGCCGCCGAGTCGTAGGGCAGACCGAGCGCCATCAGAAGTGCGCCGAGGTTCGCGTAACCGAGGCCGAGCTGGCGGAACTTGCGGCTGTTCTCTCCGATCTTCTCGGTCGGGTAATCGGCCCGGCCGACGAGGATCTCCTGGGCGGTGAACACGGTCTCGATCGTGTGCTTGTAAGCCTCGATGTCGAAGGTGCCCTCTTCGTCGAGGTACTTGAGGAGGTTGATCGAGGCGAGGTTGCAAGCCGAGTTGTCGATGTGCATGTATTCGCTGCACGGATTCGAGCCGTTGATCCGACCCGTCGCGTGGGCCGTGTGCCACTTGTTGATCGTGGTGTCGAACTGCAGACCCGGATCGGCGCACTCCCACGAGGCCAGGGCGATCTGACGCCAGAGGTCGCGGGCGCGAACCGTGCGCACGACTTCACCGTTGGTCACCGCACGGAAGCTCCAGTCCTTGTCGTCCACGACCGCCTGCATGAAGTCGTCGGTCACGCGCACGGAGTTGTTGGCGTTCTGGTACTGGATGCTGAAGGAGTCGACACCGTCGAGATCCATGTCGAAGCCGGCATCGCGGAGCACGCGCGCCTTCTTCTCTTCTTTCGACTTGCACCAGATGAATTCTTCGACGTCGGGGTGATCGACGTTGAGGATCACCATCTTGGCGGCACGACGCGTCTTGCCACCCGACTTGATGGTGCCAGCCGAAGCATCGGCACCGCGCATGAACGACACCGGTCCCGAGGCCGTGCCGCCACCGTTCAAGAGCTCGACACTCGAGCGGATCTTGGAGAGGTTGATACCCGAGCCCGAACCGCCCTTGAAGATCACGCCCTCTTCGCGGTACCAGTTGAGGATCCCGTCCATGGTGTCGTCGACCGACAGGATGAAGCAGGCGCTCGCCTGCTGCGGCACACCCTTCACACCGATGTTGAACCACACCGGGCTGTTGAAGGCGGCGCGCTGGGTGACGAGGATGAACTTCAACTCGTCGGCGAAATTGGCGGCCTCGGCGTCGTCGACGAAGTAGCCACCCTCACGTCCCCACTGGGTGACGGTGTCCACGACGCGGTCGATCACCTGGCGCAACGACGACTCGCGCTCGGGGGTGCCGGGTGTGCCGCGGAAGTACTTCTGGGTCACGATGTTGGTGGCGTTCAGCGACCATGTGACCGGGAACTCGACTCCGAGTTGCTCGAAGGCGACCGAGCCGTCCTTCCAGTTGGAGATACGGGAATCGCGCTTCTCCCACACCACCTGGTCGTAGGGGTGAACACCGGGGGTCGTGAAGTGGCGACGGATCCCGATGGCCAGGCGGTCGGGTGCGAGAGACATGATTTCTTCCTTTTCTGAAGGTCGGTTGAGCGATGATCGGGTCGGTGGCGAGACCCACAAGATGTGGTGGTTGCGGTCCCCCTCCGCGGTTGTCACCACTAGTGGTTGTGAGATTACAGCAGTGTAGTTACGCCTTTGTCAACGATCTCCGGGTTCCCCCTGCTCAGGGCCTACGCGGGCCACGAGCAGGGCTGGTCGAGGGGGTGGTGCCAAGCCACAGGTTCAGAGCGAACGTCGCTCCAGCTGCCCGACCACGGAGGTGAAACACCCCCACCGAGTCGCCCTCGCCGCAGTCTGACACCACCCCTTCGAGGGCGTCACGGTACGGGTTCAACCCTGTGGGAAGGAAGTGGACAACCGTGTGAATTTCCTGAATGTTCCGGGGAAAACCCTGTGGAACTCCCTGTGTACGGATCGCCGTTTTCTGTGGAGAAAGCGCTGATCAGGACCCGGCAATCGGCGCCACGGTCACGGGAATCCCGTTCAGGACCGATGTCCCCGACAACGGGTCGATCGCTTCGTGATCGGTGAGGACATTCGAGTTCACTCCGGCGCGTTCGGCGGCCACGCGCAGACGCGTACCGGGCACACCGTGACCCCAACCGTGCGGAAGGCTCACGACTCCCGGACGAATCGCTTCCGTCACTTCGACCACCGCGTCCACCGAACCGACGCGTGACGTCACGCGCGCGACTCCGCCATCGCTGACACCGAATCGGGATGCGTCCTCCGGATGCACATGAAGTGTGCATCGCGCTTTGCCCTTCACGAGAACTTCGATGTTGTGCATCCACGAGTTGTTCGAACGCAGATGCCGACGGCCGACGAGTACAAGATCTCTGTTCGACAGTTCATCGATTGCCTTGCGCAGTCGCGGTACGTCGGCGAGCAACTCCGGTGGCGCCAGTTCGATCCGACCGGACTTCGTGCGTAGAGCATCGGGCAGTCGCGGTTCGAGCGCTCCGTAATCCACGCCGTGCGGATTGGCGAGCAACAGATCCAGACTCGCGCCACCCGGATTCGAACCGAAGGCCGCTCCATACGGACCCGTCTGCAACATGTAATCGATCGTGCGCGCCGGACCCTTGCGACCCGATGCGTCGAGAGCGGCGATGATCTCTTCGGGATCGCGACCGTGGATCGGCGAACCGGAATCCGAAACTCCGTGTCGGACCAAACTGTCGATCGTCGCGTCATCGGCCGCGATCGGATCGGCATCAGGTCCGAAACCTTGCGCGATCAAGGCCAGTTTGAGAAGTACTTCCCACTCGTCGGGTTGTCCGTCGTCGAGGGGCAGCACCCGTTCGCTGAAGTTCGCCACGTTGCGAATGGCGAACGGGTACAACGCGACGTCGTAGTGCTCACGTTGGAGCTGCGAAGGAGGGGGCAGCACGACATCGGCATGACGAGTCGTCTCGTTGAGATACATGTCGACGCTCACCATGAAGTCGAGTTGCTCGAACGCCTTGGCCAACTGATCGGAATGCGGTGTCGACAACACCGGATTACCGGCCACGGTCACCAGTGCGCGCACCCGCTGCTCACCGGCCTCGGTGATCTCCTCGGCCAATGCGGCCACCGGATACTCCCCCATCACCTCGGGATAGCCCCGCACCTGTGTCCGGCCGCCTCCACGTCCGATACGGAATCCGGCGCCCGACCCGGACTTCCCACGAGTCGTCGGGCCACCCAGCACCGGCTTGGTGAACATCGCCCCACCCGGGCGATCGAGGTTGCCGGTCAGTACGTTCACGACATCGACGAGCCACGAGGCCGTGGTTCCGAATTCGGTGGTCGTCGTCCCGATGCGCCCGTACACCACGCTGGTGGGCGCTGCCACGAGATCTCGGGCGAGAGCGCGCGTCGTCGAGGCATCGATTCCGGTCGCCGATGCCACGACCTCGGGTGCGAAGTTGGCCGAGGCGGCCCGTATCTCGTCGAGACCGGCCACGAGCCCGGCGATTCGCTCGTCGAGGTTCACGAGATCCTCGGTGATCAAGGTGTGCACGATCGCCATGAGGAAGAGCGCGTCACTGCCCGGACGTATGGGCAACCACGTGTCGGCTTCCTCGGCCGTCCGGCTACGCCGCGGATCGACCACCACGAGCCGACCACCGCGCGCCCTCATCGCTTCGAGCCGACCCGGGAAGTCGGGGGCCGTGCAGAGACTGCCATTCGATGCATACGGGTTGGCACCGAGCATGAGAACGAAGTCGGTCCGATCGAGATCGGGAACCGCCACGCTCACTCCGGTCCCGAACATGTAACCGGCCGCGACCTGCTTGGGCATCTGATCGACCGTCGACGCGCTGAACCGACGACGGGTTCCCAGACCCTGCAGTAGCGAGCGGTTGTACAACATCGCCGACAGGCTGTGAGCACCCGGATTACCGAGGTACGTCGCGACCGATTCGCGGCCGTGCTGTTCGATGATCTCACCGAGACGTCCGGCAACCTCGTCCCAGGCCTCCGCCCACTCCACTTCCACGTGCACGCCATTGCGCTTCACGAGGGGCTTGCGAAGCCGGTCGGGATCGTCGTGCAGTTGCTTGAGCGTCGATCCCTTGGGGCAGATGAAACCGTGCGAGAAGACGTCGTCGCGGTCGCCTCGGATCCGGGTCACTTCGCGGCCCTTGGCGGTGATCGACACCGTCACCTCGAGGCCGCACGTCGCCTCGCACAGCGGACAGGTTCGAAAGAAAGTCTGGATGTCGCTCACACGGCGACTCTACGACGCATCAGGAGTGAGGGCGTCAGGAGATGGGCGACTTGTCGAGAAGCGCCACTTCACGCTGGAAGTCTTCGGCCCCGTCGAAGTTCTTGTACACACTCGCGAATCGCAGGTACGCGACGTCGTCGATTTCGCGGAGACGTTCGAGAACCGCCAAGCCGATGCGGGTGCTCGGAACCTCACTGGCCCCGGTGAGTCGGAGTTCCTCTTCGATCGACTCGGCCAACAAAGTGGCTGCCTCGACGTCGATCGGCCGTCCCTTGGCGGCGGCGAGGATTCCCGAGACGACCTTGGCCTGGTCGAAGGGCTCGCGACCACCCTTGGTCTTGGCGACCATGAGGGCGACTTCGTCGATGCGCTCGTAGGTCGTGAAACGGTGGCCGCATTCCGGGCACTCCCGGCGCCGGCGAATGGCGGCACCCTCTTCAGCGGTGCGGGAGTCGACGACTTTGGTGTCGTCGTGGCGACAGATCACGCAGCGCATGGCCGCAGGGTAGCCCCCGAGGCCGTGAAGTTTCTGTTCAGCCCCGCGGGAGGGCGAGGCGCTGACCCACATCGATCGAGGCTCCGCCGTTGAGGGAGATCAGGTCAGCGACGTAGTCGCGGATGCCGTCGTCGGTCAGTGACGAGGCGATCGACCACAGGGTGTCGCCCGGCTGGACGATGTACACACCGTCGTTCACCACGTAGGCACCCGATACGTCGACCCCAGCCACGGACACACCGGGCGTCACCGCGGAGACGGGGGCAGCTCCGTCTCCGCGGCTCGCCAGTGAGCGGATGCCAAGGCAGGTGGCAACCGCTAGGAGGGTGACCAGAAGGCCGGCGACGATCCGACGACGCACGTAGATCTCGTGGTCGAGACGGGCCGGGGAGGCGCTGAGGTAGCGCGGGGTACGGACTTCGACGACGTAGCGGGGATCGAGTGCGAGGGCCATGTCGGTTCCTTTCCGGGTCTGAACTGGTCTGACGAGTTCGGTGTTTGGGTGTCCGATCGGACGATTCCACTGTGCCAACGGGGTGTGGCAGAGAGGACCGAACGGACCGAACGCTTGTTCGTAGGCTATGGGAACGCCTGTTCGGTGTCAACCACCGACCGAACAAATGTTTGACTGGCTGGGCGAACACCCGTACGATGCCGGGCATGAGCGAACAGAACCTCACCGACCGCCAGCGGGGCATCCTCGAGTGCATCGAGGCCAGCATGAGCGACCGGGGCTACCCGCCCTCGGTCCGCGAGATCGGCGAAGCCGTCGGACTCACCTCCCCCTCCACGGTTCACAACCACCTCTCGACCCTCCAGCGGTTGGGATACCTCGAGCGAGATCCCAACCTGCCCCGGGCCATCAAGGTCAACTGGGACCGCAATTCGGGTGCGATCATCGCCCGCGGGCGAGTCCATCACGTCCCTCTGGTCGGCGACGTCGCGGCCGGTACCGATGTGCTCGCCCAGCAGAACGTCGAAGAGCTCCTCCCCCTCCCGGCCGATTTCACGGGTGATGGCGATCTCTTCATGTTGCGCGTGCGAGGCGACTCCATGATCGAAGCCGGCATCCTCGACGGCGACTACGTCGTCGCGCGTCAGCAGAGCGTGGCCGACAACGGCGAGATCGTCGTGGCCGGCATCCCCGGCGACGAAGCGACGGTCAAGACCTTCTCGCGTCAGGGTTCGCAGGTGATCCTGAAGCCCGCCAACGCACGGTTGTCTCCCATGCAATTCGACGCCGGCGACGTGACGATCTTCGGCAAGGTCGTCACGGTTCTACGCCGACTCTGATCCGACGATTCGGTGGTGTCAGCCACCGAGACGGCGAGCGACCAGTTCCACTCGATCATCGGGTTGCACCACGGCCACGCGAACGAAAGTCTTCGATTGATTTCCGTAGAAATCACCCGGACTCACCAACGCCCCGCCTTCGCGAGCCAGACGCTCGGCATACGCCCATGCGTCACCGACTTCGTACCAGAGATAAAAGCCACCGGCGGGTAGCGGAACCTCCACTCCCGACCAACGTCCGAGCACCTCGGCCAGACGTTCCAATCGCTGGCGATAGAGGGCCCGCTGCTTGGCCACATGATCGTCATCGGCCAGCGCCACCGCGGCAGCAGCCTGGGCCGGACCCGGAACCATCATGCCTACGTGCTTGCGCACCTCCGAGAGATAGGTGACGAGTTCGGCATCCCCGGCGTAGGCACCGACCCGCAGACCGGCAAGATTCGATCGCTTGGAAAGTGAATGGAGCGCGATCACTCCGTCGTTGCCGTGCTGCAGGATCGACTGAGCCGGGCCGTCCCAAGTGAATTCGGCGTAGCACTCGTCGCTGAAAACCGGAACGCCGTGACGTCGACCCCACGCGGCCGCCGCACCGAGATCGTCGAGATGACCACTCGGATTGGCCGGACTGTTGACCCAGAGAAGGAGCGCACGCTGCGCATCATCTGCCGCGATGGACGCGAGATCGAGGTGTCCGTCGTGCGTCACGGGCACGGCCACCGCGCGACAGCCGGCGAGAACCGCGCCCATTTCGTAGGTCGGGTACGACACCGCCGGATAAAGCACCGTGTCGCGCGACGGGGTACGGAGTTTCATCCACTGCGGAAGCGTGGCCACGAACTCCTTGCTGCCCACACAGGCCGCGATCTGAGTCGCCGGCACATCGATGTCGAAGCGTCGACGCATCCACGACGAGAACGCCGTGCGCAAGGGTTGGGTGCCGATGGAGGCCGGATACCCACGTTCGGCGTTACTCGACGACAAGGCGGCGATCACGGCCGGCGGTGGCGGATCACACGGAGTTCCGATGGAGAGATCGACGACCCCACCCTCGAGCGCTTCGGCCAACGGCTTGAACGAATCGAGTCGGTCGTACGGATACGGGGGCGGAACGAAACCTTCGGCCGGGCTCATGACGAACCCATGTTGGTCGCCGAAGCGGTCTCGGTTCCAACGGAGTCCTCGGCCACCACGAACTCGGCCAATCGGCCGGCCGAAGCCTCCGAGAGTCGGGCGCGTACCCGGGTCCCGGTGTCCTCGGGCACGATCGACACCACTTCGCCTTCGCGATGGATCGCCGCGAGGATGTCGCCGCGTTCGTAGGGCACGACGAGTTCGGTGACCGTGCTGAGCGCCCGCAGGCGATCGGCGAGAGTTCGAAGGAAGACGTCGATCCCGTCTCCGGTGAGCGCGCTCACACCCACCGAACCGGGGTGACCGTCGACGAGTTCGCGCACTGCAGTTCGGTCGAGATCGGCTTTGTTGAACACCAGAAGTTCGGGCACCCGATCGGCGGCGATCTCCCGCAATACCGTGCGCACGGCTTCGATCTCTCCATCAGGATCGGCCGACGCGCCGTCGACCACGTGCACGAGGTAGTCGGCCTGGCTCGCCACCTCGAGGGTGCTCTTGAAGGCCTCGACGAGTCCGTGCGGTAGCCGCCGCACGAAACCCACGGTGTCGGTCAGAAGCACCGGTTCGCCACCGGGCAAAGCCAATCGACGCGTCGTCGGATCGAGGGTCGCGAAGAGTCGGTTCTCAGCGAGCACGCCCGCCTGGGTGAGTCGATTGAGCAACGTGGACTTTCCGGCGTTCGTGTAACCGACGATCGTCACCGAGGCCAGACCACTTCGCGTGCGACCTTTGCGCTGCAGTTCGCGGGTGCGACCCAAGTCGGCGAGTTCGTGTTCGAGGCGCGAGATCCGCTTCTGGATGCGACGGCGATCGACTTCGAGTTTGGTTTCGCCACTACCGAAACGGGCGCCGACACCACCGCGCTGCTGGGAGAGTTTCGCCGTGGCACCGCGCCGCAGACGCGGCAGTCGATAACGCAGAAGTGCGAGTTCGACCTGTGCCTTACCTTCGAGGGTGCTCGCGTTCTGGGCGAAGATGTCGAGAATCACCGCCGTACGGTCGATAGCCGTACGGCCGAGCATCTTTTCGAGGTTGTACTGCTGGGCCGGCGTGATTTCGTTGTCGAAAACCACGGTGTCGGCGTCGACGGCCAGACACAGTTCCTTCAGTTCCTCGGCTTTGCCCTTACCGACGAACCACGTGTGATCCGGGGTGTCGCGTCGCTGGGTGAGCCGAGCCACGACGTCGGCTCCGGCGGTGTCGACCAACAACTCGAGCTCGTCGAGACTCAGATCGGTTTCGTCTTCGTCGTGTCCTTCGAGGGTGACTCCGACCAGCACGATCTTTTCCCGAATCGTGCGCTCGATCAGTGTCTGACCGAGCGCCTCGTTGTAGGGAGTCGAACTCACAGATGCACCGAAACTCGGGCCACGAACACCGACGGACCGGTGAGGGTGACCCGACGCGATGTGGGGTCCACACCGACCCGGGCGTCTCCGCCTTCCATGTGCACCAGAACTTCGTTCAAACTCGCCGGCACGAGCCCCCAGGCCTTGGCCGCCTCAGCCGCCGCACAGGCACCGGTTCCACAGGCCATGGTGATTCCGGCCCCGCGTTCGTGGACGCGCATCGTGATCGCATCGGGCTCCGGACCGGGTTCGACGATCTCGAGGTTGACCTGAGGCACCCGCCCACCGAGGTCACCGAGATCGACGGCATCGACATCGTCGACGCCGACGACCGAATGCGGATTGCCGAGCGAGACATGACGCACCGGTCGATCCGGGTGGCATTGGAGGGATTCCCAGCCGTCGGGAGTCGGAAGGTCGGCCACGGTCCCCATGTCGACACGGAGTTGGAGCGTCGCGCCGATCGGGGCACCGACCACGGCGACTTCGCGCGGTCCGGCATCGGTGTCGACCACGTACACCGCATCACTCGGCGAACCGTCGGCGAGATGAGCGGCCTGCACGAGACAACGAATGCCGTTACCACTCATCTCGGCTCGGCTGCCGTCGGAGTTGTGGAGAACCATCTCGAGCCGACGATCACCGACGCGCGTCATCAGCAGAAGACCATCGGCACCCACGCCGAGACGTCGATCGCACAGGTGCCGTGCACGCTCGGCCCAGTCTCCAACGCCGACCGGTTGTGCGACATCGAGCACCAAGAAGTCGTTGCCGAGCCCGTGATGCTTGGTCAGAACGATCGGGATGCCGGAAGCCGAGGACATGGTCGGATCCGACACTACGCCACGTACCCGACGAGACGGGGCGTGAGTTCGGCCACCGGATCGGACTCGACGTCGAACCACTGAATCCGTGGGTCACGACGGAACCAACGCTCCTGTCGCACTGCGAACTGCCGCGTTCGCAGAACGATCGTGTCGACCGCAGCCGAGAGAGAGATTCGACCTTGAACGTGCTCGATGAGTTCTTTGTAGCCGAGAGCCTGAGCCGCGGTTCGCGACAGAGGTACCGAACCCGCAGTTGCGACGAGTCGACGTACTTCCTCGACCCAGCCGGCTTCGATCATCGCGTGAACCCGCGACTCGATGCGGCGAGCCAACACCTCACGAGGCCAGCGGATGCCCACCTGGATCACGTCGGATTCCACATAGGTATCGAACCCGGGCCCGAACGCCGAGAAGGGTCGACCACTGCCCTCGACCACTTCCAGAGCCCGCACGATGCGCCGCACGTTGGTCCGCTCCATGCGCGATGCCGCCAAGGGATCGCGTTCGACCAGCCGCGCGTGCAGAACCTCCGGACCGAGTTGCTCGGCTTCGGCCTCGAGACGCGCCCGGATCTCGGGCCATTGACCGGGCAAGGTGAGACCGTCGGTCACGGCTCGCAGGTACAAGCCGGTGCCGCCCACGAGTACGGCGTGATGTGCCCGATGATCGATGTCGGCGAGCGACTCGACGTAGGCGGCTTGGAACTGGGCCAGGGTGAATTCGGAGGTCGGCTCCACGAGGTCGATCAGATGATGGCGAATCTCGGCGCGTTCGGTCGCCGAGGGAGTCGCCGTCCCGATGTCCATACCTCGATACACCTGCATGGCATCGATCGAGACGATCTCCGCGCCGCCGACCCGCCGACACAATTCGAGGGCCACCGACGATTTCCCGCTCGCCGTCGGTCCGATGATGGCCAGTCGCCTCACGACGCCCACGTTGCGATCAACCGACGGCGACCGGAATCCGAACCTTGTGCGCCGGTTCGGCGATCAGCTCACGGAATTCACCGCGCAGATGATGCGGAGCGGCGCCGGTGATCTCGACCGTGCCGTACGAGCCGGTGCGAATCGGTTCGGACGGACGGAAGTGCACGAGTTTGTTCTGTCGGGTACGCCCCGAGATCAAGGTGGGGTCCTTCTTGGACGGTCCTTCCACGAGCACTTCCTCGACTCGTCCGATACGCGCTTCGTGCTTCAGCAACGCCGAACGCTCGACGACCACCCGCAGCCGGGCGAACCGTTCGGCCACGACGGCCGGATCGACGAACGACTCGACCATGGTGGCGGCCTCGGTACCGTCACGCGGCGAGAAGATGAACGTGTAGGCGTAGTCGTACTCGGCGGCCGCCGCGACCTCGAGAGTGCGCGAGAAATCGTCCCCGGGCGCCCCCGGGAAGCCGACGATGATGTCGGTACTCACGGCGAGATCGGCCACGAGCGAACGCGCCTCGTTCAGACGATCGAGGTAGCGCTCGGCCGTGTAACCACGATGCATCAGCGCCAACACGCGATCACTCCCCGACTGCAGCGGATAGTGGAGGTGTTCGCACATCGTCGGAGTGCTGGCCATGGCCCGGAAGGTCTCGGTACGCATGTCCTTGGGATGCGGACTCGTGAAGCGAACTCGTCGGATCCCCGGCACCGATCCGACCGCTCCGAGCAGATCGGCGAACAAGGGGCGCAACGCTGCGTCCTCACCGTCGCGACGACGGGCGAGCTGTAGGTCGCGTCCATAACTGTTGACGTTCTGTCCGAGCAAGGTCACCTCGGACACGCCTTGGGCGGCCAGCGACCGCACCTCGTCGACCACGGCATCGAATGGTCGGCTGACCTCGGCGCCGCGCACGGAGGGCACGATGCAGAAGGCGCACGAGTTGTCGCAACCGATCTGGATCGTGACCCAAGCGTCGTACGAGTTCGTGCGCTTGGCCGGCAACGCGGAGGGGAAGAGCGCATGATCGTCGAGAACGGCCGCGTCGAGGATCTCGGTCACCGGGCCGTTGATGATCGACTCGGCCATGAGTTCGGTCGTGCGGTGCACGTTGTGGGTACCCAGGACCACATCCACCCAGGGGGCTCGCTTGCGCACGAGATCGCGATCCTTCTGGGCGAGGCAACCCGACACCACGATCTGCCGGTCGGGTCGTTCGGCTTTCCAACGGCGGAGCATGCCGAGGTGCCCGTAGAGCTTGTTGTCGGCGTTCTCGCGGATGCAACAGGTGTTGAGCACGATCACATCGGCGTCGTCTTCCGAATCGACCGAACGAAGACCGTCGTCTTCGAGCAGACCCGCGATGCGTTCCGAGTCGTGCTCGTTCATCTGGCAGCCGAAGGTGCGCACGACGTACGAGCGCCCCGCCTCCGAACCTGCCTGCGACATGCCCCGAAGGCTATCGGTGACCGGTTTCAGCCTTCCACGTAATCACGCAGCGAACGGCTACGGGCCAGATTGCGCAGCCGGGACAGAGTGCGGACCTCGATCTGGCGGACCCGCTCCCGTGTGATGTTGAACGCGTTTCCCACTTCTTCGAGCGTCGCGCCGTCGGATCCGTCGATGCCGAAACGCATTCGCATGACTTCCTGCTCACGCTCGGGCAGGTCCTGGAGAACGTGTCGTACGGCCTCACGAAGTTGATCACGCTCGATGGAGTCGCTCGGATCGACCGCCGTGGCCGACGGTATGCGGTCGGCATACGTGAGATCACCGTCGTCGCGGCTCGGCTGATCGAGGCTCGTCGTATCCGAGGCGAGATGGATGAGTTCGGCGACCCGTTCGGTCGGGTCGCCCAATCGATCGGCGATCTCCTCGGTGGTCGGTTCGCGCTGCAACGACTGCATGAGTTCGTTCTGCGCCCGCTGGATCCGGTGGATGTGCTCGATGGTGTGCGCCGGCAGACGGATGTTCCGACTTTCCTCGGCCACCGCTCGCGAGATCGCCTGCCGGATCCACCAAGTCGCATACGTCGAGAACTTGAAACCCCGTGCGTGATCGAATCGCTCCACCGCTCGCATGAGTCCGATGTTGCCGCTCTGTATCGCGTCGGCGAGCGGCATCGTCGGCCGCACGAATCGCTTGGCGATGCTCACGACCAGTCGGAGGTTGGCGGTGATCAATTGCTGGCGAGCCTTCTCGCCGGCCTCCACCGCCCGCCGCAGCCTTCGACGTTCGGCGAAGGCGACGTCGTCGCCCCTACGTGCGAGTTCGTCCCCCGCGCGAGCACCCTCATCGATCAAACGGGCGAGTCGCCGCTCCCCTTCGGCGTCCAGTAGTGGAATCTGACTGATCTCGTACATGTAGAGCCGGACGGCATCCTGATCGCCCCCGTCACCGAGACGGGAGTTCGACGACCGACGCGGCCGTCCACCGGGCACGAGTCCGGCATCGATCAGCGGCTTACGCAATTCCCCCGAGTCGTCGAGGTCGAACGTCTGGTCCACGTGCACGCCGTGGTCTTCGATCGCACGACGAATGGTGTCGATGATGTCCTGAGTGAGTTCGATCTCGCGGACGACGTCCACGATCTCCTCGGTCGTCAGACTTCCGTGACGACGACCGTGCTCGATCAGGCTCCGCCATTCGCCCAGATCGATGCGTTTCAGAGGTGGAGGCGTGACACCTTCCGCGTCACTTCTCGAACTCGACACCCCCACCCCCCGGCTATTGGGATCGCTCCGTGAGCCACCATAGCAATGCCTCGGCGGCCGCTTGAGCGGTGCGTTCGGCGTCGAGTTCTTCGAGTCGTTGTCGGGCTTCGCGGTCGGCGCGGATCTCGTCCGGATCGGACACCTTGGTGCGCTGGGCCAGTCGTCGCCGGACGGCGACTCCGATGAGATCGAAGGCCACCGAAGACGGGGCAACTTCGATGTCGGCCACGGCCGCGCGCTCGAGCAACTCCACGACTTCGGGGTCGGCGGTCGTCAACGCGGCGTCGAGAATGCTCGAAGCTTCGGCATCGGAGGCGGCGGCCAGGGCTACGAAAGCCCGGCGTGACGCTTCCGAAGCGAAGAGATCCTCGATCAACCACGGAGCGATGTCGTCCCACCGCTGGATGAGCAGCGCCACGGCGGCGAATTCGGCATTGAACTCGGGCACCGGGGCGATGCGCACCTCGGTGGACTCGCTCACCGGCGCCGAACGACGCGTCTCGGCCTGGCGCGCGAGGTCGGCCACCGGAATTCCGATCCGCACCGCAACCTCGCCCGCGTACAGCTTGCGCACGTTGACGTCGGGATGCTCGTTGATGACCTCCAGAGCCCGCGCCGCCACACGCGCCCGGTCCTCGGGGCTTCGGAGCGGAACACCGGAAACCACGCGGTCGATGCGGAAACCGAGGAACGGCATGGCTTCCTCGATCGCCACCGCCAATGCCCCCGGGTCACTCGATGCGAGATCGCCCGGATCCTTGCCATCGGGGAATCGGGCCACCGACACTTGAACTTGGTACTTGCGTTCCCATTCGTAGAACTTCTCGGCCGCACCCTGACCGGCTGCATCGGCATCGAAGGCCAGAACCACGCGGTTGGCGAATCGCTTCAGGATTCGCACGTGTTCTTCGGTGAGCGCCGTTCCGCAGGTAGCGACCGCGCGCGTGACACCCGAACGGTGGAAGCCGATGACATCGGTGTACCCCTCGCAGATGATCACCTGATCCTGAGCGACGATGTCGTTCTTGGCCCAGTTGAGTCCGTAGAGAGTCTTCGACTTCATGTACACCTTGGTCTCGGGCGAGTTCTTGTACTTCGCCGGATCGGTGCTGCCCGGGAGTATGCGCCCACCGAAGGCGACCGGTTCACCGGTGTCGGTGAAGATCGGGAACATGACCCGCGCTCGGAACGAGTCCTGAAGCCGACCGGACCGGTTGTTGAACGCCAGACCGGTGTCGTGGAGAACATCGGGAGCAAAACCACGCTCACGCAACTCGCGACTCAGGAGATCCCAGTCGTCGGGTGCCCATCCGATCCGGAATCGGCGGGCGACATCGCCGGCCAGACCCCGCGAACGCAGATAGTCGCGGGCCGCGCGGGCATCGGGAGATTCGAGGAGACGTTGGTGATACCAGTCGACAGCCGCCTCGAGCGCCAGCACCAATTGCTTGCGCCGACTGCGATCACGGCCCTCGCCGCCCGTGGTGTAGCGAAGAGTGATGCCGGCACGCGACGCGAGTTTCTCGACCGCGGCGACGAAGTCGACGTGCTCGATCTCCTGCACGAACTTGAAGACGTCCCCGCCGGCCTGACAACCAAAACACTTGTACCGACCGGTTTCTTCGCGCACGTTGAACGAACCCGACTTCTCGGCGTGGAACGGACACAAACCGACCCAGTTGCGGCCGGTCTTGCGGAGGGCGACGTACTGCTGCACGACATCGACGATGGACACACCCGAGCGGACCCGCTCGATGTCCTCTTCGTGAATCGCCATGGACGCAGGCTAATCGCCCGGTGTTGCCGGCGATCCGGCCCCGGTCAGTGCCCGGACGGAGCGTCGTCGTGAGGTGCAGTCGGCAGCTCGTCTTCGGCCGCCGTTCGCGTGCTCTGAAGGGAGAACCCGATCGCGGCCACGAGAACGATGGCGATGACCGTGAGCGAGAGCCACGTGGGGATGTGGTACCACTTGTGCACGATCATCTTGACTCCGACGAAGGCGAGAATGATCGCCAGCCCCTCCTTCAGATAACTGAAACGGGCGTGAGCGTCGGCGAGCAAGAAATACAACGCACGTAGACCGAGAATCGCGAACGCATTCGACGAGAACACGATGAATTGCTCACGGCTCACGGCCAGGACAGCCGGTACCGAGTCGACCGCGAAGAGAACGTCGGTGAATTCGACGAGGAGCAGAACGGCGAACAGAGGCGTGGCCACCCGGTGTCCGTTGATCCGCGTGAAAAGCTTCTGGCCGTCGAGTTGATCGGTGCTCGGGACGAGGCGATTGACGAACTTCAGAAAACGCGAAGACGACGGGTCGATCTCGTCGGCCCCGCTGAAGATGAGCTTCAGAGCCGTGTAGATGAGGAAGCCACCGAACACATAGAGGACCCAGTCGAACTTCTCGATCAGGGCGACGCCGGCGAAAATGAAAATGGCCCTCATCGCGAGCGCTCCGAAGATTCCCCAGAAGAGGACGCGGTGCTGATACTTCGACGGGATCGCGAAGTACGACAGGATCAGGGCCCACACGAAGACGTTGTCGACGCTGAGACTCTTCTCGATGAGGTATCCACTCACGTACTCACCGGCCGCGGCCCCACCGAAAGCAATCGCGATCACGGCCGTGAAGGCCAGCCCCACCGAGATCCACACTGCACTCTCGATGGCCGCCTCGCGGATGTGGACCTCATGGGCCTTGCGATGAATGACGAGAATGTCGAAAGCGAGCAGGAACGCGATGAAGGCCAACAACGCGATCCACGCCCAGCCCGGAACGGTGAGATCGACGAAGTTCGCCTTCGAGTCGGCGGCGGCGAGATGGAGGCTCATCGTGATCAGTCCCTTCCGAAGATTCCGCCGAGGCCCGACGATGATCCGCTGTTGGAGGTTCCGAGCGTGCTCTGGATCCAACCGACGAGCTCGTTGGGGTTACGGGTCTGGGTCCAGACCCGGCCCGGACCGGTGAAATCGAACACCAGTCCCTCACCGCTCTTGAAGGTCTGCACGAGCCCGCCCGTCGCCGTGCGCATGTTCATGCCGACCGACGACTCGTAGGCAACCATGTGCCCGGTGTCGACCGTGATCGATTGCCCCGGCTCGAGATTCCAGACTTCGAGGGCTCCGTAACACGCGAAGACGACCGGTCCGGTTCCCTCGACGCGCAGGATGAACGCGCCCTCGGAACCGAAGAGGTTCTTGAAACCGCCCCACTGCGTATTGACCTCGACCGTGGTCGCGTTGGCCAACCACGAACCCTTCGAGATGAAGAGTGGCATGGCCGCATCGAGATCGAACGACACGACGTCGCCGGGCAGGCGAGCGGCGACGTCGACGAAGCCGCCTTGGGCCGGCGCGGTGTAAGAACTGATGAAGAAGCTTTCGCCACCGAGGGCGGCCCGCTTCAGGCTCTTCAACACACCGCCTTCGGCTTTCGATTGCAGTGTGACGCCGGCCGACATGGCCATCATGGCCCCGCCTTCGACGCGGACCGTTTCGTTGGGCGCGAGATTGATCCGCGCCACTCCGAAGGCCGGCCCCTGACGGGTCTGGATGTCCATGTGTCTCCGACTGTTGAGTTGTGGGCTTACTTGGTTTCGGACTTCTTGCCACCGGCCGCGGCGATCACGGCCTGGGCGGCGGCCAGCCGGGCGATCGGGACGCGGAACGGCGAGCAACTCACGTAGTCGAGTCCGACTCGGTAGAAGAGGTCGATCGATTCGGGATCGCCACCGTGCTCACCGCAGACTCCGAGTTTGATGCCGGGCTTGGCCTTGCGACCGCGCTCCGAGGCGATGCGGACGAGCTCGCCCACTCCGTTCTGATCGATGGTCTCGAACGGATTCCGCTTCAGGAGCCCGGCTTCGAGGTAGGCCGGCATCATTCGACTCTCGACGTCGTCGCGGCTGAAGCCGAACGTCATCTGGGTGAGGTCGTTCGTTCCGAAGCTGAAGAAGTCGGCTTCTTCCGAGAGTTCGTCGGCCCGCTATGCCGCCCGCGGCGTTTCGATCATGGTGCCGATCGAGACCTTGGGCTTCTTGGCGGCCTTCTTGGTCGCCTCGGCGATGCCTTCCACGACCCACGAACGAGCCAACGCGAGTTCTTCGCGCGTGACCGTGAGCGGGATCATGACTTCGACGATCGGTTTGCCGCCCTTGCTCGCCCGATCGGCGGCGGCCTCGAGCAACGCTCGCACCTGCATGGCGTACAGACCCGGCTTCACGACGCCGAGCCGGACACCGCGTGTTCCGAGCATCGGGTTGAACTCGGCCCATTCCTTGGCGACCGAGAGGAGCTTCTCCTCTTCGGCATCGAGTCCGTGCTCGGCACGCTTGATCTCGAGTTCGTCGACGCGCGGGAGGAACTCGTGCACCGGCGGATCGAGCAGTC
>SXGQ01306741.1_pt1 | contig 17502 bp, 22 predicted proteins | sample 3178371 | NCBI WGS metagenome assembly SXGQ01 (sample SAMN11356859, study PRJNA531348) | freshwater metagenome | isolation source: freshwater sample F1-20 | place: China: Fuxian Lake, Yuxi | collected 2017-12-25 | reverse complement strand
CCTCACAGGGCCTGAGATGCCTGCGTCTTTGATGGCGTTAGCGGATCAAGTAACCGAATTGCGCCGCGACCGATGCTAAAAAACGACCGCTGGATTAATGAACAGGCCGCCACTGGCCTACTGGATCCCTTCCAGGCCACCTTGGTGCGCCATTTAGATCCTGAAAACAGGGCAAATCCGGTATTGAGTTTTGGTTGCTCCAGTTATGGCTACGACCTACGCCTATCGGCAAAGGAATTCCTGATATTTAGGCATGTGCCCGGCACGGTAATGAATCCAAAGAGATTCAATCCAGCTAATTTAGAACCAGCACCACTACAAAATGATGCTGATGGTGCTTATTTCATCCTGCCAGCCCATTCCTATGGATTGGGTGTGGCATTAGAAAAGATGAAAGTGCCAAGTAATATCACCGTGATTTGCCTTGGCAAAAGCACCTATGCAAGGCTTGGCATAATAGTAAATACAACACCAGCAGAAGCCGGCTGGGAGGGTCATTTAACCTTGGAATTTAGCAATAGCTCTGGCGCTGATTGCCGCATCTATGCTGATGAAGGCATCTGCCAACTATTATTTTTTGAAGGTGATCCCTGTGAAACCACCTATCAAGATCGGGCCGGTAAATATCAAGATCAACCGGAAAGGGTTACCTTAGCGAAGATGTGAACGGATTAGATTCACACTCTATCAACCCAATACTTAGGATCCCTATGCAAATGCATCACTGCAAGAACAATTATTTCTTCCTTTTGTTTATTGTAAGCGTAGATAATCCCGTAAGGAAATCTACGCAAAAGGCAACGCTGAATTGAACTATTAATATAAGGCCAAGCATCAGGATACATCAATATTCGCTCTACTGTTCTAAAAACTTCAACTGCAAACTGGTGACCTAGGGATTTTTCATATTCCTCATAAATATCAATAGCAAACTTGAATTCATTTTGCGCTTCGGGGTGAAATGCAAAATCAATCATCTGAAGCGATCCCAAATTTCCTCAAAGACCTTTTCACCAGATATAGGCATAACTTTACCTGAATTGATTTCTTCTAAACGCCGCAAAGAAAGATCGGCCCAATACCTATCAACTTCAGCTACTGTGTGGTTTAGAGATTTAAGCACTAAATCAACTACTTTCGCGCGTTCCTCCACAGGTAGCAACTGAATTTCATGTATTAATTGGTCAGTTGACCTCTGAACGCCCATGGAATCTGAACAAATTTTTTATTGTCTCTAATCTTAGCCTACCTTAGCTAAAATGTGAATGGATTGGATTCACATAATTCATTAATGCCCAACTTTGTGCGCCAGGCAGTTAAAGGAAGATCCCAACCCTGCTCCCAACGCTCAGCAAGAAAAGGCGGTGCAAAACAACCTAATTTCAAGCCATAGGCAATTGCTAAGCCGATATCTGGGCCATCGGGATCTGTTGCTTCAAAGGAGCGATGAATCAAACCAGCGGCAAGCAATAGGGCAGACCCAGGCCAACGCAATGGTGGCAGGGCAACCGGTGATGGCATGCCACACATCATGGCAAGCACGAATGCGATGTTGCAAATAACTATCAGCTGCAGAGATATCAGCTATCGGCCGGATAGGTGATCAAAGTAGCTGCATTTGGCCATTCACCCCAATACCTTTCCTGCACTAGAGCAGCAATTGCAGGATCGGCGTGTAAACGTTGGCGGGCAGCAGCAGCAGCTGGTGTTTTATAGCTGCGATTTAAAAGATCAATAGATATATGCATAAGCTGATTTTGCAGCTGGGCTGCGTTTGAACTTGGCATACTATGGAATAGCTAAAGAAAATAAAACTAATTTAAACCCATGCTGCGGCGCAATTGCCAAAAACAAGGTAAGCCACTGGAGCAAAATTGAATGCCATGGCCATTCACACTGAAAAGAACCTCAGAGCCCAACATTTGCAGAGGTGCTGCTTTGTTATTTACAGTGGGTTTAGGGGCTTGCCATGTTGGTTGAACTTCACCCGGTGTTAATGGTGATTGGCTGGAAACATAGCGGAGTGATTGGGCATCTTGAAGAACTTGAAGAGCACTTCCACTTCCTGAAGATTGCAAACTTGATTGAATAGCAGCACCTGAAACTGCATCAAGCAACATTTGAGCATTTGCGGAGCTCCCTAAGGCTGAAAGCAAAACTAAGGCGCTATATAAATAATATTTCATGGTGCTAGGCGAGCGCGATGCAGGCGTGATTTTTCATACCATTCCGCAAATTGGGGCGCCCAATTCACAAGATGGGGCCACATCAGATCACATAGCTGCCTGATTTCAAGCTGGGCATCAAGTTTGGCGCGTAGATCCATGAAATGCAGGAAGGCACGCAAACTAAAACTAACAACAAAATGCTGGCGGTAATCAAAAGGTAAGATGCCACGGGCATGCTCCTCTGCAAAACCAGCAGCTAAAAGGTCACGATATCTACAGGCAGCGGTGCGGCATAACTCCAAATCAATGGCCCGCTCCGCGGCGCTATAGGTATATTTCTTACCTTGCCGATCGCTGTAATCAGCCACGGGCCGCAAATAAAACACCTCTTCTAGATCTAATTCAGCATTAGCAGCGCGCACGATGCGATCACCTGTGTAGCGCATCGAGTTATGCACAACTAAGCCATTGGCAACAAAGTTATGCCAAGGCTCCTCCACTTCAAGGTCGTAGGTGGGTTGTTGGCCGAGATATTCCACATTCACAACAGTGAGGGGATGGGCTCTTAAGCGGCGGCCTTGGGGATGTGGTTTAGGTGGCCACACCTTATGAAGCTGTTGGGGCTGAAAGGCCTCAGCGAAGGCAGCTTCCTGATTATGTTGATGGATAAATGTATGACATGGTTGGCATAGGGTTACAAGATTATTGAATTCTTTGCCGATACTTGGATCTACATAAAATGGCACTAGGTGATGGGCATGCAACTGCTGATTACTACCGCGAATACCACAATGTTGACAGGTGTAATCAAAGCGGCGATGCACCTCTGGTGCGATCTGGCGAGTCCAAGCTGCAACTAAAGCTCGATCAGAAGCAACACCTCCTTTCCAAAAGTTAGAAGCCGGGCCGCGGCGTGTATGAAGCTTGCTATTGCTGCGGCGCAATTGGCGTGCTGCCTCTGATAACTGAAGCTTGTAGCCGGCCCCGCCTTGATTCCAGGGAACCATTCCCGGCTGAAAACCAGGGGCCCGACAATTTAAATTGAGTCCGTAGTGATAAACCCATTTCTTAATTGCAGCAACGAAACAGTTGGCTCGATCAGCTATTGAATCGGCATAGAGGCCGGCCATCAGTTGTTCTACTAACCAATCCTTTTGCCGGTAAAGAGCAGTGGAATTATGGTTCCAAGGTTTAGTACCAATTTTAAATCGAGATTCAATTGCAGGGATATTGAGCTGATGCCGCCGTGCCCAGGCACGAATTGTGGTGATAGAACAGCCAGCTTGTTGAGCCAGAGCTGCAACATTCATTCCACATGTGATTTGCTCCTGCAACCATGCTTTATCTCGGTAAGCACCAGTGCCCACAGCAACGTTTCCATTTGCTAGGAGCCGTGTTGTGCGGCGAAAACTACTAACTCCTCCATCAGAGCGGGTACGCAGGGCAAGCGCATCTCCCATTGTTTTCCAGCCTTCTGGAGTTAGTAAGCGATGATTTGCGGTGCAATCAAGTGTGCGCCCGTCCTCCATCGTGAGCCGATAAACAGGTTGAATGCCACTACATGTCACATCCTTGATGTGACTGGTTTCAAAAACACCAGTGGCTTCATTAAGAACGCGTAGTTTCATCGATTTGAGTCGTTTGCGGCAATCACGTCGATAACTACCTGGTTTTTCACCCTTCCGTCCCCTCAGATATCGTTGTCTGATCGCTTGTTCCCCATGGGTCCAGCGGTCGAAAAGGTCTGCTATGGCAATTTTGTGCAACGCACCAGAAGTTTTCACAAAAGTAACTTCGGTATCAGCGCCAAGGCATTGAACATCGAAGCTCACGCCAACCCGATGGGTACGGGCCTGTTGCATCACCGAATGGGGAAACCAACCCACATTGAGCACAATTTGGGCATGCTCAAGGGGTCCGTAGTGGCCCCGCTCCCCTGAAAGCAAACGTTTTACGCAGATTTCACCGGCGCGGGTTTCATCAGGCCAATCCGCCCGATCAGCCCACACAAAACCTTCGCTGTAATCCTGGTGCATGCCCGCATAAACGCACTGCTGCGGGTTTGGCGTAGCTGCGATCAACTCAACCCGGAAGCGGTTCATGCCAATTAAAAAGCTCTGTTCAGATTAGAGGGGCTAGGGCAGATGAGATAAATTGAATTTAATAAAGGGTATTTGAAATACCTGAAAATATTTTTCAAACAAAATGTGCCCATTAAAAGAAAATATAATCAAATTGCAGGGCACTATCTGCAAAGCTAATACGACAATTAAAATATTATCTTTTAATTTTATCTTTAGGGCAAAGCTCACTATCCCCTAAAGTCATTCTATAAATTTTTAGCAGCAGCTCCTAAAGCCTTAATCAACTTGCGACTACCATTGCGATCACTTAAAGCAATGCGTACATAATAATCATCAAGGCCAATAAAGCTGCGGCAATCACGCAACAGAATGTGGTGCTGTTGCTCAAGGGCTAAGCGCAAAGGTTCCAAACTTTGTTCGCCATGGATTAATAAATAATTAGCAGCCGATGGCATTGGCCTGATGCCATCTAATTGCTGCAACTGTTGATATAACCAAGGGCCTTCCTTTGCCAACCACTGCTGCACCCGCTTTGCCCAATTTTGATCTGCCAGTAATGCGCCCCCCACCACAGCAGCAAGGCCATTAACGGGCCAGGGATCCCGCCATGAAGCCCATCTAGCTAAGCGATCCGGATGGGCAATTGCATAGCCAAGCCTTAAGCCAGCTATGGCAAATAATTTGGTGAGGCTACGCACCACCACTAGGTTTGGATATTTATCAATTAATGGCACTAATGATTGCTGTTCCCCATTTGGCAGCAAAGTTAAAAAAGCCTCATCCACAATCACTAAACCAAATTGCGGCAGCAGCAACTCAAGGCTTTTGCGGCACCAAAGCTGGCCGCTGGGGTTATGGGGATTGGTGATCCATAAAGCCCGGCCTTGATCAGCCAGTAGGGGCGCCGCTAATGCCGCTGTGAATGGTTGCGGGAAAGCAGCAGCCCATTCCAATTGCAGCGGCAGTGCTTGCCAAGGGCCATGCCAACAATCAAGGGCACGGATGTAGTCGTTAAAACCTGGCTGGGGCAGCAGGCTATGAAAAGCAGCACTATCGCGAGCGGCCCAGGTGAATAATTCAGCAGCGCCGTTACCTGGCAACACCCAATCAGGATCTAAGCCGTGGTGGCTAGCGATTTGGGCCCGCAAACTGGCATAGCGGCGATCCGGATAGGGCGTTAGTTCATTGGCGATAGCCCGCCTTAAAGCACGCGGCAGCCAGCTGGGCGGGCCAAAAGGCACCAGGGATGCACTTAGATCAAGCAGCTCAGTTGGTTTGCAGCCCAAAGCTTCTGCCCGCTCCTGGCGGTTGCCACCGTGGCGATGGGGTGTGAAGGGTGAATGATCAGGCACTGCACCAGTTTGGTTGTGGCTGGTGCCTTAAGTGGGTACAACAGCAGCAGATACCAGGTTCAAATGGCCAAAAGGCAATTGCTCTTACTGCTAATTGGCCTATTGAATGCTGGCGGGGCAATGGCTGGGCCCGATGCAGTGTTGCAATTGTTAGATAAAAAAAGCTGCAGTGGTTGCAACTTGCAGGGAGCTGATTTGGTTTATGCCGAATTACAGAGTGCGCAACTACATAAGGCAAAGCTGCAGGGTGCAAATCTAGGGCGCGCAAACCTAAGCAACGCTAATTTACGCGGCGCTGATTTAACAGATGCCAGTTTGCAGGGTGCAAATTTACATCGCGCTGATCTACGCGGTGCGAAATTAAGGGGCACTGATTTGAGATCAGCAGATTTAACGGATGCCCGTTTAGATCCTGAACAATTAGCTAGTAGCCACACTGAAGGTGCAAAAGGAATAACAGCCCAAGCACGCAGCTACGCCGAATTACATAATGCTGGCGTGAAGGCATCATTAGCAGCTAAACATCCAGAAGCAGAACAACGCTTTAGTGAAGCGATTGCAAAAAAACCAGATGCTGCGATCAGCTGGATGGCAAGGGGCATTAGCCGCCAGGAACAGGGCCGAAATGCAGAAGCTGCAGCAGATTTAAATTATGCGGGCAGGTTATATGAACAGGCTGGAGAAACGGAACTAGGCCAACAATTACAAAAAGCAGCTACTGGGATCGCAAAGGGGCCGAAAACAGTGCAAGGCAATGGCATGGGTAGCCAAATGTTGAGTGGTGCCTGGAGCATGCTGCAGCAACTGGCTCCATTAGCAATTAAATTAATGGGCCCTAGTTTTTAAGTGATTTATTGGCCGTAAACCAAACGCCTTGCTTCTGCACTTGATGGTTGAAAACCATAGCCATAACTACCACCTTGTTCATCATCAATAATGCGTGGTGTAACCACAATTACGAGTTCGGATTTACGCCTTCCCGTGTTTGTTTTTCTAAAAAACTGTCCAAAGAACGGCAAATCCCCTAGCACGGGCCATTTACTAACTAATGCTGCATCTGATTCTTGGATAACACCTGTAAGAAACAATGTTTGACCATCACGCAAGCGCACCTTGCCTGAATCAAGGCTGCGTTTTACAATATTGCTAATGGCAACATCAGCACCACCAACACTAAGAGTACCTGCTGGCACTGGAATTGATGCCTGAGGCGTCATTTTAATGGTCACGAATCCGTTATCGTCTATCTTTTCAGCTATTACTTCAAGGGTGAGGCCAGCATTTTCCCGAGTTGTGGTGCTGGTTGTGGTGTTATTTGCATTATTAGTTACTTGCACATTAGTAATCACACTAGTGATTGCCTCCACCTTTGCCTTTTCACCTTCTTGAACCAGTAAGGTGGGATCAGCAAGGGTTTTAGTGTTTCTGCTTTGAATAGTAGCCGAAAGATAATCAACAAGGCTATTTGGATATTTCATATTTTTTGGTACAGCAGGATTGCCAGGTGTTTCTTCTGCCCTATATCCAGTAACAGCACCAGTAGCTGAAACAATTGGAACTAATGTATACGTGCTTACGCCCAAGCCAGGCTGATCAGGATTAGCGTAAGTGCCAAAACCTGGCCTGGCATACTGCAATCCGCCTCCGGGCTTGGGTAACACACTGCCAGGAAAAGGTACTTGCCCTTGAATCCTATTGCCAAATAATTGCTCGTTATTAGGAAAACTAAAAGGGGTTACTGCTGTTAGAGGAGTTCCACTGCCATCAAACTTACCTGAGCCTAAACCCTCTCCAGGCGGCTTTAGGGTGCCGAAATTAATAAGCGCTTGGCCTGAATCATTAACGATAAATGTATTGCCAATACGTGTTGCAAAACTATTGTCTATTGAAGTATCATTTTCAAGATCAATATTTAAAATTTTCACATTAACCGCCACCTGGCGTTTGCGTAGATCTAATTGTTTTAAATAACCTTCCGCCACATTCACTAAATAAGATCCGCCGATCAACGTAATTGTACCTAAGCGTTTATCCGTGGTGCCAATCAAACCCTTCAAAGGCCCTTGAGGAGCGCCGAAACTATCAATTACAGTTTGAGTTGATGTTTGAGAGGTGGAAGCAGATGCATTCGCTGTTGTTACACCCGTTGAAGAGCTTTCGTTTGATGTGGTGGTAATCGTGTTGGTTTTAGTGATCGTTGCACCTAAATTAGCTAAATAATCCGCCGCTCCATCCGGTGAAACCTGGTTTAAGCGATACACCTTCGAAACAGTATTACCTATTGTTTTTGTGAGCACATTAAGGCCCACCACCACCGTGCGACCTTCCAACCTTGCCTGCAAACCTGAACTTAGCAACACAAAATTAAAGGCCCGCTCCAATGGCTCAGCCTTAAATGCCACCGTGATCAATCCGCCACCAGGTGGCAACACTCCGCCTCCACTTGCTGATTGGTTAGATCCACCAGTTGATGATGATTGCTGGCCGCCTATTTGACTGCCAGCCCCCACATCTGCAAAGGCAAAGTTATAGCCACCCATCTGCGCTAATAACATCAACACATCCCTAGCACTTGCATTGCGGGTGGTGAGGGTTACCGGTGGCCCTTTTAAGGCCACATAACTGGGGTTACGTAACACCATCGTTCCCACGGCCATATCACCCCCCGGTGGCGCATAGGCCCGTTGCCTCAAGGGCGGCACAAAATTTGCCACCGGCACCTGGCCTGGGGTGCGCAGGTCGTAGCTGCCGGAAACCCGTTGCGGCAGCTGTTGCGCCCCAAAACTAAGCCTCAGCGACAGGCCGTCGTCGCTCACCACCGGCGTTGGCACCTGCCTGCCCTGCACCGGCGCCACCGAAAGCACAAAGCGATTGCCACTGCCTTCAAGCACCACCGAGGCAAAGCCCACCTCAGGTAATGCCAATTGCCTTATCCCATTTGCTAGCTGCACCTCCTTGCTGGTTGTTATCTCCACCTCCAAACCCATTCCCTTTTGACCAATACGCACCTCCGCATTTGGCCCCATTCCATCCAGCAGCAACTGCACCGCCCCAGCAGTGCGCAACACCCTTAAATCAGCCGCCGGTGCCGCCCAAGCCACCATCTGCATCGGTTCCGGTGCCAGCAGCAGCCCCAGGCTTACCGCCATAAAGGCGCGCGCGGCATTCATTGAATAATTATCAGCCCGCGGATAATATCGATTAGATCAAGGTTGCACCAGTGCCTTGTGGTACGCCGTGAGCGTGAATTTCAACGTGGTAGACGCAGCAGCTTTTGGGTTTGCTTTTTGGCCCTCCAGTGATAAATCACTGATCACCAGCAGCGGCGTTAACCATTCCAGCCTTCTTAGAAAGCTCAATAAATTTGGATAGCTGCCCTGCACCACCAGCAGCTGCTGATCTTTCTTGATGCCATCACCAAGCAATGGATCAGCCCCAGATTTTGCTGCCGTTGTTTGTGGTTCGTAGCTCTCTAAAATCACATTTGCCTTTGCTGCTTCTACTCCTAATTGGCTTAATAGTGTTGCTAATGAACGGTTACCCGCCACCAATTGCAACAACTTTTCTTTTTGAAACTTAGAGCGGGCTTCCTGTTGCAACAGCCTGCCCTCTCCGCGAACAAGCGCTGGCAGGGCAGCTCGTTTATTTAAGTTTTCCTTTTCTAATTTTTCTAATTCCTGCAATTTATTTACCGCCGGCACTAATGCAAAGCCTGCAATGGCGCCTGATAAAACAATGCCGGCCAACACCGGCAGCAGCAGTAATGCCCGTTCAGGGGTAATAAAACTCAATCCCTTACTGGCTTGATCCGGTTGAAAATTAGTCATGGCAATAACCCCAGCTGCTTAATTGCTTCCACCCGCGCCGCCATCCCCAAAGCACCCAACTGCTGCAATGGAAAACCTTTTTGCGCTTTGCTGTTATCAAAATCTGCTATTAATTCAAAACCCACCACCTCTATTTGTTCTTTAGCACTGCTTGCCTGTTCCTGTTGCGCTTTTTTTAAACGCACTGGTTTTTTAAAAAATAATGATTCCGCCATTGCTAATTGCAAAATATTAATCCGCTCAAATGCCGCTGGTGCCTGGGCCTGGCCCTTAAGGCTAAATGTGCCGCTATCAGCCCGGGCGGTTTGCAGTTGCACCCCCTGCGGCGTTAATGCAGCTAATGCTGTTAAAAATGCCGAGGAAGATCGCACCGCAAGCAACCCATCCACCAAGCTTTTATTGGCTTGGTTCAATTTCAGCACCTGGCCCTGCAATTTGATATTTCCCTGCAACAGTGAATCGTGCAAATTTGCATCCGGTTGCAGCTCCAGCACAGAAGCCTGCAATTGCTGTTGCCGCCAAAACAGGCCCGCCCCCACCAGCAACACCACAGCCAATGGCACCAGCCCATAGGCGGCACCTTTAGTGAGCAATTGCCTTGGCGACACCAGTGGTTTAGGGCTAAGCCCCAACTCCTCCCGCCGTTGCCGCAGCAGATCTACCTGTAGGTGTTCAGCCATCTGCAATGCGTTGCGCCGTGCCTATGAGGCCGGCGAATGCTGCATCTGTCAATGGATCAGCGCTAGAAACCCTTGCTAATGGCGCTAATTGCAACTCCTTTTTGCTGCTTTTTTGCAATTCCGCCAGCAAACCCGGCTCCAATAATTCACTACCCACCAGCCACACGGGCTGCTGCGGCAATCGCTTTTGCCCGTGTTCCAAGCGCTGCAGAAGGCAATTCAGTTCTTCCATAAAACCAGCCCCCAGCGCTGGCCCCAAGCAATGGCGATAAACAGGTTGTCCCCCCTGCCAAAACGTAAATAGCGATGCATTGGCCTGGAGATCTAGCAAAAGGCAATCAGCTGCTTTTGGATCACCCAGTTCGATGCCAAGGGCCCGCAGCTGCGCTAATTCGGCCACCTCTAGGAAATCCAGCTCCAAATCAGCAATCGCAAATACCTCAATCCAGCAATCAATCGTTTCGCTTTTGTTCAACAATGCCAGCCACTCCTCAGGCCCAACCATGGGCAGCAGCTGCAACAGCTGCCATTCCGTTTGGCCACTAGGCAAAAACGCCGCGGCCGAGCGCAAATTCAAACCCGCCTGCAACACCAAATCCCCCAATAAATCACCAAGGGCCGCTGCTTTTTGCGGCACACCAGCCACCACTAACCCCGCCGGCAGGGGCGCCAGTTCAACGGCACTGGCCCCCGGCTGCCACAGGGCGATATGGCGATCATTTATCTCCACCGCTGCCGAGCCCCAGCGATTCAAACGCCGCCAGATCGGTGCAATCGCAAAAGCTGAATCGCTTAACAGGCTTCCAAACACAACATTGGCGCAAACACCCCTTCAACATTCCCCAGCCAGCCAAGGCAATTCAGAACCCACCGCCGCTTGGATTGATGCCAACCCATGGCGATCCAACTGTTGCTGCAACCCAGCCAAAATCCATGGCACCAATTCAGGGCCCCGATAAATCCAACCCGTATAAAGCTGCACCAGGCTGGCCCCTGCTGCAATCCGTTCCCAGGCGGTTTCAGCGCTATCGATGCCACCCACACCGATCAAGGGCAGTTGCGGCCCTGCATTAGCCCTTAAACAACGCAACACCTCCAGCGCCCGTTTACGCAATGGCGCACCGCTCAAGCCACCGGCTTCCTCCGCCAGGGTGCGACCCGTTTGCGGCAACAGCCTTTCGCCAAGGCCAAAGCGATCCAGGCTGGTGTTAGTGGCAATCAGCGCTGCTAGGCCTTCGTCGTAGGCCAAGCGCGCCACCGCTGCAATTGCTTCATCCGTTAAATCCGGGGCGATCTTCACCATTAGGGGAGGGCAACCTGGCACCCTGCGCAGCTGCTCCACCAATTGCCGCAACAGGTTTTCATCCTGCAATTGCCTTAGGCCTGGGGTATTTGGCGACGACACATTGATCACCACATAATCGGCAAATGGTGCAAGCAGCGCTAAGGAATCGGCGTAGTCGTGGGCTGCTCGCTCAAGGGGCACCAGCTTTGATTTACCCAGGTTCAAACCCAACACCGCTGGCCGCTGGCCCACATTCCCCAGCTGTTGCCGCTCCAAAAGCTTGGCAACTGCTGCCGCACCTTGGTTGTTAAAACCCATGCGATTTAAGGCTGCCTGCTCCTTTGCCAAGCGAAATAGGCGTGGCTTTGGATTGCCGGCCTGGGCCAGGGCCGTAACGGTGCCTAATTCAGCAAAACCAAAGCCAAAGTGATGCCAAATGCCAGCTGCCTCGGCGTTTTTATCAAAACCAGCAGCTAAACCCACTGGATTTTTAAAGCAACAACCAAATAGGTTTTGCTCAAAACGTGGATCATGCAGTTGCAGGCTGCGTTCCATCGCCCCCAAGGCCGCAGCCATGGGGGCCAGCTGCCGCCAACGGCTGGCCTGGGCCAAGGCCCTCAGCGTTAAACCACTAAGCCATTCAGCATCAGCGCCTTCATCAGCTGCTAACAAGGGGCCAAAAAACCTTTGCCAGGGATCGAGCTGCTGTTTAGCCATCTTTATTGCTGCTCCTGGCGCTCAAGCCGCCAGCCGCCTTCCTGTTGGGGTGCCACGCGCCAATCACGCCAGGTAATCGGCGCTTCCCTATTTTCAAAGGCCGCCAGTGGTTGTTCCAGCAACTGGGCTATTTCCACCGTTTTTAATAAATAACCACCCTGGGCAAGGCGATCCGCCAGCTCCAGGCGCGTTAGCAATTCTTTTAATGGCGCAGGGGCAAGATCTTGATCATTAGCTGTTGTTTTTAGCTGTTCTTGATTCGGTATTGCTTCACCGCGGGAATAGGCCACTGCAATTGCATCGCAGCGATCGTTGTCGGGGTCGCCGCTGTGGCCCTTCACATATGCCAAAGCCACATCAGCAAGGCGCGCGCCATCAAGGGCCTCCCATAGGTCGCGATTTAATACGGCTCCACCGGCTGCGGTGCGCCAGCCTTTGCGTTTCCAGCCCGCCAGCCACTTGCTAAAGCCATCGATCACATATTTGCTATCGGTGCGGATTGTTAAAGCTGGATCCCTTGGTAATTCCTTAAGGCGTTGCAGTAGGGCATGGCAAGCGGTGAGTTCCATGCGGTTGTTGGTGGTGTGCGCTTCAAAACCACCCATTTCCTCCACCGTGCCATCGCTATAGCGCAGCAAACAACCCCAACCACCGGGCCCTGGATTACCCCTGCAGGCACCATCACAGGCAGCAGCCACCACCTTTCGGTACAAAGGGGTGCTGGTTGAACTTGAAATTGTGTTCTGCATAGGCCGAACCTACCGGGGGCTGGATCTCTTCAGCACCGGTGTGGTGCTGCTGGCCCAGTTGTTTAGCAGCAGCCCCCTGGATCAACAACGCTTTCAAGTGTTGGCCCAACCATTGCGGGAAGGGGGCTGGAAATTATTGGTGTTGGAACAGCTAAAACCAAGCCCCGCCTGCTGGCGAGTGCGCAGTGATGGGCTGGTGAGCCCAAGTTTGGTGCGCTTTGATTTTTCTGGCATCTGCAACCGCTACATCGATAGCAATGGCTATTCCCTACGCATAAATCAAAAAGATTTAGCTACTTCCCACAGCCTGCAATTAGTTCAGGAGGGCAGGAATTTATTACTGCTCGGTGTGCCGCAAGCCCCGGGCAACGCCATGGTGGTGGCCAGTGCAGCGATCAATAACAGGGTGGGGAATGATGGCTTTTTAGCCCTGCAACTGGCGCCTGGCTGGCAACTAAGCCGCCGCACCTACAACGGCCAAGGGCTAAGCCATATTTATTTTTCAACCAATAGAACCAGCAGCAGCCCACCACCGCCTCCCATCACACCCCGTGTAGATACGCCAAGGGGAGTGGTGCCAATCCGGGTTATCCCCTACAGGCCAATGCAATAACCGTCCAGCTGGGCAGTGCATTATTCATTCGCGGGGTAATTTATGCAGGTGTGAGGAGTGAGGACTCCACCAGGGTCGAAACAAGGCCAGACTCCTGGGAAAGTCCACACCCAAAGGTCCTGCTTAGCAGGGCCTTTTTTTTGTCAATAAAAAACCCCTGCAATGCAGGGGTTTGCTGGCCTGAAATCAGGGCAAGATCACTTGATCGTAACCTTGGCACCCACTTCTTCCAGGGCCTTTTTAAGGGTTTCAGCGGCATCTTTAGCGATGCCTTCCTTAACGGGTGTTGGAGCTGCTTCCACCAAAGTTTTAGCTTCAGACAAGCCAAGGCCAGTGGCCTCACGCACAGCCTTCAGCACTTTGATCTTGGCGGCCGCATCGAAGCCATCAAGGATGACATCGAATTCGGTTTTCTCTTCAACAGCTTCAGCGGCAGCAGCCGGTGCAGCCATCATCACGGCGCCAGCAGATGCGGCGGCGGATACGCCAAAGGCCTCTTCAATCTGCTTAACCAGCTCGGAAGCTTCAAGCAGTGAAAGGGTCTTTAACGACTCAAGGATTTGGTCGGTTTTTGTAGACATGGTTAGGAGAGCAACAGAACGGGTGATCGGCGGATCTCAGCTAGCTTCGCCATCGGCGTGCTGCTTGAGCGCCCGGGCAAGGCCGGAAGGTACCTCGTTGATGCCCACTGCCAACTGGGTGGCAACGGCATTGATAGCCCCTGCAATCTGGGCGATGAGCACCTCCTTGGAGGGCAGGTCGCCGATTGCCTTGATGTCGTTTTGACTAAGCAGGCGGCCTTCATATAGGCCACCCTTCAATTCCGACTTCTTGCGGTCTTTTTGGAAAGACTGCACAGCTTTAACAGCACTACCAACATCGCCCTTAACAAGAACGAAGGCGTTGGTGCCGTTAAGCAGGGATTCGAGGTGACTCCAAGTGCTGTTGCCATCGATGGCGCGGCGCATCAAGGTGTTTTTAGTTACCTTGCAAACGCTGTTTGCTGCAGCTAAACGACCGCGAAGGTCGCCCAACTCCTTGATGGAGAGGCCGCAATAATCGAGCACTAGAGCCATTTCCGACTCACCGAGCAACTGCTTGAGTTCCTCGACGATCTGTTGCTTGTCCTCCAGCGTGCGGCCCATAGGTTGGAACGGATCAGGGGGAACAAGCTGGGCATTGCACACCGTTGGGAGGTAGCAACACCGATCCACTCCCTGATAGGGGGAAAACCGCTGAGCAAACCTCGGCAGGACTTATGGAATCCGCAAGGAAACCACCTGCTGTCTTCGGTTGCGGCAGGAACCAGGGAAATCCCCCAGAACCCCACGCTGGGCGCAAAGCCCTATTCCGGAAAACCGGAATTTAATAATTTAGCAGAGCAGCTAAGGCTCATTCACCAAATTTGAGGTCTTGCAGGGCAGACACATCCACTTCCACCGATGGGCCCATGGTGGATGTTATGTAGAGGCTTTTCCAGTAACGGCCCTTTGCGCCACTTGGTTTGTTGCGATCTACGGTTTCCTGCACCGCCTTGAGATTCTCAAGCAGATCTTCAGGGGTAAAGCTTGCTTTACCGAATTGCACGTGCACGATGCCGCTGCGATCGGCCCGGAATTCCAACTTACCGGCCTTGAATTCAGCGATGGCACCCCCTAAATCGGTGGTAACGGTGCCGGTTTTGGGATTTGGCATCAAACCCCTGGGGCCAAGCACCCGGCCCAATTTGGCCACTTTCGGCATCATGTCTGGGGTGGCGATCAACAGATCGAAATCCATGGCCCCACCAGCGATCGTATCCACCAATTCCTCATCACCCACCAGGTGGGCGCCGGCTGCTTTTGCTTCCGCCACCTTTTCACCCCTGGTGATCACAGCGATGCGGATATTGCGACCAGTGCCCTTTGGCAGGGCAACGGTGGTGCGCAACTGCTGATCGGTGTATTTGGGGTCGATGCCGAGGCGCACATGGGCCTCGAGGGTTTCATCAAATTTTGCGGTGGCGTTGGTTTTTACCAGGGCCACGGCCTCCAGCGGTGCATAGGGGCGGGGCTCGATGGCGGCCGCTGCAACGCGAAGGCGTTTTGAGAGGGTTTTCATGGATTTAGTGGGGTGCAGGCGAAGCCAAAGGCTTCTCCCCCAGCGGGGGTGAATGGGTGATTAAAGAGCTCAGTCGGTAACGGCAACGCCCATGTTGCGGGCGGTGCCGGCGATGATCCGCATGGCGGATTCAACGCTGCTGCAATTGAGATCAGGCAACTTTGTGGTGGCGATCTCTTGGAGTTGGGCCTTAGAGATAGAGCCCACCTTTCCCTTGGAGGATTGGGGCGCACCCTTTTCAATGCCGGCAGCTTTGCTGATCAGCACAGAAGCGGGAGGCGTTTTAGTGATGAAAGTGAAACTGCGGTCTTCAAAAACCGAAATTTCAACCGGGATCACATAACCAACCTTGTCTTGGGTACGGGCGTTGTACTCCTTGCAAAAGGCCATGATATTTACCCCGTGCTGACCGAGGGCAGGACCCACGGGCGGTGCAGGGTTGGCCTTGCCAGCTTGAAGGGCCAGCTTGATGACGGCAGTGACTTTTTTAGCCATCGGCTACGAAACGCGGAACATTGCTGCGGTGCACCTTCGACGGCGCTAAGGCAGTGGTAACCCACCGCCGATGGCCGCCCCCCGCAGCGGGGCGGCCCGGAAGATCAGTTGTCTTTACTGATCTGACCAAACTCCAATTCCACCGGGGTTTCCCGGCCAAAAATCGAAAGCAGCGCCTTCAATTTGCTGCGGTCGCCTGAAATCTCGATCACTTCACCTTGGAAATCCTTAAACGGCCCAGCGGTAACCGTGATCCGATCGCCTTCGCTGAGATCTACCTTCACCACAGCCTTCTTCTCTTGGGCCCGCTTAAAGATCCGGTTCACCTCAGTGAGGCTTAGGGGCCTTGGCTTGATCCTGCCCCTGGCGCGACCGGTGGTGCGGCGCTCCTCATGGCCCACAAAGTTGATCACGTTTGGGGTGCTGCGCACCGCCTGCTCCGTGTCTTCATCCATCACCATGCGGATCAACACATAGCCGGGGAAAACCTTTTCCTCCGTGCTTTGGCGAGAGCCGTCTTTTTTGATTTTTATCGCCGGTGTTTGCGGTATTTCGATCTCCAAAATTCGATTTGAAACGCCAAGGGTGAGGGCCCGTTGCTCAAGGGTGGCCTTCACTTTTTTCTCGCAACTAGAGGCCACCTGCACCGCATACCAACGGGCTACGGCAGGGCGGGCACTCGCCTCTTCCTCTTCAACCCTTTCAACGGGCAAATCGCTGGGTTCCAGCTCGGGCAGTGCCTCAAGGCTGGTATCCAGATCAGTGATGGTTTCGGTGAGCTCAGACAAGGGTGCAGTCAACGGAAGAGCAGCTGGGACAGCCAATGGAAGAAACGATCAAGGGAGGCGATGGCAGCCGCTGAAATGGTGACCATCAACAAAACAGCAACGGACTCACTGATCAGTTGCTGGCGGCTGGGCCACACCACCCGACGCAGTTCAGTAATGGTGGATTCAATCCAACCACCAGGGCCTGAACCCTGGGGACTGGGGGGCTCTGGCACCACTGCCTTGGCAGGTAAACCAGCAGCATCCACCACCATGCCCTCAGGGGCGGTGGGGTTACCAGGTTGATTGGGCTGGCTAAAAACCACAATCCTCCAACCTGCAAACAGCCACCCTACATAACAGGGCGAAAACTTGGCAGATCAGCTTCCATTTCCACCAATACGGCGCGGGCAGCGCTGAACTTTTCCTCCAGCATCGCCGTTGCCAAAGGGTTCTCCAATTGGCGCCGCAGCAGCCGCCGCAGGGGGCGGGCACCATATTCAGGGTCGTAGCTTTCCCGCGCTAGCCAGGCCACCACCGCTTCCTGCACCTGCAATTCCAAGCCCTGTTCCTGGAGCAGTGCCTGCAATTCCCGCAACTGCAGGCGCACGATCGGCTCCAGGTCTTCTGGTTGCAGCGGCCTAAAGCGGATTAATTCATCGATG
>SXGQ01662319.1_pt1 | contig 17509 bp, 27 predicted proteins | sample 3178371 | NCBI WGS metagenome assembly SXGQ01 (sample SAMN11356859, study PRJNA531348) | freshwater metagenome | isolation source: freshwater sample F1-20 | place: China: Fuxian Lake, Yuxi | collected 2017-12-25 | reverse complement strand
CACTGAGCTTGGAATCAGGACCTTTGGCTTTGGTTGCCTTCAATGCATTAAGCCCGCCCTGATCATACTTTCTTAACCATGGATAGATCGTGGTCCGGCACAGCCCCAGAGAATCCATGACATCAGCCGGACTTTCGCCACCTTCTCTCACCCGACGAACAGCCAGAATCCTGATGTGTTCGCTTGTCCCATGATCCAGCTTTCTCCCATCAATCTTCGGCATGCAGAAGACTATGGCGGAATATCGTTTTGTAGTCTATCCTAAAGACTTCTCAGTAGGCAGAGGATGATGATGCGTGCGGCGAGATAGTACGCGCGGACGCGGGTAAGCCCGATGGGTTTTCCGTTTATCATGAGGCAACGGATACGTTGCTTCTGACGGGAATTCGATGGAAAAGAGAGGCGGTGTGCTCAGGCGTCCGCGGCGGTGAGGCGTGCGAATTTCTTGTCGATGAATTTGAGGACGAGGGATTCGGTGGGTTCGTCGGCGAGGCGTTCGACGGCGTCGACGGAGAAGCCGCGTGCGATGAGTTGGCGGGCTTGTGATGCGGGGATGCCGCGGGCCTGGAGGTAGAAGATTTCCTCATCGCTGATTTGGGCGGAGGTGGAGCCGTGGGAGCATTTTACCTGGTCGGCGTTGATTTCGAGGCCGGGCATGGAGTTGGCCTCGGAGGTGTCGCTCATGAGGAGGTTGCGACAGGTCTGATAGGCATCGGTGTGGTGTGCGCCTTCATCGACGAAGATGAGGCCGGAGAAGATGGTTTTGGAGTGGTCGTAGAGTGAGTTTTTGTAGAGGAGGTCGGAGTAGGCGCCGGGGGAGACGTGGTGTTGGAAGGTGCGTTGGTCATATTCCTGTTCGTGGGCGGGGATGGAGACGGAGAGCATGTCCGAGCGGGAGCCGCTGCCTTCGAGGCGGGACATGGATTCGTTGCGTGCCCATGAGGCGCCGGTGTTGAGGATGAAGCCTTTGGCGGAGGCGTCGCGGGCGGTGGTGGTTTCGTTGATCTGGATGACGCGGGTGACTTCGTTGAAGGCCTGGATGGCGATGTAGTCGAGTTGTGAGTTCTGGCCGGCGCTGAGGTCGTTGAAGGCGATGGCGACGCCGGGGTCGGTATCGGTGGCAGAGCGGAAGAGATCGACGACGCGGACTTTCGCGGATTTCCCGGTGACGACGAGGGTGTGCGGAAAGGTGACGGTGTTAGGGCCGACGAGCCAGTGGTGGATTTCGATGGTGCCTTCGACCTCGGTGTTGTCGGGGATGTGGATGAAGATTCCGTTAGAGACGTTGGCTTCGTGCCATGCGGCGAATTTTGCCGAGCCGAGGCGGGTTTCCTGTTTCATGAAGTGTGCTTCGACGAGTTCGCTGTGGGAGACGAGGGCATCGGCGAGGGGCAGGCAGGTGATTCCGGCGGGGAGGCGGGATTCGGAGTGGATGAGGGTGTCGTTGGCGAAGATGAATTTGGCGGCGGTGGATTCGAGGCCGGAGGAGCGGGCGACGAGGTCGGTGGGGGTTGTGGCGGAGGTGCCTGGGGTGAAGCCGGCGAAGTTGAGTTGTTTGAGGTTGGAGAAGCGCCAGGTTTCATCGCCGCGTTTGGGTGCGGGGGTGGCATCGTAGCGTGCTTGCGCTGCGGATTGGCGGGCGGTGAACCAGGTTGGGAGGGTAGAGGTCATGGGGAAGGTGATGTGATGATGGTTATTGATCCGACTCGAGTCGTTGTCTTGCGGCTTCGATTTCCTGCAGGGCTTCCAGATCGCCAAGATCCTTATGGCGTCCTGCGGCTTGCTTGCTTTTCTTCAGGTCTGAAAGGTTGATGATGGGTGCTGGAGTGTCGGCAATTTTACCACTGATGCGGTTTGGATAGACTTCCTCGAAGGTGATTCCGGGAACCTTCACCAGAATATCGACCCGGTAAGGAGGAAGACCGAACTGGCTCATGCGGTCGTCGTCGAGGAATGATTCCACGGTGATGTGCGGTTGTTCTCCGTAAAACTCATTCACGACCTTCACGAGTTTGAGGGCGTTTTCCTCAGATTTTTCAACAAGGAAATCGATGTCACCGGTGTATCTCGGGTGGCCATGGGATATCACGGCGTAGCCCCCGATGATGACAAACTTAACGCCATGGAACTCTAACAGTCTGACCAATTCTGCGAACTCTTGATCTGGCTCCATACTCTTTCGGGATCCGCTGATTGATTAGGATGGCTGCTGCTGCGAGGCGCTCATCGACGGTTTTATGAAGCCAGTATTCCGCGGTAAGCTTGGAATCCTCCTCAAAAGTAACCATGCGGTGCTGGGCATTCCTGACATTCATTGATTGATATCGATTACCCGACCGAGCCTTCCATTTCAAGGTCGATGAGGCGTTTGAGTTCGACGGAGTATTCCATGGGGAATTCGCGGACGAGGTCGTTGATGAAGCCGTTGACGGCGAGGGACATGGCCTGGCCTTCGTCGAGGCCGCGCTGTTGCATGTAGAAGAGCATTTCCTCGGAGACTTGGGAGACGCTGGCTTCGTGTTGTGTGGCGTGTTGGTTGCCTTTGACGGTGATGGCGGGGTAGGTGTCGGTGCGTGAGCGTGAGTTGATGAGGAGGGCGTCGCACTCGGTGTTGTTTTTGCAGCCTTTGAGGTGTTTGGGGATGTGGACCTGGCCGCGGTAGGTGGAGCGGCCTTCGCCGACGGAGATGGATTTGGAGACGACGTTTGAGGTGGTGTTGTTGGCGGCGTGGATCATTTTCGCGCCGGTGTCCTGGTGTTGTCCGGAGTTGGCGAGGGCGATGGAGATGACTTCGCCGCGAGCGCCTTCGCCTTTCATGACGACGCCGGGGTATTTCATGGTGAGGCGTGATCCGATGTTGCAGTCGATCCAGCGGACTTCGGCGTTTTCCATGGCGAGTCCGCGTTTGGTGACGAGGTTGAAGACGTTGCTGCTCCAGTTCTGGACGGTGACGTATTGGATTTTGGCGCCTTTGAGGGCGACGAGTTCGACGACGGCGGAGTGGAGGGTTGCGGTTTCGAATTTGGGAGCGGTGCAGCCTTCCATGTACATGACTTCCGAGCCTTCGTCTGCGATGATGAGGGTGCGTTCGAACTGGCCGAAGTTTTCCGAGTTGATGCGGAAGTAGGCTTGGAGCGGTTGTTTCAACTTCACGCCTTTGGGGATGTAGATGAAGGATCCGCCGGAGAAGACGGCGGAGTTGAGTGCGGAGAATTTGTTATCTCCGGTGGGGATGACCTTGCCGAACCATGGGCGGAAGATTTCCTCGTGTTCCTTGAGGCCTTCGGTGGAGTTGACGAAGATGACGCCTTGTTTGGTGAGCTCTTCCTTGACGTTGGAGTAGGCGGCTTCGGAGTCGAACTGAGCTTCGACGCCGGCGAGGAAGGCGCGTTCCTGTTGGGGGATGCCGAGGCGTTCGAAGGTTTCGAGGACGTCGGGCGGGACATCGTCCCAGGAGCGTTTGGGTTTCTCTCCGTCTGATAGATAATAGCGGATGACGTCGAAGTCGATGTTGTTGAGGTCTTCGGTGGCCCAGTTGGTGGGCATGGGTTTGTCCTGGAACACCTTGAGGGCCTTGTGGCGGAATTCGCGGACCCAATCTGGGTCTTGTTTCACGTCGCTGATGTAGTCCACGGTGGCGGAGGTGAGTCCGCGGCCGGCGTCGTATTTGTTGCGCTCGGGGAAGGTGAAGTCGCCCTTGGTGCGGTCGATGTTGATCGCGTCGTGGGTTTCCTCGTCGAGGACGGCGGAGGCTGGAGTTTCTGTGAACATGGCGGTGAGTGGGAGAGGGATGGTGGGATGATGGAACTCAGGCGAGGGCGGGTTCCTTGAGGAAGTCGTAGCCGTTTTTCTCGAGTTCTAGGGCGAGCTCGGGGCCGCCGGATTTGACGATGCGGCCTTCGGCCATGACGTGGACGTAGTCGGGCTTGATGTAGTCGAGGAGGCGCTGGTAGTGGGTGATGAGGAGGAATCCGCGGTCTGGGGAGCGCATGGCGTTGACGCCGGTGGCGACGATTTTGAGGGCGTCGATGTCGAGGCCGGAATCGGTTTCATCGAGGATCGAGTAGATGGGCTCGAGCATCATGAGCTGGAGGATTTCGTTGCGTTTTTTCTCGCCGCCGGAGAAGCCCTCGTTGACGGCGCGGGCGGTGAATTTGCGGTCCATTTCCAGCAGGTCCATTTTCTGATAGAGGGATTTGTAGTAGGCGACGGCGTCGATTTCCTTGCCTTTGGGGAGGCGGGCCTGGAGGGCGGCGCGGATGAAGTTGGCGTTGGAGACGCCGGGGACCTCGTTGGGGTATTGGAAGGCGAGGAAGATTCCGGCGCGCGAGCGTTCGTCGATGGACATTTTGAGGATGTCGGTGCCATCGAGGGTTACGGAGCCTGCGGTGACGGGGTATCCTTCGTGGCCGGCGATGACTTTGGAGAGGGTGGATTTGCCGGATCCGTTAGGTCCCATGATGGCGTGGACTTCGCCTTTGGGGATTTCGAGGGTGACGCCTTTGAGGATTTCGGTGCCGTCTTCGAGGGTGGCGTGGAGGTTCTGGATGTGGAGGCTCATAGGATGGGGATGTGAGGGTTGGGAAGAGGTTCAGGCGAGTGCGCCGCGGAGGGTGATTTCGATGTCCTTGATGACGGCGCCGGGCGGGAGGTCGAGGAGGTCGGCGAGGTTGACGCCGGGTTTGAAGCGGACGTCGTGGATGACGCCGGTGGATTCGTCGTGGAAGTGGCCGTGTTCGTCGAGGTTGGGGCAGTAGCGGGAGGGTTCGCGGTCGAAGTTGACCTGGCGGATGATGCCGTGTTGGACGAGTGCTTCGAGGCAGTTGTAGACGGTGGCGAGAGAGACGGAGGGGAGGGTTTCCCGGATGCGCATGAAGACGTCGTTGGCAGTGGGGTGGTTCCTTTCCTGCATGAGAATGCGGTAGACTTCCTGGCGCTGCCGGGTCATGCGGAGCCCGGCGATTTCCTCCGGAATGGGGAAATCTGAGGGGTTTTCAGAGGAGTGGCTGACCATGGCGGCGGGAAACTAGCCCGGAAGTTGCTGATATCAAGAATTATTCCAATTCGTGTTTAAATTGAGGGAGGGAGGGGGTGAGGTGGGGTTTCCTGAGGGGAGGGGCAAGTTTGTTTTCGCGATGTCTTCAACGCGCAATCCGGTGTTTATGCCGATTTCTATGACAAGCTGCACACGCGCTATGACCGTGCCCGGCCGGGACACGCTTCATCACCCCGCCTACGAGAACTCCGCCGCATACTCCGCGTCATTCAGCAGTCGGGCCGCCGATTCAAGTGGCAGACCCGCCTTTTCGATGTCCTGCGCCGCTTGCGGACGGCTGTATTCCGTCCTCTTGAATTCGACGACACGCCCGGCGGGCTTCCACAGGGCCCAGCAGGCGCGGAGGTCATCCGGTGTGCGCGGCTGCCCGCAGGAACCGACCGTCACCGCGCAGGCCAAGCCTTCCGGTATGCGGACGGTCGTGTCGTTGATCCATTCGAGCTTGGCGTCATCCTCGGAGAAAATCCCGGGCTGGTGGGTATGGCCGAAGAAACCGATCTTGAATTCCGCATCTGCGAGCAACGCCAGCGTGTCCGCCGCGCTTTCGGCATCCTCGATGTAATTGAATATCTCCGGATCATCCAAGCTGCCGTGCGCCACATACGCTCCCTTGATGATGCCGCCATAGGGTAGCTTCGCCAGCCAGTCGGCATCCTCCTCGGGCAAGGTGTCCGCCGCATGGATCAGACCGGCGAGATAGCCGTCCTTTTTCCTCCGTGGATCATCGCGCCCGTATCGGCCATCTCGATACTTCGCCATATAGTGATCATGGTTCCCCATAACGCAGCGACCTCCAAGACCTCGCACCAACCGCACGCATTCCGCCGGGGAAGCGCCGTAGCCGACGATATCTCCGAGAAAGACGATCTCGGTGGCTCCGCTTGCCTGCACGTCGCGCAGGACGTTCTTGAAGGCGGGGAGGTTGGCGTGGATGTCAGTGATGAGGGCGATGCTTTCCATGGGGGCGGGTGGATACACGGAACACTAGCACATGTCCAGATGCCCCAGGCTCGTTGTGTCATAGCGCGCCTGTCACCGCAGGGAACGGCCTATGACACAACGCTTCCGGGGGTGATTGATCCCCTCGCCGATCCGTGTATCATCGCCGTTCGATCCGCATGTCCCCACCCACCCCCATCATCGGCAGGCTCGCCCTCCGCGTCCCCCGCGGCAACCCCGCCCACCACCTCTGGAACAACAACGGCACCTGGTGGGTTCATTACAGCATCCGCCATCCCGAAGGCCGCACCAGGCGCTACCGCGAATCCCTCAAAACCTCTGACTTCGAAACCGCCTGTCGGAAGCGCGACAAATTCCTTCGCGCCCTCATCCGTGCCGATAGCTACGGCGGCATCCCGCTTTGATTTCGCCCTGATCATCTGCCTAACTAACAGGCCTAAATCCTAACTGATCTCCCCTTGGAAATCCTCTCTCCGAATTTTTCTCACAACAGAAACAACCCTCCCTGAAATGACCACCCCACCTCGCAAACGGCTCTCTTTCTCTCCGGAGAAACTCATCCTCGCGCAGCGGATCTACTCTGTAGAAAGCGCTTGCGCCCGCACCTTCTTCATTCTCGGTGAAACGGTGGCCTGGTCTCACGCACCGCACATCCAGATCATCTCCTGCTTCCGCACCATGAAGGACGCCAGCGATCTGAAAACAGCCCGGAAATACGGTGTCCACTTCGCGGGAAAACTCACCCAGACGGAGTTCGATTGCTTCCGAAGCCGCCTCACCGGTGTTCTTGGAGAAAACCGCCGCCGCAACAAGGCCGGTCGTATCTGGCTCGGAGTGCCCGATGAAGATGGAACGGATGTCGCGGTTCTATCTTTCTGGGCAAAGCGCCGGAGCATGGATGATTCAGACATAGCCCTTCTCCGCACCGCATTCGGCGTGAAACTTCCCATCTGGGTGGACTACATCGACCGGGCCCGAGCCACGAGCCACCCGGACTGACCTTCACAAGGGCGCCGAAAACGCGTTTTAAAAACTAACCCATTCTGGTTTTGCCCCCGCCATGAAGGCGGCGGGCGGAAACACAAACCAGAATGAACCAAAGCAAAATAACGCAATTCGCCTCACTCCTGCCCCAATACTACCACCCCAGCGCCGAGCGGGGCCGGAAGCCCAGTCCGTTCACTACGGAATTCAACGGAGACACCCGTTACCCCGCCTCCCGCGCCGCCTACATCAAGCGCCTTCACCACTTCAAGTTGCTCACAGCTGTCGATCACGGCTGCCTCTGTCTGGATCCCATCGCGGAAACCAAGCGCCATATCGGTAGCGTTCGGCGCACCCTTTGGCTCTACCTCCACGATTGCCTTCCGGACTTTTCCGGAAAGCCGGATGGGCTCAACGACCTCTTTGCCACTCATAACGCCAACCTTCTCATGCAAGGAATCGAAAAAATCATCCTTCAGTGCCTTCGGGAGGAAATTGCCGAGGATGCTGAATTCGCAGCCATCGTATTGAACGACGAGCGAATGATGGACTTCGCGCAACGCTGGTTCACGAGGGGGAAGGGGAATCGCTCCATCTGATATGACACAAGCGACATTAAAAACTGGCTTCCCGCTTGTCGGAAACAGGCAATCCGAATCAAACCTGACCCTGTCTAACAGACGAGCCTCCATTCAAACCAAACCACAAACAAACACCATCATGTCATACGCAGTAAAAATCGAAGGATCGCGCGCAAAGATCGTCAACACATCGAACGGGTCCACCGTGCGAACCATTCCCGGGCCGTTCAGCAATGCGGTCGTGCAAGGGGACGAGGCACATCTGACCCAACCCAACGGCCGCATCCGGATCGTGAACATCAAGACCGGCGCGACCATCCGCACCATCTGAAATCGCCCAGCGGGGCGGGGCCTCGTCTCCGCCCCGCTTTACTTCACCTATCCTTGAATCTCCCATGAAATCACTCTTCCTCTTCCCTTTCCGCGTCATTGCCTTCTTCTTCCGAGTAGCTCTATGGATCGTAGTCATCCCTCTCATCATCGTCATTCGCATCCTCGAAGTCGTCGCACCCGAGATCATGCGCCCCCTTCGCCAGGGAATCACAGGTCTCATCAACATCTTCAAATTCTGAGCCTTTGCGAAAGCGCCGTATGACACAAGACGTTGCGGGCGATTTGCTATTTCCAAAGGCTTCTGGTAAAGCATACCCCGATGTCCGCACAATTCGATTCCCTCTGGTCCATTGTCATCGCTGCACCCCATCACAGGGAATCCCACAGCGTCCACGGCCCCGACCACTGGAAGCGCGTTGAGCGCAACGCCCTGATCCTGGCCACACGCACCGGAGCCATCGTTCCGGTCATCCGCCTCTTCGCGCTCTTCCACGACAGTCGTAGGGAAAATGAAAACCATGATCCGAACCACGGCCGTCGTGGCGCGGACTTCGCAAGGAGCCTTCGCGGCATTCATTTCGACCTCCCCGACGACCACTTCGAACTACTGCACGAAGCCTGCACATGGCACACGGACGGGAAACACCACAAAAATCCCACCATCGCCACCTGCTGGGATGCTGATCGCCTCGACCTCGGCCGTGTCGGCATCGTTCCCGACCCGTCATACATGAGCACCGGTTTCGCCAAGGAAATCGCCTCGCACGGTTCGATCGACCCGTGGCTTCACCTCACTCATATCGTGCAGACCTCCCCATTCACGGGAATTTGAAAACTAGAATACTCTGATGCGATCCAATCCTGCCTGCCCTCTCATGCGCCCATCCGACCTCATCGACCCCGCCCATCAACCTGATACTTCTTGGGGAGGAATTCCTTACTCTGTTGTCGCCGGACTGCTGTTGGATGAACCGGTAAATCTCCGCGACGGCGAACGTCCGCTCGCAAAAAGCCTCCGTGAAATGATGGAACGGAAAGGCATGGATCGCCTTGAATTGGCCGGGAAAATCGAAGGGATTCGAATTGTTAAATCGCTACGCTTACTTGATGCCGCCATTAGGGGTGAGTCCGAGGATATGGCCTTCATCCGCTCAATCTTCCGATGCCTCGGTGTATCGCCGGAAGCTTTCGGTGAAATCATCCTGGAAGAGAAAGAGTTCGGCAGAAGGCGTGCCGAGGCGGGAATGCGTCGCGAGGCACACAACACATTCTGCAAGTTTGGCCCATATCTACGGGCAATGCTTGTTCGTGAATTCAGGGGATGTCTGCCAAGAAAGGAAGCCTCTTACCGTCATTTGTTTGCCAGGGTCGCCCATGACACCAAGTACGGAGACATCGAACCTCTGAGTCCGTGTGAGGTGGCGTCTGCCATTCAACAAGATGCCACCTGGCTTCCAAGGGTCGCCAAACACTATGTCCGCGCCTACATCTATCATCGCATGCCTGACGATGCCCATGTGATTTCGCCCCAGGGAGTCATTCTGCACTCCGGCGATTGGCGATGCAGTCTTTCCTCGGAAGTGGAGTGTTTGCTCTTCAACCAACATTCGCATTCAGCATCCCAAGCCGTATAAGCCAACCCATCCAGCCATGCGCCCCCTCAAATTCCTAACAGATCTCCCCTGGTGGACCGGACTGCCCATCTTCCTCACCGGCACCGCCGCCGTCCTCCTCTTCTATCCGCTCGGCGTCATCATCGCCCTCTTCGGCGCATGGACGTTCTACAAACTCATGGAACCCTCCGATTGGAAGGAACCCGGCTTCGTCATCATCGGCCTACCCCTGTTCTTCCTCGCCATGCTCATCCCCGCTAGGTTCACCCTGGAAACCCCCGGCCTCGATCTCCTCAACCACCTCAGCGCCACCGCCACCTACGCCATCCGCTCCGCCCTCAGCTTCGCCGCCGCCTTCTTCGCCTTCGGCAGCTTCCGATAAAATTTCTTCACTCCCCGAATGCCCCCATCCCCCTTCAAACCCTTCCGCCGGAATCCATCCACCCCCGCATTGCCCGCATGGGTGATCAAAGCGCTGGATCACCCGAAGCTGCCCGAAGTCCATTTCACCCGGACGCACGCCGACTACATCCTACCATACATCGACGCCAGCGGCCTGAGCCTTGATGAAATCTGTCAACGCATGCAACGCCCTGAAGGCAAAACCCTGATCACGCCCAAACTCCTCGAAAAAAACCTCATCAGCCACTCCCCGGAAACATGGATACTCTGCCGCCTTTTCAAAGCCCTCGACGTGCCGTGGGAGGGCTACCGGGTGTATGAGGAGGAACAAAACGACCTGTTTTTCAAATCGCAGGAAACACGCAGAAACGCCGAATACCACCTCAACCGTTACCGCCGCCAAGGGCCCTGCCTCCACGCCTTGCAAACGCCCGAGTCATGGTTCGCCACCGCCGGCTTCGCCGATCCCTACCACCTCACCCGGCAGGTCAGGACAGGCGGAAAAACCAAATTCCATCCCCCCGCCGCCGAGGAAATGGCCGCGGTCATCGCCACCCAACCCGAATCCTGCGCCCACCCCCACGCCCAGGATCTCCACATCATCGGCGGCTACCTCTACCACCGCCTCCCCGACGAACTCCACGTCTATGACCTCGAAGGCCGCATCATCGCCTCCGGCGGCAACACCCTCCAAATCCCTGGCCACCTGATGGTGACGAAGCCCCGCCGCGTCCACGTCAGCATTCCAAAAATCCAGCGTCCGCCCATCCCCAACCGCAACTCGCGCGATCATCAATCATCCATATCCAATTCATAATTTCCCCGATGCATACCCCCAAAAGACAGGGAGCGCGCAATCGCCCCAAACCATGCCCGTTTCAAGTCGGCTCACGCATCCGCCCGAATGGCGGCTATGACTACCACGACTACGAGCAAGGACGGACCTACTTCGTCGCCGATACCGATCCCAATGATCACACCCTCCGCGCCCGCGACGAAACCGGCCGGGTCGGCTCATTCATTCGCTGGACCGATTGCACCGGCATCCAGGACATCGGCTGGCACTGGCTCAAGGACCAGCTCCCTGCCGATGCCGTCGCCCTGCTCTCCGCCTTCGATGGCCTCGAGCGCCTGAAACTCCGCGACGACGTCACCACCGCGCTCGTTTCCGAGATTCCCTCACTCAGGCAGGCCATCCTCGGTTGCGCCGCGAAACTCGAAGCCAACCCACCCCTCCCATGAGCAGACTCCCCGTAGGCACCCGCATCCGCATCACCGGAAACAGCAACAACCACAGCTACCGCATCGGCGCCATCTACCGCATCCACCAGGACACCGGCTTCGGCTGCTTCAGCGCCATTGATGAAAACGGCGACATCGGCACCCACGCCCAATGGAAGGACTGCGAACGCGCCGGCATCGGCTGGGAATGGCTCCGCACCCAGCTCGATCCACGCTCCCTCGAATTGCTCAGCGCCTTCGTGGGAGTCGAGCACCTCACCCTCAAACCCGAAATCGAAAACCAGCTCGTCCTTTCCCTCCCCGCCCTCGACGAAGCGATCCTCCGCGTCCTCCCCGCCATCGAAGAAGCAACGCACCCAAAGATCCCGAATGCGATCCCCGCACCTGACCCCTGACCCCTGCCTCCTGATCTTCCCAAATGCTCCTCTACCACGGCACCAGCAAACACAGCGCCCGCAAGATCCTGCGCCACGGTTTCCGCGACAGGTCATGGACGGCGAAAAGCCACAAATTCCGCAACATGGCCAAACAAGGCATCGACTCCATCCTCCACGGCGGTGCCCTCGGCCATGGCATCTACTGCACCGCCAACTGGAAATCCGCCCTCCACTTCGGCCCCGTCCTCTTCCGCGTCGAGCTCCAGCCCGGCACCCGCATTCTCGACCTCGATCTCCCTCCCGATCCCCGCACGCTAGACCGCCTCAGGCGCGAGTTCGGCCATGAAATTCTCACCCGCCACCCCCTCAAGGTCATGCCGCGCAACAAGCGCCTCACCCTCGACGAAGCCATCCAACTCGCCCGCCACCACCAGTCAGGAAAATATCATTCGGGGAGCAATTCCGCTGTCTGGGATTTCCACCAAACCCGCCTCATGGAAATCCGCTCCCTCCTCATCCGCCTCGGCATCCACGGCTGGGGTGAGTCCCACGACCTCGACGGCATCGCCATCTTCGCCACCGACCGCCTAAAGCCCCGCGAAGTCATCCTCTCCCTCCCCACCCGCAAACTCGCCGAAGCCTGCAACAACAACGAACGCACCGACGGCCCGCACGCATCCCTCGATCTCATGATCCAAACCATGCACCGCGCCACCAACCCCGGCGCGGAAAACACCCGCAAATGGTTCCACGAAGCGAATCGAATTCTTTCCTACTGACTAATCCATGAACACGACCACCCACATCCACTTTCGTCCGAGAAACAGCCCCAATACGACCAAGGACGGTTCGACCGCTCCGAAACCGGCCAAGCCCAAACTGCAGGAACCTGCTCCGCTTCCCCAACTTTACCATGAGGTTTACAAAGCCAGCGGGATGACCCGCACGGAAATCCGTATGCGCCTGGCGTGGAGCAACAACGCCAGCAAAATGTTGCGGCTTCTCGACTTCCTGCTCGAAGGAAAGTGCCCCGATCCGGAATTTGAAAAGCGTTTCATCGAGGTCATGGAAATCCCCCCCGATACGCTGCACCGCACCCGCCAGCAGCAAGCGAAATGGGAGGAAGACAGGAACGAGGAAATGGTGTCCGCGCATGTGAGGAAAGAGAACAGCCAGTACGTCCCCAGAATCCAAGTCCTTCCCAACCAAAACTACAAACCGCAAACGATTTTCGGCCGCTGGGGCATGCACCTCGCCTGCCGTATCCCGTTGGACATGTCCCTCTACCCGGTTGACCAGCCTCCCACACAGCAGGAGGTCGCCCGCTGCATCGCTTCCATGGATCCATCCTTGAAATCCATGCTCCCTCTTCGACTCGAAATGATCGGCGGCTACCTCTATTACCGCCTCCCGGGTGAGATGTATGCCTTCGACGCCAAAGGCAGCCTCGTCGGATATGGCGACACTCATACAGGACTCCCCGATGGAGCATGGGAGATCTGAACGCCACAGGCAGCGCAACGCACTCCGAATTCGTGTCAAAACCGATCCATCCTCAATCCGCCAGCCTGAACCCGCTTTCCCGTCAACAAACAAACAACCAACCAAACAGAAACCATGAGCTACGCAGTCAAAATGCAAGGAACCAGTGCCCAGATCATCAACACCAAGAACGGCTCCACCGTAAGGACCCTACCCGACCCTTTCAGCAACGCCATCGTGCAGGGCGAAGAGGTTCACCTCACCCAGCCCAACGGCAGGATCCGCGTCATCAATATCCGCAACCCTTCGACCATCCGCACCATCTGAGATTTCAATATGCCAACGAAAAAGCCAACCCTGCCCGATCCTGCTAACGTATCCGACGACATCAATGTCCTGCTGGATTTTCTTAACTACCCGCTGACTGGAACCGATGAGATCTTCAAACGATTTCAAACCCTACCAGGAGCCATTACTTATGGCTTGGGACGCAAGCAAGTTGTCTACATCGAAGGAAAACGACATCCGGCATCAGGCCGTGTTCTGCTCGTCGCGCACGCCGATACCGCATGGGATAGGTCATTTGACGACATCAAAATAACGATGAGAAAAAGACTGCCACTCAAGATAGATAACGGAGTGATCAGATCAGGTAATAAAAAATATGGAATCGGCGCGGATGACCGTGCTGGCCTCGCGATTCTCTGGTTGTTAAGAAATTCCGGACACTCGATCATGGTTCCAGATCTTGAGGAACAAGGCTGCCTTGGGAGTTGTTACCTGCGCGAAAATGAGCCTGAGCTGTTGAGTCGGATAAACCGCGACCATGCCTTCGCGATCCAATTCGATCGTTGTGGCGGCAAGGATTTCAAATGTTACGACGTCGGAACTCCAGGGTTTCGGGCCTATCTGAAACGAGTCACAGGCTATCGGGAACCGGACAAACGATCCTCAACGGACATCCGTATTCTTTGTGAGCCATCAGACTACATCTTAAAGATGAGTGGGGTGAACCTCAGCATCGGCTACTATGACGAACATTCTCATGATGAACGACTCGTAATAAACGAGTGGCTTCACACGCTCAATCTGGCGAGGGCTTGGCTATCAGCAGATCGCCTACCTACATTCCATCGTTAATCCATTAAAACAGAAACCATGAGCTACGCAGTCAAAATGCAAGTCACCCCGCCACCCGCCGCACCAAAAGCAACCCCAACCACCACTTGTGGAACAACAACGGAACCTGGTGGTGCCACTTCACCCTCCACTCAGCCACCGGCACCAGAAAACGCCACCGCATCTCCCTAAAAACCCCCGACCTCGAATCCGCCCGCCGCAAACGCGACCGCATCCTCGCCGCCATCGAAACCAACTCCGGCAACATCGCTGCCTAAGGAGCGGGGGTGTCCTCACCCCCTGAGGCATAAGGGTGTCCCACCCTCACGATAATCAATCCCATTCTCGCCGCATCCCTCACCCCTCCCCGAACAACCCGCCGGGATTCGCCAGATCGCGCAGCGGCACGGCTTCCACCTGCCCGGAAAGCGGATAGCGCTTGCCGCCCGGATAGATCACCGCGATCCGCTTGAGCCCCAGATCCTGCAAGGCGCTTCGCATCGATGCCGTCAGCCGTGGCGCGTCCCCGCGCTTGCATTCGATCCCGTAAAGCGTGTCGCCGCGACGCAGGATCAGGTCGATCTCCGCCCCCTGGTGCGTCGCCCAGAACCACGCGTCGTCATGCGGCTCGGTCGCCAGCACCTGCTCGATCACAAAGCCCTCCCACGACGCCCCCAGCCGCGGATGCGTCAGCAACGATCGCTCGTCATCGATCCCCAGCAACCGGTGCAGCAGTCCGCTGTCGCGCAGATAGATTTTCGGAGCCTTCACCTGCCGCTTCGCCACATTCGCGTGCCAGGGCTGCAACTGCCGCACCATCAGCGCATCCGTCAGCAGATCCAGGTAGCGGCGCACCGTGGACGGATTCACCCCCAGCGCACGCGCCGGATCGGCCGCATTCCACGTCTGGCCATGGAAATGCGCGATCATCGTCCAGAACCGCAGCAACGCCGTCGCCGGCACCCGCACGCCCCATTGCGGAAAATCCCGCTCCAGCAGCGTTTGGATGAAATCCCGCCGCCACGCCACACTGTCCGCCTCCGTGTCCGCCAGGAACGAGTCCGGAAACGCCCCCCGCCGCCATAGCACATCCGCCGCCGCCGCGCCCGTTTCCGAGAGATCGAAGCCGCCGATCCCGATCCTCTCCACCCGTCCCGCCAGGCTTTCCGAACTCTGCCGCAGCAAATCCCCCGAAGCGCTGCCAAGGATCAGGAACCGCGCCGGCGCATCCCGCCTGTCCGCCAGCACCCGCAGCACCGGAAAAAGATCCGGGCGGCGCTGCACCTCATCGATCACCACCAGCCCCCGCAACGGCTCCAGCGCCGTCTTCGGCTCATCCAGCCGCGCCAAGCTCGGAGGATCCTCCAGATCGAAATAATTCGGCGAATCCTCCGCCAAAAACTCCCGCGCCAAGGTCGTCTTCCCCACCTGCCTCGGCCCGGAAAGCACCACCACCACCCGCCTCTCCAAACCACGGGAAATCCGCTCCCGCCACCGCTCTCGGGTTATCATGCCTGCTTTTACCATGAAAATCCCGCACATCAAGCGGCATTTTCATGGCAAAACGCCCGATCATTTAAAAACTAACCTACCGTGCGCTCCATGCCCACCAACCACCACCTGGCCACCCGCCGCACCAAAAACAACCCCAACCACCACCTCTGGAACAACAACGGAACCTGGTGGTGCCACTTCACCCTCCGCTCAGCCACCAACGGCTCCAAACGCCACCGCATCTCCCTAAAAACCCCCGACCTCGAATCCGCGCGACACAAACGCGACCGCATCCTTACCGCCATCCAAACCAACTCCGGTCGTATCGCCGCATGAACGTAGCGGCGATCTTCGGTCGCCGAAATCACCAATCGAGCTACATCATCCTAGGAAAATAAGGATTCGACCAGGCTACATCCAGCATCTCGGCATCAAGCCGTTTGGTATTGCAGTTCCTGAAAATTGAGTTGCGGCGAACGACGTGAAAGGTGCAGCAGTTCAATGCCAACCACCTGCTTATCTTCGTTGAAGTCAAGCACCACGCCAGGTGAGACCTCCTCGGATTCGATGATCTTGGAATCATCCAGGCGCAGGTAGAGCGCATCGGCTTCTTGGTCTATGTGCAATTTCATAATTTTCCTTCCATCGTTCGGTCGAAGAATACACTCACAATCACCGGATTAGAAGCTGCTTAGGCGAAAAGGGCCGCTCTGACCATGTCGAGGTTGTAGTGCGCCACCTCATACGTTTTGCCGTCGGCGGCAGTTGTTCGGAATCACCGAACAACTGAAGTTTCCTCCAGTTCTCCGTCCTCAAAAATGTGTTTGATGTGCTCGCTGATGGTGCCCTTGGCCTTGCCGAAAAGCTCGGTGAGCTGCTTCTGGCTGAGCCAGACGGTCTGGTTCTCCAGGCGCACGTCCAGCTTGGTGCGCCCGTCTTCGGATTGGTAGAGGAGGATTTGGCTCATACGCGGCTTTCCTGTTTGATGACGGCAAGGTGATCGGGGCTGTTGGCTGTAGAGTCCGAGGGCGGTGGAGACGTCGTTTTGGTCGGGTGGGGTCATGATGTGATTTCCTGTATTTCCCAAGCTGAACCAATCTGAAATCGGAAAAAATCCGAGGCTTTAGATTGGCTCAATCTGTTCATCTTCAATGGATTTGATTCATTCCTTCATTCCTTTCCAATCTAAGCGGATCCATCTGGCGGCTTTCAGCTTGGGCCCGTCCGGATGGCCCAGCGGGCGGCGGAGCCTCGGGCACAGCTGATGTTCTCGATGACCTTGGTGCGGTGGGCCAGTTCGTAGGTGAGGTTGCGGATTTTCGAGCGCTTCTGCTGGTGGATGGGAGGGCTCATCCCGTGCGGATACACCGGCACATGCGTCACCGCGACCTGGTCGAATCCCCAGCCCTCAAACTTCGGTAGGTCCGACCGCCACGATCCATCCACCCACTTCATCAGAACTTCACCCGCCTCATCCACGCAGACGCCCCCGGCTTGGTCGATGACCACCGCATGGAATACTCCGACGCGCACCCAACCCTCGCAACGTCCCCAGAGGTAGGCGGAGGGTTTTGGCATGGATGACTGCTCAGGTTTCATGAGGTGACGAGTTTAGGAATACTGTCAAAGTAGAGATGCAATGGATGTGTGAGTTCATTGTACTGCGGGATGATAAATAAGATAATATTGACGAAATTGCACGGCACCTCTTACGGTTTAACTTTAATTCCGTGAAGGCTTACTTGGTGCTTAGTTTCCTCGATTGCTTTTTGCATCCGTGGTGTCAAGTGAGTGAGTCCGTTTAAATTTATATAACCATGGCACCAGTGTTCAACTTCTTCTGTGTAGTCCGCGAGAAGCAGTTCT
>SXGQ01285231.1_pt1 | contig 17514 bp, 13 predicted proteins | sample 3178371 | NCBI WGS metagenome assembly SXGQ01 (sample SAMN11356859, study PRJNA531348) | freshwater metagenome | isolation source: freshwater sample F1-20 | place: China: Fuxian Lake, Yuxi | collected 2017-12-25 | reverse complement strand
TGGTCGAAAATGAAACTGCTGTCAAGAAGTCCCGCGATCTGGAAGGGTCAAAGGAAGAAAAAACAATAAGAAAAGGTATTTGGTCCGGCTCTTTCCTCGGCGTTCGTGACCTATAATAAACAAATTTAGAAAGGTAGGTGAAAAGCAAAATGAGCAATGAACTTTTACAAAAAGTAATCGACACAACAGAGGTTGGTGCAGGCGGTGGTGGCCTTTTAAAGCCAGAGCAATCAAACCGTTTCATTGACTATATGTTTGACGCAACAATCCTGACACGCGCTGCTCGCACAATTCGTATGCGTTCAGACACAACAGAGATTGATAAGGTAGGCGTTGGTGAGAGACTTATGGTTCTCGCAACTGAAGGTGCTACAACAGGCCAAACAGATCGTGGAGCCACCTTCACAAAGGTATCACTCACAACAAAGAAACTACGCCTTGACTGGGAACTCTCAAGCGAATCACTTGAGGACAACATTGAAGGTGCAGACCTTGAAGATCATATCGCCCGTTTGATGGCAACACAAGCAGGTAATGATGTTGAAGATCTCGCTCTCAATGGCGATACAGCCCTGTCCAGCAATAACTTACTTAAGGCATTCAATGGCTTCCGTAAGTTAGCACTCACAGGTGGATATGTTGTTGATGCAGGCGGTGCTGCAATTAGCAAGGCCACATTCAACAGTGCCCTCAAGGAGATGCCACGCAAGTACAAGCAACGTCGTAACCAGTTGCGCTTCTTCACCGGAAGCAACTTGGTTCAAGACTACTTGTTCAACCTTACAAACATTAGTGCAACTCCAGAAGATATCGCTTCTAGCATTCTTCGCGGAAATCCAGCAGCACCAGACGGAGCCCCAGGTGGCGTAACACCATTCGCCTTCGGCATCCCAGTTGTTGAAGTTCCACTAATTGACGAAACTCGCGCAGGCGACTACTCAGGTGCAACAGGCCAGCATGGTGAAGTTCACTTGACATTCCCACAAAACTTCATCATCGGCATCAAGCGCGATGTGACAGTTTACCGTGAGTTCAAGCCAAAGAAGGACACAATCGAATACACACTCTTCATTCGTGTAGGTGTGCAAATCGAAAACCTTGATTCCTTCGTAGTTGTTAAGAACGTTAAGATCGCTTCCTGATCTAACTATTAGCACTAGCATCAGGGGAGGAGAAATCCTCCCCTTTTGCTATTTCTGATATAATTGGTGAAGAAAGAAAGGATAAAAATGTCTTTTGCAACAATGAAAATTAAAGAACTTCGTGAGGTTGGGGAATACTTCGGGGTGGAACTTGAAGGTTTGAAGACTAAGAATGAAGTTATTTCTGTACTTACTGAAGAAGGAATCTCATATGAGATGTATTCAAAGTTCTTAGGTGCAGAGAAAGCAGAAGTAGATGTTCCCGCACCAAAGGCTAATAAGAAGGCTGGAGACAACGCAGTCCTAGTAAGAATGGATAGAGAAAACCCAGCATACGAGATTAATGGCTATAAGTTTACAAGAGAGCATCCATATATAGCAATGTCTCAGGAAGACGCAGACTTTATTTTTGATACTCAAATTGGATTTAGAATGGCTACTCCAAGAGAGGTTCAGGAATACTATAACTAAATCGGAGGAATAAATGATAGAAATTTATACTGGTAGAGTAGGGAAAATATATTTAACAACCTATGAGGATGGGTTGCCTACTGCGCCAGTTGCAACTCCGACAGTTGTGGTAACTGATGCCTCATCAGGACAATCAGTAGCGTCAGGATCTCCAACACTAGTAGATTCAGACTATCCAGGAGAATATACATATAACCTACCATCGTCTGCTACTTCTGTAGACAGGGTTCTTAAAGTAGTCTGGTCATATACTATAAATTCTAGATTAAGTCAAGAAACTGAGTACGTTTATGTCTCTACTCCATATGCCACCCCAGATGAAATTTCTGCGGAATTAGGGTTTTCCTCTAGACCAGAAGATCCTAATTACTTCTCCTATGAAAAAATTGTAGGAGCAGAGCGCGTAGCCCGTATGATGATTGATAACTATCTAGGGTTTTCTATAGGTAAGTCTCAAGGGTCCGTAGTGGCCTATGGGAGCGGCGCTGACGTACTTTTATTACCATCTAGGATGATCTCAGTATCTTTATTAAAAGAAAATGATGAGACCGTTATAGACTCTTCTAATAATTACAATGTATTCGGCTTTAATGTTGAATTAACAGAAACCTCATATGGACTAAGAATAATACCGCCAAATCCTGGAGATGACATAGATGAGCAGGAAGAGTTTGATTACACAGGGTTAAGAAAGGGACGATTCCGTGACGGCTACAGGTATGAAGTATCTGGAGTGGTAGGATGGAACTATGTTCCAATGGAAATAAAGCAGTCCGCATTTTTGCTGGTAAACGACTTGCTATGCAGCGACAGTATCTGGAGAACACGTTATGTCAAGAAGATAAACAGCGGACAAATGTCAGTAGAGTTATCTGGAAAGGCACACTTCGGGACTGGCAATGCAATAGTTGACGACATTCTTCAAAAGTTTAGAATGATTCAGGCTGTGATTATTTAATGTATGGATGCATTAGAAGTTCTTTGTTTTCTATGTCCGCAGAAATTCTTCATCAAATAAAAGATCAAGATTCAGACACTAATGAAATAACGAGAAGATGGGTAGTTCTCAAACCCATCTCCTGTGCAATTATTCCAATTACAGAAAGCGGAGGCTCCGCTACATCTGATAACAAAATCTTTTCTAAGGAATACATAGAAGAATTAGAAATAAAAATGCATACCTCAGAACAATTAAGTAAAAGATGGCGAGTCACTAGCATAAAAAATTCATCTAAAAAAGAATTGTATAAAGAAATAGATAGAATTTCTCAGCCAAACACCATATTTGAAGTTTATGCATCACATCCAATAGTTGATCTATTTGGGAATGTTCAGTATTATGAGAATCATCTTAAGAGAGTTATGGTTCAATCCAATGATTAATATAACCATAACTCCAGAATCTCAAGCAGAACTTTTTGCCGAGATGGATAAAAAAATAGACGGAGTTAAAGAATTAACTACTGCATATGCTCAAAAAGAATTAATGGATGTAGCATTCTCTATCGCCGCACTAAGATTTGTTAAAACAACTAACATGTATGCTAGGTCAAACAAAAGTGCATTTCACCATGTTTATGAGTGGCAAGAAGTGGGTAGAGAATCTGGTAGGCTATTTAGAATTATTAAAAGAAATGGTTCCGCAGGGGATGCAACGATATATACAAGATTTAATAACTCTAAAAAGCAGGCTCCAATAGCACCCGTATTAAGAAATCCTGGACCGACAGGAGCAGTAGTTAAGAGGAGCGGGGTCTTTAAGGATAAGGCAAATGTCATGGAGTCTGGAAAGCCAGTTCAGTTTATAACTACTAGAACTATTGCATTTAGTCCAAATAATAGAGGCATTGTATTCGTACCGCCTGGGAAAACAATAAGTATTAAAAATCCAGGAGGCAATGACGTAAAGGGTTCTTTTGGCAAACATTTTATTGCATGGTGGAATATAAATTTCCCATCTATTTTAGATGATTCTGGAGTTATTATCAATATAGAAAAAAATGTTGCTAAGGCTTTAAGTAGAAAAGGTGCTGGTAGATCGGCAGTTAGAGAAGCAATATTTAGATCAACATCTGCATACAAAACCGTGGGGAGTATTATATAATGGCTGATTATACTAAAAATGCTAGGACTGTAATTAATGGATTTTTATGGAGCGAGTTAAACGATTCTGGAATAATGCTAGCAGAAAACTACAGGCCTGACGGATTTACTAAGGGCATAGTCCCCATTGTTCCTATACAAGAAATTCCAGAATTCAATAATCTTATACCAGACCAGCCATACATCACATATGACTATGAAGTTGAAGGATATGGAGATCAATGGTGGATATGTGAAGAAAGAATGCTTTACACAATAATTTCTACTAGCATTTCTAAGATTTCTGAAATAACAGAATTTATGATTGATTTATTTAGAAGGTTAGATGATTCTGGTAAAGATGTTCAATTGTATAATACACAAGATGATAAAATTAAGTTTTATTCTGTAGCACTTAATAATGCGACAGCGCCTGCCCCATTCGAACAAGAGGGCGGAAGAATGTCTGGATCAGTAGAAATACAATATAAATATGCTAGAATTTTAGATGGTCAAGGAAGATTCTCCTAACCTTTGTCTTGTGGGCTGTTCATGCTATTATATAAAAGAGGAAAGTGCCAAACCGGATATTAATCATATCTGAAAGGTAGGTGTAATAAATAGATGGCCGATAAGGGTGAAGTTCGTAATATTATCGTCGGTGCCGCTCAGGTTTTTATCTCCAAGGGTGACTCAACAGATACTGCTAACTACAAGAAGGTAATGCCAGTCTTTGGCTCAACAGCCGCAGCAAGATACCTTGAAACAACAGCAACAGCAGACTGGAGAAACGCTGGATACACATCTGAAGGTTTCGAAATTTCATACGAGCCAACATATGGTGAAGTAGAAGTTGACCAGTTGCTTGACTCTGCTCGTATCTTCAAGACCCAGTTGCGTGTTATGCTCCGTACCTCCATGAGTGAGGGAACACTTCAAAACGTTCGTACTGCATTCGGACAGTCAAACAACTCCCAGGTTAATAGCGTTTTCACAAATGCTCTGGGATCAGAGGCTGCCGCATCAGCATATGGAGGAACACTGAATGCTGATGGTTCTGGAAATAACGTTCTTAGATTAGCCGCTGGTGCGCTTGGTGAGGCTCCAGTTGAAAGATCTTTGATCGCTATTGGTCCTGGACCAACAACAGCATCAAACACAACAAAGACAGAAAGAGTTTATCTCGCTCGTCGCGTCCTTTCCATGGAAACCGTGTCCCACGCTCTCCGTAGAAATGAAGCAACAGTATACCCAGTTACATTCCGTTGTCTCCCAGATGACGATTTCGCGGGTGCTGAGTACGGCGAAATTCTTGATCGCGTTTACTCCTGATAACTTAATAGTTTAAAAGGTAGACCCCGCTCACAAGGCGGGGTTTATCTTTATGGTTTTGCTGCCTGTTTTGATATAATTCTATTAGGTTATTAGGAGGAAAAATGCCAACTGCTATTTACGATATTGCTGAATTAGAACTAGAAAATGGCGAGACTATTATTGTAAAGCCATTACCAATCAAGACATTAAAAAAGTTTATGAATGTTATCAGAGAACTTGATGACGAAACTGTAAAATCAGAAGAAAGCGCACTTGATGTTTTTATCAAGGCCGCGATGGTTTGCATGGAAAAGTCAGCCCCTCATCTGTCCAAGGACCGCGAGGCTTTTGAAGATGCAGTAAATGTACCAACAATGATGAAAATTCTGGAGATCTGCGGAGGGTTAAAGATGACTGACCCAAATCTCCTAGGGGCGGCTCTAGTTGGGACGAACTAGATCTAGCCGCTCTGGAATCTGAGGCGTTTCTATTGGGTATCTGGAAGAATTACGACGAACTTGAAGACAATCTATCAGTAGATGAATTACTCTCTACTTTAAATGCTCATAGGAAGTCACAGAGAGAGCAGCAGAGGTTTTTTGCAGCCATTCAGGGAATTGACCTTTCTGATGATGAGCCAAGAGACATTGCTGAACTTGCTGGAGCCGATGCTGCTGTAGCAGGATTTGGAGTTGGTATGGGAATTGGTCACGCTAGGATGGAGGTAGTTGAGTCTTGAGTCGTATAGATCTTAATGTTGTAGCAACTGGCAACTTTGGGCAACTTGAAAGCCAACTTGCTAGACTAAAGGCACAAGTTGCTGGCTTAAATGCTTCAATGTCATCTAGCATGATGGTGAGTCCTACTGCTATAGCAAGTATGCAAAATTATGCTAATTTGATGGCAGACAACTTAAGATCTACTGGAATGTTCCAGACCAAGATGGTAAGTCTTACATCTGAAACAGAGAGGTTCGGACAGAGCCTTCAAAGAGGTAATATAAGACTTGGAGACTACTTTAGAACTGCAACTGGACATATTAGAAATCAGCAAACTGAAATTCAAAGACTTGCTAGAGAACAAGTAAGGTTAATGAATTCAACTTCCCTCGCCATGGGCGATGGAAGGGCTATGGTTATTACTCCAACTGGTATAGATGAAGCAATTCACAAACAACAAATTCTTAATCAAGAATATAGAATTTTTCGCCAGGTTGTCCAGGGTGGCTCTACACAATTAATTAACTGGGGAAAGAATACTCAGTGGGCTGGCCGTCAGTTAACAGTAGGACTGACAGTACCTCTCACCATATTTGGCGCTGCCGCTAGTAAAGTCTTTATGGATGCCGATAAACAACTTACTAGAATGGCTAAAGTATATGGAGATGCCTCAAAGGGCATGGTAAATACTCAAGAACTTCAGTCTATTAGACAAGAAACTCTAGCATTAGCACAAGAGATCGCATCATCTATGGGTGTAGCAGTAGAAGAAACGCTGGGTCTCGCCGCAGATATCGCTGCTACTGGTGCCCAGGGCAACGAACTGCTTGCAGCAACAAATGAGGCTGTTAGATTATCAGTTCTTGGAGAAGTAGATAGACAAGAGGCTATGCAAGCAACCTTAGCCATTCAAAGCGTATTCAAAAAAGATACAGCAGGCCTTGCAGATTCAATTAACTTTTTAAATGCTGTAGAGAATCAAACATCTACAAGTCTAAATGATTTAACTATAGGTATTGTTAAGGCTGGGCCAGTTGTACAAGGGCTAGGAGGTAGCATTGAAGATTTATCAATGATGATGGTTGCTATGCGCGAGGGCGGCGTCCCTGCATCAGAGGCTGCAAACGCAATTAAATCATCACTAGCCTCATTAATTAATCCAACAAAGCAAACTACTGAAGTCCTTAGCGATTTCGGAATTAATTTAGTAGAAATAGTTAATAAAAATGCTGGCGATGTTATTGGTACTCTAGGTGACCTTCAAAATGCTCTATCTGGATTAGATGAATTAAGTAGACAGCGTGCAGTAGAACAGATCTTTGGCAAGTTCCAGTTTGCAAGAATTAATGCTCTTCTAAATAATTTAAATAAGGCTGGAAGTCAAACTGAACAGGTCTTCGCACTTGCTGGCATGAGTGCATCAGAACTTGCTGTAAATGCTGACCGAGAATTAAAGGCAGTTACAGAGTCTGTTAGTGGAAGATTCCAAAGGGCAATGGAATCATTGAAGGCTAACCTTATTCCAATCGGAGAAATATTTACTAAAGTCGCCACAATGCTTCTTGATGTTGGTAGTAAAATACTTGAGATTTTTAATAATTTACCAGCACCAGTAAAAAATTTCGTTCAAGGATTGACCTTCCTCACAGCCTTGGCTGGCCCAATAATTATGATTACGGGTGTATTTGGAAACTTCTTGGGATACTTACTTAAGGGTGTCAGCAGTTTGATGGCAATCAAACAGGCAGGGCGAGGAGTTTTTGAGTATTTCACACCAGAGTCTATTGCTGCTAGAAATGCATCAGAACTAATTACTGAAGCATTTTATGATGAAACAACAGCCGTAGGTAAACTAAATACAGCGCTAGAGCAATTAACTGCGACCATGAGAGAAATTCAAAATGTTTCAGTTGCGTCTGCCGCATCTATGGGCAAAATGTCTGCAGAAACTATGTCTTCTGCAGAGGCTGCTGCATTAGGAAAGTATGCTGATCCAAGATTTAGATTTACTGGCTCAGGTGGTAAGACAAGTGGAGTAAGCAAGCCTCACTACTATTCTGCCACCCAGTTTGCTAAAGATGCTAAAGCAGAGGGAGCGCCAGCAGAGTTTGCAAACTTAACAGCGGCACAGATTAAGGGTGGATTAAGATCTCAGCATATGATTGCTCCAGGTGGAGAGTACGGATTAGTTCAAGGTCAATTAGGAGATCAGCCTGCCCTTTATAGTAATGCTCAAGAAAGAGAACAATTATTAAGTCAGGTAACTAGCATTATTGAACGAGGTGGCTTCCAGGTAGAACCTGAGGCAGCACTCAAGGCTGTAACTGCGAGTAGAGAAGAATTTATACAAAGACAAGCGGAATTTAGAGCAAGATTGCAAGCCTTATCAGAACTTCCAAGCGAAACTCTAGTTAGATTAAGTGCATCACTTAATGAAGCATCTACTCAGGGAGGCAACGTAGCAGCAGCAGCAGAAAGACTAGTTAGTCAAGCCATTGAAACTGATAAGAATGCAGTTAGAAAATATGGACAGGCAAGGGCAGAAACAATCTCTCATCTATCATCAATGAGCGAATTGTCCACCGAGGACTTTGCAAGAGAAGCATCTTTATATACTGGAGCAGAAGAAATAAAGGCTAGAACAGCCCTATCTGCTAAGGGAATGACTGCCGATATAGGAACTAAATTAGACGGCGCAATCCAGACTTCTATGATATCCCTTGGGGCACAGTATGCTGCAGACGGGGCTATGGCTGTACAAACAGCAACAGCACAGGCAGTTGGTAAAACCCGTGAGAACTTTATTTTTGAAGCAAAAAAGGCTGGGGCTAGGCTAGTTAGATACACTAATGCTAGTGGTGAAAAATTTATTGCAGATATTACTAATGGACTTGATAATGCTGTGGTATACGCAATTAATTCCTCTACAGATAAAATTGATAGAGTATTAACATCATCAAAAGCAAAGCAAAGTCTCCGTGGAGCCAGGGCTCAAGCAGCAATTGCTAGATTTGAAATGGCAGAAGAAAGACTTAACTCTATAGTAGTATCAGATATAGATCAGGCAACATTAGCACAGCAACAGGCCGCAGCACAGGCTAATCCTGCTGGTGGAAGATTCTCTAGGGTTAAGGGTTTTATGAGTGGAAAAGGTGGCATGGTAGGCCTGGGCGCTCTAAGCATGACCTCTATGCTTGCACCCACAGGAGGAAACGAAAATGCTAATGTAGCCATGAACATACTTGGCGCAACTGGAATGGGTGCTTCTATGGGGGCAATGGCTGGACCAATAGGAGCGATAGTTGGCGGTGCCCTTGGATTAGCAGGATCTTCTATTATGGAAATGGCTGCTGCTACACAGCGTACATATGATGAAGCACGGAAGAGAATAGAATCTATTAAAGCAGAGTTTGGTAGTTTAACTCAGGGTGAGCAGAATCTGCTAGGAGTAGATATTAAATCTATTTCAGATATGACATTTAATTCATTAAATAAGAAAACAGAAGAGGCTGCTAGCGCAGTAGAAGAGTTTGCTCAATCTATTAGAGATGCATCAGAAGGTACTGCTGAATATACAAAGGCACAGGCATTTAGGAATGCTACAAGTGCTGAAGATATATTAAGTTCTGGAACATATAGAATGCTTATTGGAACTGCACTAGCAACAAATGCAGATCCAGCAGGAGTAAGAAATATCCTAGAAGCATATATGAAAGCAACAGATAAGCAAGTCTATGCTGCCGAACTCTTTGCAGGAGCAGAAGAATCTATGGCTTCTGGACTTCTTGGGTTCATAGAATCTGAAAGAAGTAGAGTAGTTCTAGCCAATAGCGAATTGCTTGCTGGGTTTAAACAATATATGCCTGGAACATATGGAGAATATGATCCAATGCAGGCTGGTAGAGATTTTGCAGAGGCTTCCAGAAACTTTAATAATTTTGCTACTCAGGGAATAAAAATTGAAGGCATGGATATAAAAGATTTAGCCTCTGCCATTATAGATCCTAACTTTATTGCACAATTAAGTAGAAATGCTGAAGGTGTAGGTCCAGGAATTGGTTATAGAACTTATCAAATTCAGATAAATGGACAAGATATTAGCGCGGAGCAGAGCCAAGAAATACTAGACTCAATCTCATCTATTACTCAAAACGTTACTGCTACTAGTAATTCCCAAATGATTAATCCAGCCATCAAACAGAACCTAGACCTTGTTCAAAAATTCAGAGAAGAAGTATCACTCGCTGGAAATGTTATAGCAGAAGCATTCGCTACACAATCACTGGCAGACTTTGAAGATAGCATACTTCCTATAGTAAATCTAGTAGGGCTAACTACTGATGAGTTAGGACAATTCAAGTCACAACTACCTACAAATGGTAGAAAAGTGTTTGATGAAATAATGAAAAGCACTAACAGTATGGCTGCTGCAATGGCAGCAGCGCGATTAGCAGTTGCTGATGTAGGATATGATATTGACAACTTAAGGAATAAAACTGCTGGAGAAATACTTCTTACAGTAAGACAAATTGTTGTTACAGAACAGATACAACAGGGGCTTGCTACCGTAACTGGAGCAGCAGAATTTTCTGGGCAGACTGCTGAACAAAGGGCGGATTCTGCTAAGTCTGGTGGAGGAGGTTCTGGAGGATCTTCTGCTGTATCAGACGCTTATGATAAACAAATTAAAAAGCAAGATAAGATAATAGAAAATATTAAGAAGGAGCGCGAGGAGCGCCAAAAACTTTATGACTTAGAAAAGAAAGCATTTGACTTTGCAATGCAAGAGCAAGATCTTAAGAATCAAATTGCTCGCGCTCGCGCAGAGGGAAGAACTGCGGAAGCAGCAATGCTCCAGGCTCAACTAGACAATACTCGGGCAACAAATAAAGAACAAGAGCAAGAAAAAGTAAGACAAGAGCAAGAAGACAAGAAGATTGCAGCAGCAGAAAAGAGAAAGAAGCAATTAGAAAAAGAGAAGCAGGCTGCTACAGGCGGCGGTGGTGGAGGCGGTTCTTCCGCTGAAGATAAAGTTAAAGAAATTGCTTATCTTACCAGAGCCGCTATTGACGGAGTTCTTAAAGAAGTATCTGAAGAAAGCGTATTATTAAGTCCAGAAGAATTCTTAAATACTAAAGAAGTTCAAAAGATGATGAAGCAGTTGCGAGATGGATATGGAGCGACAGTAGAAGAAGCCCAGCAATACGCTATGAATTTCTATAATGCTAGCAATCAGATGCTGATAAGCGGTTTGACTGACCTTGATGCTCTTAGGGATAGATTTACTACACAACTTGGCATATATGATGAATTCACAAATCTTCCAGAAGACCAGAGGGCGGAAATTCAATCCAATCTTGAATTTATTATGTTTAACCCAGTTCTTTCAAATGATGAAAAGATAAAAGAAGCAGTAAACCTATTTAGAAACCTCGGCCTTGGTCCAAAAGAAGCAGCGGACGCTGCTAAACAATCTTATGATATCATCAAAAACCTCTATGGTGAGGGTGGAGCCCAAACAATAGTTGATGAATTCAGATCAGAGTGGGGAAAGATAAAAGAAGAATTTAATCCTGAAACTGCTGAAAAAATATCTACTATTTTCCTAGAAGGAATAAAAAATGGAAGTACTAAAAAAGAAATACTAGATCAAATTTCTAGTGAAATCTATAAGGCAACATACACCGATGGAATAGAAAGAGGACTCAATCCTACTGTTGCCGCTGCATTGGCAGATGGAATGGCCACAGAGGTTAAAAATAAAACATCTAAGGCCATGGAGGGCTATGAGGTAGAAGTTCCTTATGTAGCCTCCTATGATGACGGAGTGTTACCAGACTGGCTAAAGTCAAGCATGAGCCTTGGTGCTGCAAATAAGGGCATGAGGGCGATGGGCTTTGATGTAACGCATAAGTGGGAAGGAGATGTTACTGCTGATTTAGGAACTCTGGGAACCTCAAGCAATCCGATGCATATTACTGGAACTGTAACTACAACCTCTACAGCAGCGATGGGTGGATTAATAATGCGTGGAACTGGAGGAATGATCTATGGTCCTGGAGGGCCAACAGAAGATAAAATTCCTACAATGCTTTCTAATGGAGAGTATGTTATTAGAGCCTCTAGTGTAAATAAATATGGAATACCTTTCTTAGATGCCTTAAATAAGGGTATGCTTCCAAACATGGTTTCTAAATATCCATCTGTTGCAAATGGAATGTATATGGGGGGTTATGCTAGATCTGGATATGCTAGTGGCGGTCTGGTATCTGGAAAGGAATCAGAGTATAATATTAATGTATATGTTACCGAATCTAACGCTTCCGCTGATGATATTGCAAGCAAGGTAATGCAGTCGCTACAACGTAGAGATAAAATGAATAGGGCGGGTATTAGGATATGACATTTTTAACTCCAAGTATTATCAAAGTAAGATATGCTAGTGGATCAGAATATGATAGTACTAGTACAACTAGTACTGGGACAGTTCTAACTTTGTCAGATCATTCCCGCTCTCCTTTAGCCGTGAACTATGAAATTATTGAAAAAACTTCTCGCATGGCAGACGGAACTATGAGAAGATATGTTGTTGGAAAGAAAAATAAATTTTCTTGTCAATGGAGTTTGCTTCCAACAATAAGATCTCAAGTAGCCGATGGACGGGCTGATGCTAGAGATATGAAAGAATTTTATGATAGATATTGCTACTCTCCAATGCATTTAGATTTATATTATATGACTAATGCTACCGAGCGGGGGAGAGCAGTCGTTCCAGCAGACAGAAATAATGATACTAATCATTATAAAGAAACCAAGAATGTTTTCTGGACCTCCTTCACATTTGACGTAGTAAAAAGATTCAGGAACTTTGATTACTGGAACGTTACCGCAGAATTTACGGAGATATAATGCTTGGAGACTCCACATTAAAAAATCATTTTAAAAATAGTTACGCGGTAGATGTCAAGCCCCGCGTATTTTTAGAATTTAACGGTAATGATATTGCCAAGCCATATTTTTATGGAACAGGAACTCATCCTTCCGCCACATACAACAATATAGCATTATCTATATCAGCATCAAATGGTGGCACCGTAGCCACAACAGATTCTAGAGGTTTAGCAACTGCTATGTCTGGAACTAGCAGAGCAAGTTTACTAACATCAATAAATTCTTCATACGCAACAGAGAAGTCTTTTGTGTATACGGCACAAGGTCCAGTCGGTGTTAAAAGCATTAAGTTTAATATGTTCTTAAAGTCAGACTATGCTTATCAAATATCACAAAATAATAACACCGCCCTAGAGTCTTTTGAAGTAGTATTCAAGGCATATGGAATAAATTCAGCGGGAAGGATTATATTATCTGAAACAGTAACAAAATCTATTACTGTAGACTCTGTAGACTGGACTCCATTCTCACTTTCTTTCGCAAATCCAGATGAAAAGTTGGCAACTATCAATAGAGTTAAATTAGAGATTTCTATTCATCCTCCAGTTGGCTGGGGCTCCTATCTATTGATTAGTCAACTTACCGCAGCGGCTATTTCAGAGTATGAGGTTTATTCAGAAAATAGAATGCCCATCAGCGAGGTGTTTGAAACAAATAGGCCTGGAGAGTTTTTGGTAGATATGACCGCAGCCTCTAGGCCCCAAGTACAATTAAATAATACTGAAACAGTCCCGCAACGTTGCACTCCAGTACAGATGGTTACAAATTATGCGGTAGGTCCAAAGTATGAAAATCTTCAAAGGGCGGTAATGCCGTTTGAAGGAAATCCTTTTAGTTATTATGTATCAGGATCTAATACTGAAAATACAGAAAGCCAAAAGATTTGGTGTCTATATACAAATTCTTTTAAAACAAATAAAATAGTTGTAAAGATAAACAACGTTGCCTTTAAGCCTAATTCATTTACTATAAAAATATTAACGTCTTCTGGGTGGACCAACGTAGTTGTATCTGCTGACTCTATAGATAACAATGGTATTCTAGTTCTATATTACAATGGAACATCATGGTCAACAACAAAGTGGGCTAATAATCAGTACCCCAGAATAAGAAAGTCAGATGGTTCTATAAGAATTACTGGAACTGAATTAGTTGGATCAATAAATGTTCATGGCATTGCTTTTGAGACACAAAGTTTACAGATAATTAATCCCGATTTTTATGGCGCAGGCGGCGCTTCTTTGCTAAGACTAGAGATGATAGAACTATCACCTAGATTAGAAATAGACGTTACTGATTACTTAGAATCTATAAATATAATTAAAGAATTAGACAATGAAGATGCAGTGCTTCCAATTGGAGGAATTACTTCTAATAGTGCAAACATTTCTTTATCTAATATTCTTATCACCGTACAAGAGCCAGATATTCTAGTTCCTACAGATGGAGATCCAGACATACCTCCATTTAGTAACTTTTCTCCATTATCTCCATTAAAGGATATGTTGAAAAAAGGAGTAAAGGTAAGAGGCGGGTTCGATGTTGATACATCTGTTTCTGGAACTGGAATAAGTGGATCTAAGACATATGTCCCCGCTTTCGTTATGTACATAGATCAATGGAAAGATAATGATTTCTCCATAGACATAGCCGCATTTGATGCTGTCAAAAATCTTCAAACAATGAACTGCCGCCCAGTGTATCTAAAGGGAGCCAGGATTAATGAAGTTATTAGATCAGTATTAGATCCAATCGGATTCGGTGACTACTACTTTGATGATTTAAGATCTTTGAGAGTTCTCTCTAGGAAAAAAGATAGTCAGTTGAATTTTTCAGAAGATGAAAAGTTAGCCCATTTCTGGACTTCAAAAGATAATTCTATAACTGAAGCCCTTCAAGACTTATTTAAAATATATCAAGTAGGAATGTATGCAGATGAATACGGAGCGTTAAGATTTATATCCTTATATGATTATAGTAGATATTATAAAGCACTAGAGGGTGGGACAAAAACCACTGATTTATTTGTACAAGACAAAACTGATGTAAACTCAGTATCTAACTTAGAGTCAGTAGAGTTCTCAGAAAACGAAAAGCCACAATCTATATCTATTAAATATAGAATTCCTAGAGTTCAATTAGAAGAGGGCGGAGCGAATACAAAAGAGGGCAAGAATCCAAGCCTGATTTCTAAGGCTAAGGAATCTACAAAGATTGTATGGACATTGCAAGAGGATCTAGTAGCCCTGCCCTACTTTGATATAACTGGGGGAGGGATAAAAGGCATTGCTCAAAACTATATCCCATACAGCCCTATACAATCAACTTCAGCATTTAGGTATATTCCATACTCATCCCTACTTTTGATAGACGAAGAAATAGTTTCTTATGACGGTAAAGAATATGAGTTTAATTATTCAACTCCTACTGCTAACCTAGTTACTAAAAAAATAATTATTAAAAAGCCAGAAGATATAGATATGGTGATCAGAGACTTAATGGGTAATCAGTCTGCTATTAACGTAAGATATTCTGAAACTGGTAAATTAATGAATGTTAGAAGAGGTCTATATGGAACTAGACCATCTATACATACCAAACAGTCAGTATCAGCGAATACTAGATGGAAAGCAAAACAGTTTACAATATCTGATAAGGGGTATAAGAACGCAGTAGCCCTCACCTCGGGCTCTAAAAAGTTTTCCACTACGACATATGGTATGCAACTCAACTGCCTTGATGACAGTAAAATGATTTTTCTTAGCCCTAATGATGATGAAAGCAATGCTGATATTTTAGGCTATAAAAGAAAACTTTCAGTTACGGTAAGAGTAGGAGATATCCCAGATGCCAAAGAAGGATATTTAGGAGTAGCACTAGGAGTAGACATAAATTCAGACGACATAGACTCTGGACTTTTTGTGTGGGTGGGTAAAACTGCAAACAAAAAGAAAAAAGAGCCAGTAGTGTTTGTAGAACAAGTAATTGATGGAGAAAGAAAAACTCTGGTAGCGAAGAACGCTTTTGAGTATAGCGAAAGACTGTTTGAAGAAGAAGAAAATCTGGAAATCATAATTGCTATAAATGATAAAAGAAATGAGGCCAGAGTCCTTATTGGAGGAACATCAGCATTTGCAAAGCAAGTCACAGTGAAACCTAAGCCTGGTGAAGATGATGAAGATCCTAAGAAAAAGCCAAGCAAGGAGTACAAAGACTTTCCTGTACAACTTAAAAAGCCGCTGAAAAAAGAAAGCAAGTTTGGCATAGTTGCCTCACATTATGGATCTGGAATTATTGGACAGGTCCTATTTGGCTCATCTAGAAAACCGCAGGATATGAATGATTTAAATATCTATAACATGAAAGATTCATATTCCGTATACGGAAGAAAAACTGCGAGTGGTGCTTTTTATATTGGAGAAAATAGTTTATTAGATACAATAGTCTCTAAGCAACTTGTGCCAGGGTTTAATGATGCAGCGTCAGACAATTTTGTTTATACCGCTAATCCTGTCGCCAGAGGAATAAAAGTTTTTGAAGTAGAGTATGATACATATCCAATTACTAGTGTTCCTAGAATAGAATTCTTGGGATATAATTATGATATTAACGCATGGCAAGAGGCCCCACTATTTGCGAATAAATATGCAAATCCTGAGGAGGAAGAAGATTAATGTCTACTTCAGAAGAAATAGTTAATAAGGCTATAGAATATGCAATGGCTCAGGTAGGTAAAGAGTATAGTTTATCTGCGAATCCACCATCTACCTGGGACTGTTCTAAATTAACTACTTGGGCATACAGCATAGCAACTGGTGGGAATGGCTATAGTGGTGGAAAGATACAATTAACTCCTTATACCTATGAACAAGTTAATGAATGCGTTAGGGTGCCAGGAGTCTCACCATCCAATGGGTCTGCTAATTTACAACGAGGAGACCTGTTATTTTACTTTGAGCAGGATTCCCACCATGTCACAATGTACATTGGTAATGACGAGTTGGTACATGCCTCATCGCCAGGAATTGGTGTAGTAAAACAGAATTTATGGACTCCATGGAATGTAACACACTTTACTAGTGCAGCAAGACCTAAAGACATTGGTGTAATATCTGGGGATGGATCTAATGATAAAGAAGATAAAAGCAATCAGAGAGTAGTTAAGACTACTAGATCTGTAGGTAAGGGGGCTGTTTCTTTATCTGGAGTATATGGAACCACACAGACGGCCCGATTCGCAGCCATGAATCTTTCTAATGAAACTGTATTCTTGAATGCAGAGGGGTTTGGTGATGTTCTCAATGGAGCAGAAGATGGACTTCTTCAAATTGTTGCTAACACAGTTATCCCTGGAGATCAATACGAATTAAAGAAACTTGTGCCAGGGGGAAGAAATAGTTATGAAATAACTATTGATACTGAATCTGTACAGAGTGAATCTCAAGCAGAAGCGGTGGCATCAATGATATCTAGATCATTCTCATACCAATATAAATCAATAAGTGTTAAAATATTCGGTAACCCGCTAATTCAAATAGGTGACATAGTTAAATTTAATTTTTATTCTGGGAAAGTGACTAGTTCGACAAATGACTACTACATCGTAACCAGAATATCTCATGACTTTGACGGAGGGCTATCTACAACCCTTACAATAAAACCATTGATTCAAACGGTTTCGGTGGTATAATTATATGGGAGTAGACCATGAAAAAGCCAGATAATCAAAGAAATGACTTAGAGGCATTACGCAGACAACTCAGGCAGGAATTCAAAGGAATCGCCCTTGAACTGATAGAAGAAAAGATAGACTTAGTTCTTCTGGACAATGAAGG